>Ga0310690_10003571_pt1 | contig 23085 bp, 26 predicted proteins | sample AusTroGonzalo_MG_2_FD_207661 | JGI IMG/M metagenome (GOLD analysis project Ga0310690, IMG submission 207661) | Bovine rumen microbial communities from tropical cattle in Woodstock, Queensland, Australia - Gonzalo_04 (v2) (version 2) | ecosystem: Host-associated > Mammals > Digestive system >... | reverse complement strand
TGAACATAGATTAAAAGGTTTGTATCCCTAATGGCAAATCGGCCTTATTCCACATCTCGATGTCAAATCGACTGCAAAGATACAACAAATATTTTTAATAAACAAATAAAATTTTAAATATACAATGACAAAGATACTGCTTTTTTTTGATTTATGCAAGAATTTTTGCATTTTTTTGCGTTTTTGTGAATTTATGCTCAAGAAACATCATTTGACGCAAAAGATCGCCCGAAGACTTTTGGGGATATATGCAAGAAAAATCCGTAAACCTGAAAAAATTACGCAAAAGCAGCTATTCGAGGATGTTCATCGAAAAGTGTACCCGCAAAATGAACGTCTGCTCCCATCGTTTTATTTTTGAGAGAACGAATATCGACAACCGCTCCATATTCCATAAAGCAATTTGAAAACTGTTCCACGTCTTCTCCCCAATAGATAATGCAACATGCCATCGGTGCACCTTTATGTTCCTCCGAGCCATTTATCAAAAAACGTAAGCGCGTGTCATACAAAAAACAAATAGCACTGGCCTTACCAAATACACATTGTTTCCAATGGCTTGTATTGGTAGCAACCGGCACAAGCGCCAACACTTGAGCGTTATATTTCTCATTGGACAGACAACATTTAGCAAGCCAGTTTTTAATGGTTGTTCCTCGCTGTTTATCAGATCCGTATGGAGGATTGACGTATATTCTCGCGAAATTCCATTCTTCTTTTAGTCCGTCTGTCTGGGGAAGGCGGAACTCTGTATTGGCATGTACAATAGCATGTTCATTGGAGCAAGGATCTAAGTCAATCTCGCCTCCAAAGAACTTTTTAACCGCATTCACGTATTTCGCGGGCGTACACCACTCTTGGCTCAAAGTATTTACTTGTCTTCCTGCGCTCATCAATGATTCGTTTTTTGTGTCAATGTATTAAGATTTTCCTGCAAACGTTGCAATGTTCCATCTTGCGGAGAAATAATATTAAACCACGATACTATTTTGTCGGAGTTCTCTTGGAAATAATGAATCAATGCTTTGTGAGCATTTTTATCCATTTTGACTTTTGTAAATCTATTTAGTTTCTTTTCTGCCGAATAGGAATTCAAGAAAGCCTCTTTCACGCACTTATATTCTTTAGAGGGTTTCAGCAATAAATCCGTAACAAATTGCGCCAATCCGTCATCCGTGAGGAATAACAGCCAATCGTAGGATTGCGCCAAAACTTTCAATTCTTTGTTCTGGTCTTCATTTGTAAACCAATTGCCGTGATTGCTGACAACTCCAACGGAAAGGATAAAGTTAACCGGTATTGTTTCACGATTATTAATAATCTCGTTAAGCAACTCGAAGTAGGGCTTTGTTGTAATCGCTCCATTTTCAAAAAGCAAGCCGTACCTCTCACCGTTGTCTGTACGTATTTTCTGCAATGACGAAGTCATTTTAGCGACGTACGCTCCTTGTTTTGCTTTTTCTATCGTTTGCGGTCCTTTTTTATTACCCTCTTCAACGCCAACACGTTTACACTCAAACATAGCAAACGGAGCTTTGCTTTGGCGAACGATTTGCAATGTCAGCCGAGTTTTGTTCTGGTCAACAAGGAAAGCCAAAATAATTGAATCCGCAGACTCCGCAATCACGCACGCATTTTTTAGGATATTATTACTATCTAAGAGCGTATTTGTCTTAACTACAAAATCGTTCGAAAGGTTTAACTCTTTGGCAATTATATTAGCAGATATGTTAGAAGCAGTGGGGGTGATAATGATTTGACGTTGCTCTAAAATGGGATGAAGAGAGAACTCAACATTATGCGTAATTTCCGCATTGCCATACTCTGCCAATCCTCTCTCGATAGACGTACTATAGGTAAGATGCCAATAGTCCAACAAGTAATATGTGATTATTTCGATGAGTGTTCCTAATGCCCGTCCAGCCGCTTTTTTAGCATCCTTTGTGTGCTTAAAAACGGTTCCGCTTAACGTATTTTGCAACTCATCAATTGATTTATATGCCATTTTACTTCGATATTTAATTTTCGGCTGCAAAGGTAATACTTTTTTTTGACATACGCAAATAAATGTTAAAAAAAATGGATGACGGCTTATGGGTTACAAGTTACGGGCATAAAAAAAGCGCCTCGCGGTGTGCGAAGCGCTAATTGAGGATAGTGGGATTACCACTGGTCACTGGTAGATGTCGATGTGATGCCCATGCTTGGTCCTTCGGGGGCAACAGGGCTACCGGTCAAGATACATGAGTCCATTTCGATTTGTGCTACTTGCACATCGGGTTGAATATACATACGTTTCATAACAATTTCAAATTTAAAATTTCTTATCCTTGCGGAACGATTATTTCAAATGTTTATTTATTTAACGATTTGTCCCTGTGCATTGTAGCGGACACCGTTCTTGATGACAATCAACTGACCATTCTCGATGAGCTTATCGGCTTTGGTATTGGCATTGGCATTGTCGATGCCTTGCGTTTCATCGGTGTGGAAGACGAGACGACGCGGAGCGTGAGCAGCACCACCGGCATCTAAGGCGATATAAGCCTTGTGAGCACCGAGCGTTGCGCCTGTATACTTATAGAAGCCGACAACACCATCTTCACCGCTGAGTACATAAATCGTATTTCCTGCTTCTGGGATGTCATCCTTAGAAGTTGCTACATTCACACCATGGAGGTTGTTGGTCTCGTCAATCGAAACAGCAGATTCGTTGCTCGGAGTGAGGGTGAATGAGTTACTATTTGCTTTCAGGATAACCGCTGTATTGGCCGGCAGTACTTGACCGCCCTCAGCAATCTTATGCAGGATTAATGCATCACCGTCCACTTCTGCAGTGTATGCTTCCACACCGGAAGGCAAAGTATATTTAAACAACTTATCGTAGAATGTAGCGTAATAATCACCCGGATGTTGCGGATCAACGTTCGCAGTAATGGCGAAATTGCTTGCTTCAACCGTGAATTTAATAGAGGTGATCATGCAAACAGACTTACCAAAATTTATACTGTTGGAATTACCTTTCCATGTAACGGCAGTACCGTTTATTGCCCAGCCGCTTGCCGATATGTTTGCATATTCGAAACACATTCCGTCTACATCTCCGTTCATCATATCAATGCGGGTTAAGTTATCATAAGCATAAGCAAAGTTAAACGAGCCATTATAAAAATCACCACCATCTGTAAATCCGCTATTTACCGTCAATGTAATACCATTTGCATCCGTATGATGCTGACCTGCTTCCAGATTCGGAACAGAATTCCATGTTATGGTATGATACACCGGGTCAGTTGCTTCCCAATCATAATAACCGGAGAATGTGACATAATAAGTTTCGTCATCAAACGAATAAGAATTTGTCAGCTCAAGGGAGTTATAAGATGCTGCCGGAAATCGATATTCCCCGGGAGTCGATGGAAAGTAAAAATAATTACCTGAGTTGTCCTTAAAGACATAATATGCTCCATCAAGCAACTCTGTAACTTTTGTAGAGCCATCATCCTCATCATATGCGAGGTCAGCCCTTAGCAATGTATAAGGGCTTTGATTGTTGCGGAAATAGTTACCTCCATTGATATCCCACGTTTTGCCAGCGGGTACCACAATTTGGTCACCATAATGAATGACATAGATGTCATCGAGCGAAGTCCACGTCTCCGCGCTCATACTCACCGCGCATACGAGCGCAAAGAGCAGCGAAAGTAGTTTAAATTTTTTCATACGTTAATAATTTTTAGTTAATATTGATAATTTTTGACTAATATTCCAATTTGGGTGCAAAGGTACTGCTTTTTTCTGATATAATCACAAACAATTTGCCGCATTTTTATGACAATTTGCCGCATAGGTATTGTTAGGCAAAAAAAGACGACCTCGAAAGATCGTCTGTGAGAATTAGTTCGGATATATGTTATTATTTAAGAGGCGCTTTGCGTCGATGAGAAAATAACTCCGTATGGGTACCTGTATTAGTCATGGTAAGAATAAGTTTATCGTCATCTTGTTTCCATACCAATAACCAATCCTCTTCCATGTGGCACTCCCAATATCCGGCAAACACTCCTGTCAGCATATGGGGCTTGTACTCTGGAGGAAGACAACCATCCTCTGCGAGAATGTTTGCGGTTTCACGAAAGATTTCAATGTCGCGTCCTTGTCGGATGCAGCGCCTAAGACTAGCGTCAAACTCACGTGTTGTACGAAGTGTGTACATCAAAGAATCGCTTTAATCATTTCGTCCACAGAAGCATAGGTTCTTACGCGCCCAGCTTCTATATCTTCTATCGCTCTTTCCATTGAGCTTTTACGCTCAACACGTACTCCCATTTCCTTCGCTAATGTACGAAACCGACGCGTCTCTCCGCGCGGAACAAGAACGGTCATACGATTATAAGGAACTGTCATTGATGTTGCGGGCATAGATACCTCCTTCCTTTGATTAAACTTTTGCGGCTGCAAAGTTACGCAAAAAAAATGACATACGCAAATTTTATGTCATTTTTCTGAGATTTTTTCGCTTATTTACCGGATAATACGTCTTATTTAATTGGGCTTGATGAGATCGTTGCAAATTTTCGGGACAATAATCACAAACAATTTGCCGCATTTTTATGACAATCTGCCGCATTTACTTGCACAATTCAAAAAAAAGCAGTAATTTTGCAGGCAAATTGAGGCGAAACGATGGAAAACGATCATCAGACATTTTTGATTCCGCGGTTGCAGCAAGTGCTGCAATTGGGTATCCTGGTAGATTGCTACACGCAGGATTTTCCGAAAGAGATTTGCGGGAAGAATAATATCCTGCCATGTTACTATCTGGTCTTGACCCATCAGGGAACGGCGCGTGTGGTATATGACGCGCAGGAAGCGACGCTGGTACCCAATATGGTGGTGCTGGTTCATCCCGGGCATCTGGTGCGGTTCATTGACCGGTCAGATGATTATTTATTCTCGCGCCTGGTCATCACGCCGCAGTTCTTTCAGGAGGTACTGCAAGGTGTTTCGTATCACAACGCCAACCTGTATCATGCCCGGCCGGATTACACGCTGACGGAAGAGCAGGTGACGAAGCTGATGCAGGTACTGGATCTGCTGGATACCGTTTCCAAGCACACCGAGAAAGAGATACCGAACCGGCGTCAGTTGCTGCTGGCGCAGTTGGCATTCGGGTATGAGTTACTCAATTTCTACCGCACCGAACAGGATAAAAATCATACGGAGAATCATCAGACAGAGCTGCTGAACCGGTTCTGCGATTTAGTGGTAGCCCATTACCGCGAGTCACGGGATGTGCAGTTCTATGCCAAGCTGATGAACCTGACGCCCAAGCATCTGGCGAGAGTGATCGGTTCCGCTACCGGCGGCATCTCGCCCAGCGAATGGATAGAGCAATACGTCATCACGCAAGCCAAGCAGTTGTTGGAATACCATCGTTCGTCCTCGTTGACGGAAATAGCTTACACGCTCGGTTTTCACGAACCGACTTCATTCTATCGGTTTTTCAAAAGGGCAACCGGTGTGACGGCGAAGGAGTATAGAGAAGAGGTAAAAGGTAAGAGATAAGAGGTAAGAGGTTACGGGTTACAGGTTACGGGTTACAGGTTATGGGAGAGAATAATTTGATACGGCGGCGAGTGGGGTATATCGTGGTGGCTATTCTTGCGACGATAGTGCTTTTTATCAAGCCGGTTTTTACGTTTCAATCCGATACGGGAATGAACTACGAGCGCGTGTATAGCATGACGCCCAGTACTTTTACGCTGACCCTTACCGATTTGGAAACGGGCTTCTCCCATGTGAAAGGGACGGAGTCTGTTGCAGGGCTTCTATGGTGCGCAGTAGCCATGTTAGCCGGTTGTGTGTTGTGCGGCGTATGGTATTACCGAAGAAGGCTATTGAAGAAACTATGTAGTATAACGATCTTTTTTGCGGTATTTTACTATCTGTTGATGCTCTTTTATGCCCTGCTGCTGATGGAGCAATATAGCGCCACTTTATGGCCGAATTGGGCGGCGTTTATGCCGCTCATCGTGCTGGAGATGATGCTTCTGATCCGGCGAAATGTTTCCAACCAGATGCGTTCATCGAAGAGGTAAGGATATGTTTTGCTTGTGGACAGCCTGGTGCGCAGCGCGCTGCGTACGTCGGCGTTGTGCAGGCGTCATGCCCGGATTACGGTACCGGTTACGGCGGACATCGAAGCCGGTGATGATCTCGTACCAGACGCATGCGGCGGTATAACGGCCGTAGGTATAGTTGAGGTGGTAGCCGTCACGGCAGAGGGTATCGCCGAGTTTTGTTTCCCTAGCGCGCTGTATTGCATCACCGCAAGGAATCAAAACTAATTGACGATTTGACGATTGACGATTTAACGATTGATTTACCAATTGTTCATTATTGACGATTTCCAGCACATAGCGTGTGCAGGAATGGATGCTGTCCCACATGATCTGCTGGTTGCATTGGTAGCGAGGATAGGCAGGATGTTTGGCATCTTGGCTATATGCCCAGGTCTGCATCCAGCATAGTTGCGCACGAGGTTGGTACGCACGAACAGTATCGATGAGCATGGTGAGCCAGGGTTCGTACGAGCTGCGTATGCCGCTGTCGTGGCTGGCTTGCTGGAGAGAGATGAAGTCGTACTCGCCGTCCCGGAGTGCTTGGCGAAGAGAGATCGTGTCTTTAATGATTCGATATTGACGATTGGACGATTGACGATTTAACGATTGATTGACGATTGAATCCATTGTCCAATTGACGCAGACTCTATGACTATAGGCAGCGGTGTCTTTGAGGAGGAACTCAGCGTGCTGCTGCAACGAACAGCCGCCGTAATAGAGGTTGTGGATCTCGACATCGACATGCTTGGCATCGCAAAGCGGCACCAATTCCTGCTCTACGGCATCCCACGAGAAGGAGTTTCCGATGCAGAGAATACGGATGAGAAGTAATATAGTTAAAATGGTGCTTTGCACGTTAAAGAGTTAAAATGGTTTTTATTGCATAAAAACGTTAACCGATTAGTGTGCCTCCAACCAGTTGTTGCCGACTCCGCATTCGGCGATGAGGGGGATCGAGAGGTGAACGGCATTCTGCATCTCAGTCACCACAATATCCCGTACTCGATCTACTTCGGAAGCCGGCACATTGAAGTTGAGTTCATCATGCACCTGCATGATCATTTGTGCCTGCAACTGCTCCTCTTTGAGGCGTCTATGAATGCTGACCATCGCCATCTTGATGATGTCAGCGGCGGTGCCTTGAATAGGTGCATTGACAGCGTTTCGTTCCGCAAAAGCACGTACGGTGGCATTCTGCGAGTGTATATCCGGCAGATACCGTTTGCGCCCGAAGAGCGTCTCTGCATAACCGCGTTGCCGCGCGAGTTCTTTCTGCGCCTCGATATAACTGATGACGCGCGGGAAGGCAGCGAAATAGTCGTCGATGAGTTGTTTGGCTTCGGTGCGGCTGCAGTCGAGTTGTTGCGCCAAGCCGAAAGCCGAGATGCCGTAAATGATACCGAAATTAGCGGTTTTGGCTTTGCGTCGCTGGTCTTTGGTGATCTGCTCGATAGGCAGTCCGAAGATCCGTGCCGCCGTTGCCGCATGTATATCCTGCCCGGTACGGAACGCGTTGAGCATATGTTCATCCTGACTGAAATGCGCCATGAGCCGCAGCTCGATCTGGCTGTAGTCGGCACTGAGGAAGAGGCATCCGTCATCCGGAATGACCGCTTCGCGTATGAAGCGCCCCCGTTCGGAGCGAATAGGCAGGTTCTGCAGGTTCGGGTTCGAACTGCTGAGCCGTCCCGTAGCCGTAACCGTTTGGTTATACGTCGTGTGGATCTTGCCGTCCACAGCGATATACGACGGGAGAGTGGCTATGTAGGTAGAGATGAGTTTTTTGAGCTCGCGGTAGTCGAGTATGAGCCCCACGATCTCGTGCCGCTCTTTGAGTGCAACGAGCACTTCTTCGGAGGTAGAGTACTGGCCGTTCTTGGACTTTTTGGCTTTGCTGTCGAGACGCATTTTCTCGAAGAGCAGTTCTCCTACCTGCTTGGGGCTGTTGATGTTAAACGGTTCACCGGCGAGGGTGTAGATCCGTTGCTCCAGTGTGTTGAGTTCGTCGGTAAGTATGGTTTCTGCCTGCCGCAGTTTATCCACATCAATACGTACGCCGGCAGCCTCCATCTCCCGCAGCACCTCAACGAGCGGCAGTTCGACCTCGGTGTATAAGTTCCACAGGTCGGCATCGGCTTTGAGTGCGTTCCAGTCCGGCTCTTTGTAGGGATTGAACGCCACCTCCGGGTTGAGGAGATACTGACACAATCTATTCTCGATTGTGTCGAATGTCGGAGTATTCGGAATATTCTGAATATTCTGATTATTCTGATCGTCATTAAAGCCAAAGAGATCGAGTTGACCGGGATCGGCTGGTTTGGCTTTTTTCGGAGTACTCGGATTAGTCGGAGTCGTCTGAGTAGTCTGAGGCAGTTTGCGCAGCAAGGAATTGAACTCCAGTTCGGTGTAGAGGGCGGAGAGCGCCTCTGTGTCCGGCTCTTTCTTGGCAAGCAGTTGTTCGTCGAGCGCGATAGGCACGTCGGTGCGGATAGTAGCAAGGAAACGGGAGAACTTGATCTCCTCTACCTGCGATTCCACTTTCTGCCGCAATGCCCCTTTGATCTCATCGGTATGCGCGAGCATGTTATCAATCGAACCGAACTGTTGGAGCAGTGCCACCGCCGTCTTCTCCCCTACTCCTTTGCAGCCAGGGATATTATCGGATGCGTCTCCCATCAGACCCAGCAAGTCGATGACCTGTTCTTTGCGCTGCAGTCCGTATTTATCGCACACCTCTTTGGGCCCCATGAGTTCGAAGCCGCCGGTATGGCGTGGGCGGTACATGAACACATGCTCGGAAACGAGTTGCCCGTAGTCCTTGTCGGGCGTAGCCATATAGACCTCGTACCCGGCTTTTTCGGCAAGCACGGATAGTGTTCCTATGACATCATCCGCTTCGAATCCGGGCACTTCGAGCACGGGGATGTTCATGGCTTGCAGCAGTTGTTTGATAACCGGCACGGCTTTGCGTATATCCTCGGGTGTCTCGGGGCGCTGGGCTTTGTATTGCTCGTATGCCTCATGGCGGAACGTTCCGCCCTCAGGGTCAAAAGCAACACCTATATGGGTAGGGTTGATTTTCTTGATCAGGTCATCCAGCGTGACTGCAAAACCGAATACGGCAGAGGTGTTCTCTCCCTTGCTGTTCATTCTCGGCGCGCGGATAAACGCATAGTACGCGCGGAAGATCATGGCATACGCATCTATCAAAAGTAATGACTTCGTCATTCCGTTAAAGAGTTAAAGGGTTAAAAGGGTTTCCTTTACAAGGAAACGTTAAACGGTTACCATCGGATGGGTTCCAAGCCGTTCTTTATCAAATAATTATTCGCAGCACTGAAATGTCCGCAGCCGTCAAATCCGCGATAGACGGATAATGGCGAGGGGTGCGAGGTTTGCAACACAAGATGTTTGCGTCGGTCAATAAACTGCCCTTTACGCTGAGCGTAAGAACCCCATAACATGAACACGAGATGCTCTCTTCCCTTGTTCAGCGCCTCAATGGCTGCATCGGTCAGTTCTTCCCATCCTTTGCCCTGATGACTGCCGGCTTTGTGTGCCTCCACCGTCAGCGTAGCGTTAAGCAGCAGCACGCCCTGCTCTACCCACCGGCGCAAGTCACCGGACGCAGGAATAGGCGTACCGAGATCACGGTGGATCTCCTTGTAGATATTCACCAGCGAGGGCGGTATCTGTACATTTTCGGGTACGGAGAAACTCAGTCCCATCGCCTGCCCGGGTTCGTGGTACGGATCCTGTCCGATGATGACGACCCGCACCATGTCGAAGGGGCACGAGTCGAACGCATTAAAAATAAGCCCTGCCGGCGGGAAGCACCGACAGGTCTTATATTGCTGGCGCACATATTGAGTGAGGAGTTCGAAATAAGGCTTGTCAAACTCCGGTTGCAACACCTTGCGCCATGATTCCTCAATACGTACGTTCATCCTATAACCTATAACCCGTAACCTGTAACCTTTAATCCACCACCAACATCGCGTCTCCGTAGTCGCCGAAGCGGTATCCTTCTTTAACTGCCTCTTCGTATGCGTGCATCGTCTCTTCGTACCCGCCGAACGCCGCTACCATCAGCAACTGGCTGGACATAGGCAGGTAGAGGTTGACAAAGAAACTGTTCGCCACCGAGAAAGTATACGGCGGATAGATGAACTTGTTTGTCCAGCCGTCATATGCTTTGAGCAGTCCGTTGGTGCCTGCCACATGCTCCATGGCGCGCATGATCTCCGTGCCTACGGCACATACTTTGTGTTGCTGATCATGGGCTTTGTTGACGGCATCAGCTGTTGTCTGCGGCAGGATAATCTGCTCGCTCTCCATCTTGTTCTTGGTCAGATCCTCCACGTCTATCTCCTTGAAGATACCCAACGATACGTGGCTGGTCATAAACGTGGTCTCAATGCCGCGAATCTCCATACGTTTGAGCAGTTGTTTGGAGAAATGCAGTCCGGCAGCCGGTGCAGCTACCGCACCTATCTTGTCCGCAAAGATCGTCTGATAGCGCTCGATATCCAGTTCGTGGTACGGCTGATCATGGAAGATCTCTTCGTATTGCACACGCGCATCACCTACCAGCGGGCGATGGATATATTTCGGCAGCGGAGCGCTGCCCAAGGCATAGAGACGGGGCACAAACTCCTCGTTGTCATAGTCTGTGAGGAAACGGAACGTACGACCACGGCTGGTGGTATTATCTATCACCTCCGCTACGATAGACGGATCATCGTCGAAGTTCAGTTTGTTGCCGATACGTATCTTACGTGCAGGGTCAACGAGTACGTCCCAATAACGCAGCCGATGGTTCAGTTCGCGCAGCAGGAACACCTCAATGAGCGCATTCGTTTTCTCCTTGTGCGCCCAGAGACGCGCAGGGAACACTTTCGTGTCATTGAACACAAACAAGTCACCCTCATCAAAATACTGCACCATCTCGGTGACCATCTTGTGCTCTATCTCACCTGTCTTACGATGCAGCACCAACAAACGTGCATCGTCTCGGTACGGTGCAGGAAATTGAGCTATTAAATGCTCCGGCAGTTCAAAATTGAACTGACTGAGTTTCATGTCGTTAGCTTTGTACATATATTATCTCTCTTCGTTCGAACGATTCTTCGGTTCGTAGTTATTCAGTTCCTCTAAAAACTGTTCTATCGTGCGGCAGTTCTCCACTCTTGTATCTCCTACCCTTGTGCGCCGCAGGGCAATCAGATGAGCACCGGAGCCCAGGCGCTCGCCTATATCTCGCGCCAGCGCACGGATGTATGTTCCCTTAGAGCACACGACGCGAATAGTGAGTTGCATCGACTGTTCGTCAAAAGCCAGCACTTCTATATCGTCAATGAGCAGCAACTTGGGTTTGAGTTCAACCGTCTCCCCTTTGCGTGCCAGTTCGTAAGCGCGCTTGCCGTTGATCTGGACGGCGGAGAACATAGGCGGTACTTGCCATTGTTCACCGATAAACTGCGGTATCGTCTCGTCTATCAGCGCGCGGGTGATGTGTGCCGTCGGGTACGTTGCATCTATCTCTTTCTCCAAGTCATACGACGGTGTCGTAGCTCCTAACTGCAACGTAGCCTCGTACTCCTTGACATCGTATTGCAACTGGTCGATGAACTTGGTTTTCTTGCCCGTACAGATGATCACCACACCGGTAGCCAAAGGGTCCAACGTACCCGTATGACCCACTTTCAGCTTCTTCTTACCCAACTTGCGGCACAAGTTATACCGCACTTTTGCCACCAGATCAAACGATGTCCATCGAAGCGGTTTATCAAAAGCGAGTATCTCGCCTTGTTCAAAATCCCACATATTAGCAGACCGTCGCTATGATAGTCGTAGCGCCGACGATAGCGCAATAGATAGCGAACCAGACGAGACGCTGACGGCGTACGATCTCTATCATGAACCGGCAAGCAAAACATCCGGTAACAAAAGCCGCCACGAATCCTACCAGCGCAGGTACAAGCCCCAGCTCACTGACCAACTCGCCTTTCATCAGTTTGAGCAAATCCAGAAACGCTTCGCCCAAGATGGGAATCAGCACCATCAGGAAGGAGAACTGCGCGACACTCTCTTTCTTCACGCCGCAAAGCAATCCCGTAGCGATGGTGGTACCCGACCGGCTCAAACCCGGCAACACGGCACAAGCCTGCGCGATACCGATGATGATAGCATCCTTATATCCAACTTCATGGCCTACGCCTTGACGTTTCTTCTGCAGCCACTCGCTCAATGCCAGCAGGAATGCCGTGATAAGCAGGCAGATACCGACTAACAGCAAGCTGTTACCGAAGAATGCCTCCACTTGATCCTTAAAGAACATACCGACGATGAAGACCGGAATCATGGACACCAGAATCTTCGCCACATAGTCTTTCTCGGCATTCCATTGAAGCGTGGTGAACGTTCCCTTGAACAGTTGCGCCACCTCACGCCAAAGAATGACAAGCGTGGACAAAACGGTGGCAGCATGTACGACAATGGCGAACGTCAGGTTTTCTTCACCCGATGTGCCTAACAATGCTTGACCGATCTCCAAATGACCGGATGAGGAAACAGGCAGGAACTCCGTCAAGCCCTGCACAATGCCTAATATAAGTGCTTCTAACCAACTCATTTCTTGGGGCGGAATAAAATAGCAAAAATCATACACACAAAACCGAAGAGCGAAATCATCGGCCCTACCGTTATACGGCGGAAAGAGAAAATATCCGGGTTATACTCTTCCCCCGAAGGAGCACCTACCATCAGGCAGAAACCTATCACGATGATGGCAAACGACACCCCTATCAAAATGAGGTTGAGTTTGGGTAATGTTTGTTTCATAACTATCAACTGTCAACTATCAATTATCAACTGTCAAATCTCGTACAACGAGTTATTGTCCATGCGTATATAACGACCGGTTGCAATCAGCGAAGCAAAGAGCGTGATTAGCAGGCCGCAACACAGCACAACTCCCGAAACCAACGCAATGTTCTGCCATGTAAGCGGGAAAAGCAGCAAACCCATCTTGTACTCCACATAATACACCATCGCACCCAGAATAACCAGCGCAGCAATGCCTGCCAGGAAACCCATCAACATATTACGCAGCACAAACGGACGGCGCGTTACCCAAGACGTAGCTCCTACCAGCGTCATCGTATTGATCAGGAAACGTTTGGCATATATCTGCAAGCGTATTGTATTGACGATCAGCACCATAGACACCAACAGCAGCACCAACGCCACACCTAACAAGATATACGAGAAATCATGTACGTTGTTATTCATCATATCCGCCAAATCACGCGGGTACAACACCTCCGATATATATGGCAGGGACTCCAACTGCGCTGCCATATAGGCCAGACTATCCGGATCACTATACGCATCCGTCGGATGTATCTCATAGCTTGCCGACAAAGGATTATAGCCCAAGAACGCACTCGGATCCTCGCCCAGCGAAACAATATGCTCGCGCAACGCCTCTTCGCGGGAGATATACCGATAACGGCTGCAACCGGCACTGGCATCCAGCATACGCTCCAGACGGGCACATTGTGCACTGTCCGCCTCCTGCGTCAACACTGCTGTGACGGTCATATTCTCACGCATGCGCGTAAGAAGCGCTCCTGCAGAAAGCAGGAGCACACACTCCAATCCAATCAGGCATAGCACAAGCGATACACTGACGGCGGAAATGAAATAGGAATTTCTAAACCGATGCTTACGCATTAATATTCCCAAAGATCTTGTTCAAAATTCAACAATTCAGCCGCAATACGTTCTTGCTCTTTGCGTACCTCGTCCTCCGACGTAGCATAGTCCGGAATCCAACGGTTGTACATGTTACCCTCACCTACGATATACGACGTGAACAGACGTTTCTGGAAGAACTCGTCAAAAGTTACACGCTTCGTCTCGTTGCGGTTCGGAATAACGTATTGCATAGCCAGATACGGACGCAATGCATCGAACGGAATCCAGAACATAATCGACTCCTGCATGGACTTCATGATGTTCGAGTTGTCGCGCGTCGAGATCTTATCAGACTGCAACGGAGCTATCGCCATGATTTTAGAATGCAGACGCGAGGTGTGCTTGTCGAAGAACACTACCTCCTGAACCAAATACTTCAACTGGTTACGTACCAACTTCTCAAACGGATAGAAGTGGAACGACAACTCATCTGCAATACTGTCATAGTGTACCAGCATAGCGTCCGAAGAAGTGATGTCAAAGTGGGTAGGATCATCCGAATAGTCAGCCATCGGATCATCCGCCATGAACATCATCGGGATAGCATTGCGTGCTATCGGATCCTTCTTGAACTCAGGCTTGATCGTCTCTGCGTTCTTCTCATAAATAGGAAGACCGTCCACTACGGCATCCGTGATCACCTTGAACAGGTTACGATAATCTGTGTCATCCGACTTCGTCGGGAAATAGAGCTGGTAGTTCTGCTTGTAACGCATGTCAATGATGCGATAGATGAAGCGAGACCAGATGACATCATCGATACGGTGATCAACCAACACGATGGTATCGTGTGCCTCCGAGAACTCCTCCGTTTGAATACGGGCACTACCTACTTCGTCAAAAAACGAAATGACTTGATGCTGAGCCTGTGCGGTTACTACGCCAAGCATCAGACATGCGATAATACTAAATTTCTTTATCATATGCATTATATATTAATTCAGTGATAGAGGGATCGGTGAAAGTCGTACTTCCTTGCCGTCCGGTCCTTTTGCGCGGATATCGGTGATGACTACGATAGCACCCATCTTAAGCTTGCCAAGACGGTCCAACTGATCACGCGTGAACTTGTCGCCGCGAGCTTCGGTATAGACACCGTTGATGTTCACTTTAAAACTCGTTATCTGGTACGGCAAATCCAACAAGCCATCGGGGCCATACGACGCAATCACCGCAGCCGAACTGTTCAGCAAAGCGCCACGGGATATATTGCCGTCAGAGTACTCTTTCTCTCCGGATTTGAAGTATGCTCCCGGTTTCGGCAAGGCTTTGACACGATACTCTTGGCTACCCATCGGTTGCATTTTTCCATCCAGTTCTGCCGAAACAGATATCGTCACACGCTTTGAACCGTCACCCGGTTTGATAATCCATAGACCGCCTTCCTGACGAACTTGCGCACCGTTGACAGCCACGCGTACCTTATCATTCGATATTCCCGGTACCGAGATTGAGAACTTGTTGTCATAACCTCGGTACATAATATTGAGGTCCGTGTTCGAAATCGTCACTGCCGGCTCACCTACGCTGTATTCGCTCTTGAAGGATAAGTTCTGCATCTCACCCGTCGCCGGATCCTGATAGGCAATCCAACCCGAGTACTTCTTCAATCCTACGCCTGTTGCCGCCACTTCGTATAGTCCGTGGTCGTTAATTCGCTGACCTTCAATATAATATGCCGGACGCTGCGTTGAATCAACAGCCGCCAGAATAATCTGCGCCGAGTACTTGCCTCCGCGGATGACATAATTCGAATTAGGAATCACGTACGCGCTCAGTTTATTCACGCGCAAGTCACCTGCATCCGTACGATCCATCAGATATTGGATTAACTGACTCTCCGTCGAGCGTACATCATTCTGCATCTTGGTCAAAATAGTGATGGATGCACCGACAGGCATTCCCTCAAAAATAGCTACTTCCCAGTCGCAGGAGTCTTTATCGTGCGAGTTCCACCCCCGCTCTGTTGCTAAAGCAGTACGAATAGCATTGCGTAATTCAGCATCATTCTCTGCCAAATCGGCAGCATAGTCACGGTAAAAAGCCACCATTTCTTTAAGAACAATACCGTTGCGCTGAACGATGGCGTATTGAGCGGTTACATCCAGATTGGAGTTACCTTCAATATGCATGGTAGGATCCAATCCCTCCGCCTTCAGTTCTTCCACTCTGCCTCGTCCGTCAGCCAGAATGGCTATCTGCTCTTTAAAATTTTGAATATAATTGTACAATGAATCGGCACGCAGTTGCACCTCTTTTGCCCTATCGAACCATACCTGTGTTTTCTCGGGGTTATCGGCATTGGCTGCTTGAAAATCCCGATATAGTTTTGCGTTACGGGTGTCCGATGCAGCGATAGAGGAATGCAGACTATTGTCCACCAATGTAAAACCATTGAGGATATCCGTACTTACGTTCAACGCCAGCATGGCGGTGAGCACCAAGTACATCATGCCTATCATCTTTTGTCTCGGGGTTTCCGGACAGTTCTTCGCTCCACCCATTTCTGAAGTGTTTATAGATTAAACTTATGCTAACGCATTAAGCATATTTCCGTAAATCGAGTTCAAATCAGCCACTTGTTTCTGCAACTGTTTGGTACTATTGGCAAAAGCAATTTGTGCCTCAACAGCCTCTTTGGCCGAAGCTACTGCAGTCTTCTGTGCCTCTATTTGCTCGTTAACTGCTTGCAGTTGCAACTCGTAAACCGATGTCAGCGATGCCAGTTTCTGTCCAACCTCCTGTACACCTTGTTTATACGCGCGCGTTTGGTCTGCTACATTCTGCATGTCACTCGTCACCTGCGTATAAGCCTTGGCCAGATCCGTGGTAGAAGCCGTATAGGCATCTACAGCTGCGCCGGCAGCCGACAGTTTGGTGCTGTACGCATCAGCAGCAGCACCTGCTGCACTCAACTTGGTGCCGTATGCCTCTGCTGCCTCGCCGGCTGCTGTCAGTTTCTCGCCTAACTTGACACCGGTATCCGCTATTTTGCCTAATTCGCTGAGTTGTGAAGCCGTCTTTGCCAAATCGGCTATTCCGTCTTTGAGCGCTTTCAGATCCTCATCCTTCAAAGACGGCACTTTGCCTACCTGAATACTCTCGCCTGCGGCAACAGGTGCTTGGGCATTCAGACCATTCATTACTGCTGCAGCATCACCGGCAACACCTGCTCCCAACAAAGTCGGACGAGCCTGTTTGGCTTTCTCCTCCAACAATTCGGGTTTCGTGCCGAATTCCAGCAACTGCGGGAATACGTTCTCCCAGTGGAACTCCGGATGCGGATGCTCCAATGTACCGATCAGGAACAAGAATGCTTCGGTGAACATACCCACCATCAACACCTGACTGGCTCCCGGCCAGTGAAGAATCTTGAACAATGCACCGATGATAACAACGGATGCACCTACAGAATAAATGATATTTGTGATGTTCTTACCTTGATACGATTCGTACCAATGCATGAACCTTGCGCCTACTCCTTGTTTTGCAGCTTTTCCTGTAGCCATAAATTAATTATATAATAATGTCTGTTCTTTACTTTGGATTAATCGCCGATATATGCGCGAACGCAACGGAAACCGATGTACGGACGGCTCTCATACTGATACTCGTACGTGCGTACGCCACACTGCATGAAATAACTGATATCTTTCCAACTACCACCCTTTACCACTTTACGTTTCAAGATGTCCGGGTCTGCCTTGCGGGCCATATAACAATAATCCGGGTTAAAGTCATGGATATGCATATTCGCCGAACTCTGATATGCCGAGTTAGTCCATTCTGCTACGTTTCCGGCCATGTCGAACAAACCGAAGTCATTCGGACGGAACTGACCTACACGCATGGTAGTCGTACCGGTATCTTCACTGTACGAACCGTGGTAAGGTTTGAAGTTGGCGAAGAAACAGCCTTTCTCGTCACGGGCATAATTGCTGCCCCAAGGATACATCGCCATCTTGCGGCCTCCGCGAGCGGCATACTCCCATTGAGCCTCCGTCGGCAGACGATACTCGTTAGCCTCCGTAGTTGCATACTGGTTGAAGTATTTAGTACGCCAATTACAGAAAGCATGTGCCTGCTCCCATGTAACACCGACTACCGGATACTCCGCATAACCCGGGTGCTTGAAATACATCTGTAGCAAGGGGTCGTTGTAAGAGTATTGGAAATCACGCGCCCACACGAGTGTATCCGGATAGATACAGATGATGCGGTTGGTCAACAGGTCTTTCGGCTCCTTCAACGGACGGAAGATCGTCGAGTCTTGAATCTCGCCGTTCTCGTTTACCCAGAAGGTATCCACGCGAGCCGTTGAACCTTTAGGATAGGTACTGGAAGCCACATCGAATTTATTGCGGTAAGACAGCGCCTGATCCATGTTCACCCAGCTATAGCGGTAGTGGAGGAAATTGGTTTTCAGCGTACCGTCCGAATAGAACATCGGAGCCAATGCATCCAATACATCCTCTTCCTTGCTATTCCATGGCACTTTTTTCTTCCAGTTAATACGGAAGTTATCCTCGTCGAAGTCTTCGTCCTTCGGCTGGATCGCATAGTCCGTAAGTCCGGCAGCTACAAGATTGGTCAAAGCGATCGAATCGCGAACCCAATCCACAAACTGATGGTACTCATTGTTCGTAATCTCCGTTTCGTCCATCCAGAAGGCATCTACTGTCACCATCACGATGTTATCCGGCTGTTCGAAAACAGCGGACTGTGTGTTGGCGCCCATCATAAACGAACCCTTCTTAATAAACAACATACCATAAGGATTAGCCTCCTTAAAATTGGTACTCTTGCGTGAACCCGCCAATTCTCCGGCAGGCTTGTTGCAACTCGCCATAATCATCGCTAATGCGATCAACGGCAAAATTTTTGTTACTTTCATACTTATAAGTATCGTATTGATTTATATTTATTCGTACGTTTGGGTTTCAGTATATCGAAACCATATGCAAGGTATATCTCGTGGCTTCCGTAACTCTCCAACAGCAGTTTGTTGGTCGGTAACTCACAACTGTAACCCAGTTGCAGACCACTGATAATATCTATTCCAAGCAGTATGTTCACACTTCCGGCGATGCGGTATCCCAATCCCCAGCGATAGCGGTCTTTGAAATCGCACATCAGCGTCAGGTTGATGTCCCAACTGATGAAATCACTCATCACCATCATGCTCGGCGTCAGCACCCATTCTCTGTAGTTCTTCAGCCGGAAATGGTATCCGCCGGTGACATACATCGTTCCGGTCAGTTTCACCTTCTGCTGCGCGGTAGTGGTGCCGTCTCCCCAATCTACGCTGGGCTGTGTGAGGTGACTGTAACTGCCGCCTACCCACCATACCGGAGTACTGTACCAGATACCTATTCCCATATCGAATTTCATCCCCGATTTGTCTCCCGTCGGTATCGCCTCGTCACTCGCATCGTGGTAATCATCCCCCATATCTTTCAAGTTCACCGAATCGCCTTTGAAGCCCACATTCGCAAATCCCAAATCCACGCCTATACTCAGATACCCTTTGCCGAGTTTCTGGCGGTAGGCATACTGGACGTATAGTGCCTGATTGGTGAACAGTCCGAAGCGGTCATTCAAAAACCGCACTCCTGCTCCGTGGCACGTCTTGCCTATCACAAAGGGTGACGAGAAAGAAAACCATGTACTCATCGGTGCATTGCTGATATCCACATATTGCATTCGATGCGCGGCTGCCACTTTCATCAAGTCACCTTCTCCCGCCGCTGCAGGATTATAGGCCGTCGGCATATACATATATTGCCCCATTTGCGGATCAAACTGCGCAATCGCAGCCACCGCAGCCAAAAGGCTTACCAAAAGAACAATATAGCGTCTCAATTTTCAATGTCTTTTGTCTTTTGTCTTTCGACTTTCGACTATTTATTAATACTCCTCCTCATCGAAGAAGAAATCCTCATCTTGCGTAGGATAATCCGGCCATATATCCAAGATGCTCTCATACTGCTCCTCGTCATCACCTTCCAGCTCTTCCAGGTTCTCTATCACCTCGGTCGGAACCCCTATGCGATTGGCATAATCCAACAACTCATCCTTGGTTGCAGGCCAAGGAGCGTCCTCCAGTTTCGATGCTAATTCCAATGTCCAATACATAACTTTATTTCATCACAAATTGACCCAATAAGGGCATAGTGTTTCAAAATATCGTGCAAAAGTAGTAAAAACTTTTGGTTCATGCAAATATTTTGCTAAATATTTTACATTTTTTGACAATTTTTACACAAAATAGGCTGTTTTTGTCATTTTTTCCACACAGAAACCCTACTTGCACCAGGATTCTTCATGTTCACCGGAGCAGAAAGCAATGTACCTTGCCAACACGAAAAGATAGTCACTTATCCGGTTCATAAACCGGAGTTGCTCATCCTCGCATCCGAGAGCAATCATCCTTCTCTCCGCACGACGGCAAACAGTGCGGCATACATGACATCGCGCCACGTTTTCTCCTCCTGCCGGAAGGATAAACGACCGCTGTCGGGGTACTTCGGCCTGCATAGCATCTATCCACTGCTCTACCTGATGCACATCCTCATCCGACAGCCACTCTCCGGGTGCCAGGCTCAATGCTGCTCCCAGATTAAAGAGTTTGTTCTGAATCCATTGTAATTGCTGTCCGCTAACCGCTAACCGATCACCACTAACCGTTACTCCTGCTCGTAGCAACCCAATCCAACTGTTCAGTTCATCTACTGTACCGTACGCTTCTATCCGCACATCCGCCTTGGAGATCCGTTCGCCGTTCGCCAGCGATGTTTCCCCTTTGTCTCCTGTTTTTGTATATATCATAACTATAACCTATAACCTATAACCTATAACCTATAACCTATAACCTATAACCTATAACCTATAACCTATAACCCGTAACCTATAACCTATAACCTATAACCTTTCACCTTTATAATATAATGCCTTTTCAGATAATGCGGATCGACGAAGAGCAGCCCCATATGATACAGATCCATACTGGTCGTTACCCTTTCGTCCCGCTTGAGTTCATCCCATGCGCGCTCCATCTCCTCCGAATAATGGATATCATCGATAGCGATCAATCCTTTCTCCGTCATGCGCGGCAGCAGATAATGCACATAGCGCATCGTAGCCTCGTATGTATGGTTGGCGTCCACATACGCCAAATCCAGTTTCTCGCGCGCGCATTTATATAAGGTATCATCAATGTTGCCCACCTGCCATGCGATATTCTCCATTTTCAGTGCTTTCCATACGCCTTGTGCGATCCGGAGCACTGCCTCGCTGCCTTCCAAGGTCGTCACGCGGTTACGGCTGTTAGGAGCTGCAAGATAAGCGGTTGTGATGCCGAACGAAGTACCAAGTTCCAATATCTCTAACGGACGTTTCTCCTGCTCACCCATGAAATGGATGATGCGGAACAGCAGTTGCCCCATCGTAGAGTTTTCCAGATGCGTCTTGGCGATGTCGCATACGCGACGCTGCACATGCGTACCTTCGGGCGAACCTGCCGAACCATAATCCACTACATCCAGCACATCCTCACAGTGCGTTAACAGCTCGCGGCGACGCTCTATATCGGCAAAACAATAAAACGTGTTCTCATCACGCATGATGAACCGTACCAAATGGAACAGATAGGGCGAATGAATCCCCTCACCGGTTGTGTTCCATGCCGTCAAACGATGGCGCAGAAACGCCCAAATTCTATGAAAAAGAATATTTTTCGCCATTTATGGTGCAAAATTACAAAAATATTTTGACATATGCAAAAAAAAGTGTAACTTTGCGCCATGATTTTGAATTATATTTGGATTTCACTCATTTTGCTGGCCATTCTGATGGGTTTGGTGCAGGCTTTGTGTTTCGGCAACGTCGATATCTTCTCGACTATCCTCAACTCGACTTTCGACAACGCCAAAACGGGTTTTGAACTCTCTCTCGGTCTCACCGGAGTACTGTCGTTATGGATGGGTATCATGAAGATCGGGGAGAAAGCCGGTGCGGTCAACACGCTCGGCAAAGCCATTAATCCCTTTTTCAGCCGCATCTTCCCCGAGGTGCCGAAAGGGCATCCTGTCTTCGGCTCGATGCTGATGAACATCGCAGCGAATATGTTAGGGTTGGACAATGCGGCGACACCGATGGGACTCAAAGCGATGGGTGAGTTGCAGGAACTGAACACCGATAAATCCAAAGCCTCGAACGCCATGATCATGTTTGTCGTGTTAGGCGCCAGCGGACTGACGCTGATCCCGACCACTATCATGGCTTACCGTGCGCAACTGGGAGCTGCCAACCCCGCGGATGTATTCCTGCCTATTCTGATTGCCACGTATGTAGCCACGCTCGTCGGGTTGATCTGTGTGTGCATCGCGCAGAAGATTCGCATGAAAGATCCCGTTGTGTTAGGTACGATCATCGGTCTCACGGCTTTGGTTGGCTTGCTCGTATGGGGTTCGACACTGCTCTCCCATCAAGCACTGTCTGTCGTGTCGGCAGCTATCGCAGCTATACTGCTGCTGGGCATCATCTGCTGGTTTGTGATCCAAGCCATGTGCAAACATATCAATGTCTATGACGCATTCATCGACGGCGCAAAAGGCGGCTTTCAAACCGCTATCGGTATCATCCCTTACCTCATCGCCATCCTCGTGGCAGTAGGTATGTTCCGCGCCAGCGGAGCGATGGGATTGCTGGAGCACGGGATAGCCTGGTGCTTTGCTGCATGCGGCATCAATCCCGATCTGGCAGGTGCAGTACCGACGGCGCTGATGAAACCGCTCAGCGGCAGCGGCGCGCGCGGATTGATGCTGGAAGCGATGACTACGCACGGTGCAGACAGTCTGGTAGGACGTTTGTGCTGCATCTTACAAGGCACGACAGACACCACTTTCTATGTACTGGCAGTCTATTTCGGTTCTGTCAATATCAAAGATACCCGTCATGCGGTAGCCTGCTGTCTCTTGGCTGACCTCGCCGGCGCCATCGCTGCCTTTGCTATCGCCCCGATCTTCTTCAGCTGACACTCCCGAGAACAAGCACAGAAAAAACGCGCCCGAAGTGTAATGAACCCCAAAAGTTGAACAAAAAAACTTTTGGGGTTTTATTATGAAACATTCGTTTGAAGAACGGTTACAAGCCGTAAAAAAATGTTTAGAAGGCTATTCTCCTAAAGGCGTGGCTCGAG
>Ga0310690_10003569_pt1 | contig 23093 bp, 17 predicted proteins | sample AusTroGonzalo_MG_2_FD_207661 | JGI IMG/M metagenome (GOLD analysis project Ga0310690, IMG submission 207661) | Bovine rumen microbial communities from tropical cattle in Woodstock, Queensland, Australia - Gonzalo_04 (v2) (version 2) | ecosystem: Host-associated > Mammals > Digestive system >... | reverse complement strand
ACAACAATAACTAAAACTAACAATCATGATGAAACAGATGCTTTCCTTGCTGGTGCTTGCCGGCACAATTTCACTCTCATCCTTTGCACAGGATGTTTCTGTAGAGAATGCAATATTCCGCGTTGGTGATGATGTTTCGTGGTCGGGTGTGAACATCTACGAAGGCGAATGGCGCAACATTAGCAACACCAATACCTGGACTTCACAGGGCATCAAATGCGAGAACGGCTTTGGCTGGTATCGCTACCACGTAACCATTCCCAAGAGTCTGCTCGAGAAGTCGGACCTCAAAGAGACGGTGGATTTCAATATGGGCAAGATAGATGATGCCGACGAGGTGTATCTCAACGGTAAACTCATCGGCAAGACTGGTCGCTTCCCTGCTGATGCCGGAGGCTATCAGAGTAACTGGAATGCCCAGCGCATCTACAGCGTGAAGGTAAAGGACAACATCATCAAATGGGATGCCGACAATGTGATTGCCGTAAGAGTCTATAACGGAGGCGACCCAGGCGGCATGTTTGCTGGTCCTGTTGTCGTGCGAGTACCTAATACTATTGACAACCTGAACATCAGCATAACGGAGGGGGATAAGACATCTGAATGCGTATGTACTCTCAGCAGCAAGATATATGCAACCAAGAGCGGTGTGTTCAAGGTGCAAGTTCAAAACCCTGAAACAGAAGAGGTGCTGGCAGAGAAAACTCAGAAGGTTTCTGTTAACACAAAGAAGAAAAGCTCCATCAGCCTGCCCTACGACAATCATAAGATGGTACGCATCATTGCTACTTTCACAGAGAACAAGACAGGCCTGAGCACAACGACTCAGTACATTCCCAAGTACATCCTCACGCCTGCTGCACCGGCAGAGCCTCGCTTCAACACCACTCCCCTCTATGGTGTCCGCCCAGGCTCTCCTATCCACTTCCGCTTTGGCGTGAGCGGCGTGAGGCCAATGCAGTTCTCTTCTGCCGACCTCCCGAAGGGCCTCACACTGAACCCCGACAACGGAGCCCTTAGCGGTTCGCTGGAAAAGGCTGGTTCCTACACCTTTACCGTTAAGGCAAAGAACGCCAAGGGCGAGCAGACACAAAAGTTCACTATTCGTTGCGGCAGCAAGATTGCCCTTACGCCTCCGATGGGCTGGAATAGCTGGAACTGCTGGGGCTTGAGCGTCACGCAGGACAAGGTTGTAAGCAGCTCTAAGGCTCTCATCGAGAAAGGTTTGGCCGATTATGGCTATTGCTATATGAACATCGACGATGGCTGGGAAGCAAAGGAACGCAATGCTGACGGAACCATCGCCGTCAACGAGAAGTTCCCCAGCATGAAGGAGTTGGGTGACTGGCTTCACAGCGAAGGCTTGAAGTTCGGTATCTATTCTTCTCCTGGCAACCTGACCTGCGGAGGTTATCTTGGCTCCATCGACCATGAGTTGCAGGATGCAGAGAGCTACAACAGCTGGGGTGTCGATTACTTGAAGTACGACTGGTGCGGTTATGGCAGCAAGCATCGCACTGAACCTGACAACCAGACGGTTGCCAGCTATGTCCGTCCCTACCTATTGATGGAACGTTTCTTGCGTCAGCAGCCTCGCGACATCTTCTACAGCCTTTGCCAATATGGTATGGCCGACGTTTGGAAATGGGGATATGCCGTCGATGCCAACTCTTGGCGTACAACGGGCGACATCACCGACACTTGGGAGAGCCTTTACGATATAGGTTTCTGCCGTCAGCCCGACCTCTATCCCTATGCTCAGCCTGGGCATTGGAATGACCCTGACATGCTGATTGTCGGCAAGGTGGGTTGGAGCAACAACCTGCGTGACAGCCGTCTAACACCTGACGAGCAATACACCCACATCAGCCTTTGGACACTCCTTGCCAGCAATATGCTCATCGGTTGCGACATCGCTCAGATGGATGAGTTTACCGTCAGTCTGCTTTGCAACCATGAGGTGAATGCTGTCAACCAGGACATTTTGGGTAAGCAGGCACAGCGCGTCGTCTTGGATGGTAACATCCAGATATGGAGTCGTCCCTTGAGCGACGGCAGCTATGCAGTCGGCATCTTCAATGTCGGCAAGACGGATGCAAGGATTGACTTCAAGAAGTATTTCAAAGAGATGGGCATCAGCTCTTTACAAAGTGTTCGCGACCTCTGGCGTCAGCAGGACCTCAGCACCACGGATGTTAAATACTTCGTTCCTACCCACGGCGTAAAATACCTGAAGGTGCGGTACTGAATAAGTTAAGTTAGACTGTAGTTATTTATCACAAACCATCACCTTTCAAACAGATAACAGCTAATCTGTTACGTTGAAGGGTGATGGTTTGATGTTTATTTCAGGAAAAAGAGTAAGAGGAGGAAGGAGTCCTGTGAATTATCGAATGAACGCTAAAAGAATTCGCTTAACACCTTCGTTCTTTCTCTAACTTCCTCGATGATTTGTTGGCAGCGGACACGGGAAATACGGATGTTCATACCGACGACAATCATGTCCTCATCGGTAGGCAACCCCTTGAAGTTGACTGTTGAAGCATGTTCGCCAAGGGTACGGTCGTTGGTAAGGTCGTATGCGGGAGCCAACGCCCACCTGCCCTCGCGACAAATAAAGCTGAAGTTGCGGGCGTGGTCGTCCATGTTATGGGCATAGACGTTGAACGCCATCCTGCGGAACTGCTGCTCTACTGCCTCTGGCGACTGCGTGAGGAAACCTGTCAACTGCAACAGGCTGTGATAGTCCATTTTAGGGGGAGCGATAGGTTCATTCAGCAAAGCACTCGCTGTAGCAACATGCAGGCGCTCCCCATCTTCGTCAATATCAAAACGGCGAACTGCAAAGTACTTGCCCTCCATTAGCTTGAACTCTGGAACATCAATACCGCACTGGCGGGCAACCTTATTATACAGATATTCTATCTCGCCCATGTCCTTTGGGTCGTAGGTATGGCGGAACTTCACCAGCCAATGCCCTTCGGCATCCGAGAAGATGCACTTGGGACGCACACCGCCCGAGTTACCGCTCTTGAAGTAAAGCACATCGGCATGTTCGTCAGTCTTTTCAGAGAGGACATCAAGCGCCATCTGCTGCATCTCGTCAAGGGACTGCCCTGTATTCTCGTGCTGTAATACCACCTCGGGTACATAGCACAAGGCTCCCATCCCTGAGCTGCCAATGATGCTCAGCCGTTGCACAGGGGTAAGTCCGTTCGGGTTGATGCCTGCCTTCCTTAAAACCTTGCGAAGAAGGTACTCGCCATAACCACCGGGAAGGCTGTCCTCGAAGATACCGAAGTTGCCGTTAAAGGGGTGATAATCCGCCGTGAAGAGTCCTGCCTTCAGAAGCAGTTGCAAGGGGGAGATGGAGAAGCCGTCTGCAAGCCAATCCTTATCGTACTCGAATTGACAAATTGCTTTGCCACTCATAGACAGTGTTCCCACCTTCCGTCCATGATACATCACACTTACTGCCTGCACATCCTGTATCATACGCCACGTTTTCTTGTACGGTTCTTGTTAATCTCCAGCAGTTCCTCCATCGTGTCGTACTTCGGCTCTGCCAGCAGCTGCATGATTTCCTCCGAGTAACCCAACGCTTTCGTCAGCTTGACGTATGACTCCAACGAGATGGAATGCTTAAGTTCAAAGCGCTGAATGGATGAGGCAGGCACACCGCTCATCTCCGAAAGGCTCCTCGTAGAAAGCTTCTTCTCCAGCCGTCTCGCCTTCAAGTTCTCTGCCAACCGCTGCATCGTAACCTGTTGCGGGTAAGGGTCAAACACATATTTACTTTGCATCATATATTGTGCGCAATTCCTTGTTTCTGCTATTTACACATCATATATTATGTGCAAATGTACGAAACTTTCTTCACATAGCCAAGGGATTTGCAAGATTATTTCTTTAAGCAACGTATGTTCAAACTCGGGCTATGTCATCTGCCTATATAACGCACGACATCCCAAAAGGTCGAGTTATTTGTTGGGCGTGAAGCGGATTATGCCGCCGCCGTTGGTTTGCATGATAAGGTCACGGCCATAAGGTTCGCAATCCTCAAATTCGTGGGGCACTTGACTCTGGAAGTTAAGGATGTGGTCGAGTCGCTTCGTGCGCAAGTTCCAGACATAGAGAATGCTGGGATGCTTCTCTGTCCCTAAGCCAACAGGGATAAACATTTGGTTCTTGATGACGCAGGCCCCTTGTCCTATATGGTTCGAGGGGAAACGCGGGTCGAGGTCTTGGATACAATAGTTCTCGAGGGCATCCTTTGGTTGCAAGTGAACAACGGGGCCATCGCTGAGCTTTGGCATCGGGAAGGTCATGGTTCGCCAGAGGTTGCCCTTGCCCATGTTCTCTATGGTATTGCCATAACCGATGAGCAGGTTGCGCTTGCGGTCTATCATCCATTGCAGGGCATAGCCAAACAGTCCCTCATCATCGTCGAGCACAATGGTTTGCACAAGTTCGGGAGCAGCTGTGAGTGAGATTCGCTCCACGAAGCAGACATCCTTCATCCCGTTGTACCGCTGCTTCGAGCATTGCGACACATAAAGCAGCGGAAACTCATCCTTCTTGTCATAGCGTTCTGTGCCAAAGAAGGCTACATTGGCATGGTTCTGAGGCATCTGGCTGGCTAGGGGGAATTGACTCAACTTCTGAAGGCTGTCGGCACAAAGGCGATAGATGGTTGCCTGGCCTGTATTCTGGAGGCTGACAATATAATCGCCCCAGATGGCCATCCCCTGGTAGCCTTGTTTCGGTACTCCTCGCAAATCAGCCACTTTCTTTATTATAGCGTTCGTGTAATCTAAACGCTTCGCATGAAGCCCGAAAGCAGTCAGGCAACAAATAACGGACAAAAGAAACTTTTTCCTCATAAGCGATAGCAGTTAAAAAAGACTGTTCCAACAGCTTATTATTCGTTTAGTTCTTAATTGTAGTTTTGGATTTAGCCGTGCCTGATTTATCGATGCACCTTGCGGCCTTTGGTGACGAGGATGGATTTACCATTTGCCCATTTACCATTTACCATTTTCTTGCCGCTGAGGTCGTACCAGATAGCCTCCTCCTCGCTCCCCCCTTGGGGGAGTGCCTTGATGGCGTCTGGGTCTTCAGTAATGGTAGCAGAGAAGGCGGGCGTGTCGTCTGTCTTTTGGAAGGTGCCTGTGATGAGGTAGCCGTCTGCTGCAATCGTCTGGGGTGTGTCGGTCGTGATGCTGACGTGTTCCAAGACGATGGGCGAGGCGAGGACATCTGTAGGACAAATGAGATAGGGAAGGCCGGCCTCCAAAGACCCCTCTAAATCTCCCTTTAAAGGGGAGACTTCCTGCTCTAAGTCCTCTCCCTTTAGGGGAGAGACAGAGAGGGTCTTTGTTCCTTTGCCGAAGATGGTCTCGATGTCGGCGGCGTTCAGCGAGAAGGGGAAGCAGACATACTGCCACTCGTTGTTGACGAACTGCTTGTTCAGCACGACCTTATTATAATATGTGTGGGGAACTATCTCGTTGTCGCTGGTGTTCTCGTCGTAGGTGACAGGCAGGTCGCTGACCTTCCATGCGCGGACGAGGTCAACATAGAACTTGCCATGATTGGCGCCTGCCGTGTTGTTGCTCTCCAAGCCATAGCCGCTCTTGACACCAATCTCCAAGTCCTCGTCTTCGCCTACTTCAATGTCAAGCGCCATATCGTTAACGCGGCCTGTGGTTGTGTTGGCGGAAAGACCTGCGAAGGTTGCTGTCTCGCCATCGGTCAGGACATCGGCAGAATATTTGCTCTCCACGCCATAGTACTGCACGCAAGCCCCCTTTCCCGTTCCCCCCGAGGAGGGAAGCGCCTGACCATAGAGGCGGGTGATGCCGAGCTTCGAGGCGTGCTGCCACATGCGGGCGTTCACCTCATAGACACCAGGCGTGAGCTTCTCGGCGGGAATCGTCTGGTAGAGGCGGAAGTCGTTGGGGATGGTGCTGCTCGTGCTTGCCACATAGCCTGCCCACTTCCATTCGAGGTTCGTGCCGTCGCTGACGCCGCCGTAGTTGTCCGTCCAGGCGTTGCTTTGCCAGCCATAGATAGGGCCGTTGCCTGCCTCGTTAATGGTGGTCTTGAGGTTCCAGTCGTAAGTGATGCCCTGCGGGTTCTTCTCGAAGTCGTAGTTGGTCAAGACCTCGTCGCAGAAGTCGTCCTGCGAGACAGGCATCTCCGTCAGCTTCTCCACATGGAAGTCATCGACCATGAAGTAACCGGCGCCGTTCTTGTCGCTCCCCTGGTTGGCACTATTGGTGCGGATGCCAAGCATGAGGTCGTCGCCGTCCTGAAGGGTGATATAGACAACCATCCGCTGCATGTTCTGTGCCGTAGAGGAATTGAAGCCGCCAGCATGACGGGCGAAGGTGGTTCGGTAATCAGTATAAGTGATGTTGTCGTAGCCCGACGTGCCGTTGCGGTAGTAAGGCTCGGTCGTCCAGTACTGCACGTTGCAAGCCCCCTTTCCCGTTCCCCCCGAGGAGGGAAGGCTTTCGGCAAAGAGGCAGGCCGTTCCGTAGAAGTCCTTCTCTATCCACATGCGGCAGGAGACTTTGTAGATGCCTGCACCCAATTTCTCGGTGGGAATTTGCTGATGGAGCTTCAAGGGCGTGTTGATGGTCTTGCCGCTGGCAGGTTTGCAGACATAGGCTTGCTGTCCGTCCTTGTTCTTGGCTGTCTTGTTCATGCTGCGCTGTAAGGTCATCCCTGCAGGCGACTCCAGCCAACCTGTAGGCGGCTGCGTGTTCTTCGTGAAGCTCTCCTCGAAGGAGGGATTTGTCAGGACGCGGCTTGTGATATCGACTGCCACAGAGTTCCTCTCCTCCTCGGGGGAGGGGTCAGGGGAGGGGGTATCGATGTTGAGGCCGTTCTCCAGTTGCGCAATGCAACGGGACGCATCCACGTCCTGCACACAGCAGTCGTGCTCATCGATGGCTTGGATGGCAGCCAGAGCCGTCGTCTCGCCCAAGACCATATAGACAGGCTCCATGCGGATGCTGCCGTAAGCGATGTGCGAGGCGGACAGGCAGACAGGCACGATGACGTTCTTTGCCTCGCTCTCCTTGGGCGTTACGGCACGATAGGAGATGTTGTACGGGCCTTTCGTCAAGTGCCTCTGCACGTCGCCCTCATTCTTCACCATTCCGTTCACAACATATCGGCCGCAGTTGTGCGAGTCCATCGTGTAGGCGCCCCAGGCAATCGGGTCGTTGGCCTCCTTGTTCTTGAGGCAATAGTCCTCGGTCATCACCATTCGGCCAATCATCCTTCGTGCCTCGCGGATGTAGAGCTGCGGCGTGAAGTTCTCGTTGTCCTCGTACTCGTCGAGCGGATAGCCCCACAGGTTGAACTCGTCGCGAATGCTTTTCGGCACGCGCTCGTCGGTCCAAAGGATATAAAGGAGGCCCTTGGTGTAGTCCTCGTGAAGCTTGGCGATGGAGTCGCGCTGCTCGTAGGTTGCCTCGGGATAGTCCCAGCTGTAGCCAATCATATCGGTTGAGAACGCGCCATTGTTGTTGTTGTCCGTCTTGTAGGCATTCCAAGAGTTCGGGCCTGACGAGTCCTTCATGTACGTCCATTTGAGGCAGTCGCCGTAGCCGCTCCAGCCTTTCTTCTCCATCCAACGGAACAGCAATTCGTACTTCGACGGGTCGTAGTTGTCGGGAACCTTTGAAGGAATGGCGCGGAAGGGCTTTGTCTTGGTCAATGTCAAACGGTAATTGTAGGCTTGGATGTGGTTGTCGCCCGTGCCGTTGGCAGGCATTGGGTCGCTCATGATGCCCCAGAGCAAGCCGCTCGACGGGTCGCCAGGGATGACGTAGGGGTCAACGCCGTCGCAGAACTGATGCTTATTCAGGCATTGCGCCCCGTTCTCAGGCTCGTTGTACTTGTTCTTGCTTTCTCGCCCAACAGTATAGGTGATGCCTGCCCTCGCCATAAGGTCGCCCTCGTAGCTGCAATCTATGAAAATGCGGGCGCGGACAGTCCTAACCCCCTCCCCTTTGGGGAGGACTGGGGAGAGGCTTATACTCTTCACCTCGTTCCCCTCCTTCTCTGCACTTACGATGCGCCACTCGTACCAGATGTCTGTCGTGTCCTTTAGCCCGGCCTCATCAAGGAAGCCTCTGAAAGTGGCGAGTGCGACCTTCGGCTCGAAGTAGAACGTCGGCGAGGCCATCCCATAGTGCTGACCGATGCGGCGGTAGAACTCGCGGGCAAAACCTTTGATGATGCGCCTGTGGCTTGTGCTGTCGCCAATATCCGTCCAGCCCAAGCCGCCCGCCGTCATTCCGCCAATGCGTTTCGTAGGCGAGACGAGCAACACCGACTTTCCTTTGAGCTTGGCGGTATAGGCCGCCATAATGCCCGCCGGCGTACTGCCATACACGCAGATGTCATAAACCGTTCCCTCGTTGGGAATTGTCTCTTCCGGCCTTGCCTGAATGCTCATTGCCAGCAGCATCATTGCTGCCGCAAGCAAAAGTGTAAGTGAATAGTGTTTCATAACCAAACATATTTATTGAATTATTCTGTACAAATCCTTGTCCTTTGGCTGCTGGAGCTGCTGGCGCCTTTCCGACGGCGGGCAGCCGCAGTCGCGCATGTAGGCGAAGTAGAAGTTGGTGCGCGTGCCGTAGCCGCACAGCCGCGCGATGTCGGCCACGGGCAGCGACGTGTAGCGCAGCATCTCGTCGGCCATGCGTCTCTGGTAAGCATAGCGGAAGTCCACGCCGCGCATCCCCGTGAGCAGGAACACAATCGCGTCGATGTCGCCCACGCGGGCGCCGTGGCGCTTGCAGAAGACCTTCACGTCGGAGCCTCCGCCGGACAGGAAGCGCACGAAGTCATCCATCACGCGGATGCCCGTCGGGTTCAGGTTCCGCTCCAACGGGACGTACTGCATCTCTCCGTCCTCGCTGAAGCGGCGGCGGTGCGTGAACGGCGTGATGTAGAGGTCGTCGAACTTGAACTGCGGTTCGCTCTTCAGCTCGCGCGAGTTCAAACTCTGCCTGCGGCCCCCTCTGTAGTCGCCGTACCATCTGTCTTTCACTCTGTAAGCCATGTCTTTCTTCGTATTTAATCCTTCATTACTTCCGAATGTTTACCATGTTCGTGAGTGGTAAACGTCCCGACCTTGAAATATTATCCGCTCACGCACATGGTAAACCTACCAGTCTTTCGCAGTTATCCATGTACGCATTTGGTAAACATCCAGCTCTTGGGACGATAACCATGTGCGTAAGTGGTAAACATCCGCATCTGCGGCAACCATGTCTCTCTTTTCGTTTGCCATATCATCATGTTTTACTAATTTTAATGCTTTCGTAGTCTGTTTCTCTCGGCTCTGTTCCTTTCCTCTAAAGAAATATACTGAAGCCTTTCAAGTTCTCTTTCTTCAAAGAATTGTCGATAATATAAAGATTTTGGCAAATTGAGTAGTGACTCCTTTAATTGTTGCTCATTTTCATCCGCAAATGCGATTTGATTACAAAAGTTTTCCCATAAACCATTCTTTATATTTTGATAATATGAATGAAGCATTTCTGGAGTAAACATCCTTTGTTTTCTCCAGTTAACACTAATCCCTTTATTTCTCAGTCTTTGAAGATTGATCTCAAAATCTTCTTGATTTGTGTATAGATTTTTAGCAAATGAAAGCCCTGTTACTTCGTTTGATTTAAGAATTTCTTGGGCATAAGGCTGTACATCGTCTTTAGGAAACAATCTTTTACCTTCATTCATTAATTGAAAAACTTTCTTAGAACATTCTGCATCATGTTTGAAATAATATTTACTAACCATTTGCTCTAATGGCATACGTGTTCCTCCTTCCTGATAGAAAAAACCTTTTTGAGCACTGGTTCTTGGATAAACCTGTAAACCAATACTTCTAAAACCCAAACCCACGAAAGAAGCTGTTGGAATGATGCTATGAACATAAATTACACCATATGGGTACTCTTTTATATCTACAATAGGCTCATAAGTGTCATTACCTTTATTTTTTGTGCATGCGAAAAAGGCAGCGACAGAAATGTCAGAAGTAAAATCCACCAATCCAGTATTAAAATCATAATGTTGAGCTAAACCATAATAATTCATTTCAAAGAAAAAGGGTTCTCGTCCAGGCTCTAAATGGATTCCTCTTTCAAACATCATAAATAGCGGGTGCGACCTTAGCAAGCAAATAAAATCACCACATTTGAGATTACTAATCAAATGATTATCCAAATCGCCTCTTGAGAAAGAAGAGAGAATCTTGTCATAAGCTTTGTTTTGGCCGCGAAACAAAAAACGATGTTCACGAAGATTGGGCTTAAATGCATATCTTCTACTGTCTAAACGATTGACAATAAACTTGTCATTGTCTTCGTCATTGATATAAACCCTGTCGCTATTCCACAAATGATAACCCACATCATGAATTGGCTTAAAATCACCAATTGTGAATCCTGACCAACCATTAGTTGAACACATCAACTCATATTCATGTGCTTTTATAAAATCAACGAGTTGAAATATATTTGGGAGTTTTGAAATTTCTATAGGGGACATACTTCGAAAAACATAACGGCATTATTATTTCACGAACTTATCAAAATCGCCTGTCTCTTTGTTAAATGTTTGTATTAGTGTGAACTGATAATTATTGCTTTTGCCATATCATTAGGTTTCGTTTGTAAAGACACCGTATTGAATTGTTGTTTCAGGTTTCACGATTATCTCTTGACGTGGACGGGGCGAACGGTTAGACCAATGTAGCGGTCGCTATAGCTTGTACCAGCACTGATGTAACTTGGGTCAAAGTACAAGCCATATGCTTCGTCACTATGTCCAGAGTAGAGCGAACGTGACCAATAGCCTCCGAAGTTGTTTTCACTGTTGAAATTTGTTTCAATGTGACTTCCCGAAGCGGATAGGAATATGCTATTCCCGTTGCTTTTGCTCGTTATCATTCTCCCATTAACACCATTCAATGTAGTCCACTCTGTAATGGTATAGTTGCTGTTGATTAGTTCTCGACACTGTGTCAGACTTGGTGTCTGCCAATTGCTACCCCAATTCGCAGAAGCCGCATCATCCTCTGGCAATAACTCCGTTAGGCCGTCTTTGAAGTTGTTATAACCATAGGTTGTGCAATACTTCGTCAACATGTAATAATCGCCCTTGCAATGCTTATAGGTGCTCCATTTGTAGTTGCTTTTGGGTTCTGTCTCGCCCCATGCGAAGTAGTCTCCGTATTCTTCAGGGCTGTTTGCTCCCACATTACACGTCGCCCACAGAGTACCGCTCGGCAAACCAAGGTCAACCCATTCAAAATCCCCAATAAACGTAATACTATCTAACTGCGAAATACTACACTTAAAAGTTTGATTACCTTCCATGTGAAGCACCATCATCTGTGCTTTCGCTGTCTGCACACTTGTTGCCAGAAGCAACATTACTATAAATAACTGTCGTATCATATTGTTTGGTTATTGGTTATTTTATTCTTCAATAAGATTATCGAAACGGGTTTTGGCTGCTTCTAAAGATTTCTGAATTTGTCGTATCAGCACTTCACGAGGTGGCAGTTCTGTCATATACTGAGCGACTTTGATACCGGCCTTGTCGAGTTGCAGTAGTTCTATTTGTTCCTCGCCGCCCTCTGTACAAAGCAACAATCCCAATGGCGATTCTTCGCCTGGCTCCATCTCATGTTGTTCCAACCAGCGAAGGTAAAGCTCCATCTGACCTTTATATTGTGCTTTGAAGTGACCCAGCTTGAGGTCAATTGCAATCAGGCGATGCAGACGACGGTGATAGAAAAGTAAATCAAGATAGAAGTCTTCGCCATCGATAATCATTCGCTTCTGACGGGCAACGAAGCTGAAGCCATTGCCCAACTCGACGATGAATTGTTCCAAGTGTGCGACCAAACAGTCCTCCAATGTCTTCTCGCTATACATTCCTTTGAGGCCAGTGAACTCCAAGAAGTAGGGACTCTTGAAAACCAAATCGGGTGAAAGTACATTATCGTTGCGTAAAGTGGAAAGTTCTTTCTTGATGAGTTCGCTGGGCTTGCCGGCGATTGCTGTCCGTTCAAAAAGCATTCCATCTATCTCCTTTTGAAGCATACGTTTACTCCAATTTTCCGACGCTGCCATAGTAAGGTAGAACTCTCGCTGAAGTTCATCCTTTAAGGGCATAACTATCAGGAAGTGAGACCATGATAATTTTGACACCAGTGGTGACACAATTTGAAAGTCGGGAAACATTTGAGCAAATTGCATCATTCTTCGGATAGTTCTTTCCTCAAATCCTCTTGCCCCATATTCTGTTTGCAATTGTCGTGATACTTGCGTGACTATTTGCTTTCCATATTCGGCACGTTGATTGCCAAGCACTTCACGATTGATGCGTTCACCTATATGCCAATACATCATGGTGAGTTCTGCATTGGCTGTTGAAGCGACGCGACAACGCGCCTGCTCAACAATTTGACGCAGGTCTTGTAGCAAAAGTGTAAATGAATTACGTTTCATAACTTTTGATTATTATACGTTTATGTTTTTCTGACCACGAATTACACGAATTGCACTAATTATCATCGCAAGTCAAGGGTGTAGCCAATTCGTGTAATTCGAGAAATTCGTGGTTTAGTATGATGTGGTTTTATATTAATCCGTTCCATCCGTTGAATCCGTTGTTTCGTTGTTTCCTTCTGTATTTTCCAAGAGCGTTGGCGAGTTGAGGGATTTCTTCTTCTTGTTCTCTTGAGCGCCGAACTTGAGGAGGTTGCGGGCGGCGGTGGTGATGCTGGGACCGGAGGGAGCGGTGACGGTGTTGAGGTCGTCGAACCCGCGGCGGGTCTTGTCAAGCAGTTCACCGACTTTTGCAAAGCGCTCGGCAAAGAGCTGGACGCGCTCGACGAGGGTGTTGGCACACTGCATCATCTTCTCCTGGTTCTCCACTTGCCTAGTTTGCTTCCAAGTGAGTTCCAGCACGCGCAAGGTCATATAGAGCGACTGGCTGCCGGAAATGATGACGCCTTGGTCGTAGGCTTCCTTCCAGAGTGTCGTGTCGCTTTGCAGGGCAAGTTGCAGGGCGCTCTCTTGGAAGACGTACATCAGCACGAAGTCCAGTCGGCCTTTGTCGCTCTTGGCATAGCGGAAGTACTGCTTCTGAGCGAGTTCGCGGACGTGCTGCCTCATGCTGGCGAGGTGGCGGCGAAGGGCTTCGTTTCGGGTGTCGTCGTCCTCTGCATTCATGTAATCGACAAAGGCTGTGAAGGACATCTTGCTGTCGATGATGACGTCGCGGCCGTCGGGGAAGTGGAGCACAGCATCGGGTATCATGCGGCGGCCTTCCTCGCTCGTGATGGGACGGCCTTGGCTGTCGCGCATCGTCTCCTGCGTGTCGTACTGCAGGCCGCGTTCCAGTTCCATTTGCTCCAGTATCTGACTCAACTTGAGTTCGCCAAAGTTACCCTGCACCTTGTTCTGCCCAGTGAGTGCCTGCGCCAAGCGTTCCGTTTGCTCGCCCATCGCCCGTTCGCGCTCCATGTTTGTCTGTATGGCGGCCTTCAGTTCGCGGAGAGAATCGTCGTGGTCCTTCTGCATCTTCTCCGTCTGCGTCCGCATGAGTTGAAGGTTCTGCTGTAGCGGAGTGAGTATCTTGGAGAGCTGTTCGCTATTGACGGCAGAGAGTTCCACCGCACGCTCCTTTAGCACACGCTCTGAAGTGGTGCTCATCTGTTCGCGAAGCAAAGCCATCTGCTGCTGCATCTGTTCCTTCTGTTGCTGCATCTGCTGTTGCTGAGTTTCCCTTTGCTCCTGAATCTGTTGCTGATGCGATTCTTGAAGCATCTTCATCTGCTGCCTGTACGTCTCCTGCTGTTCGCGCATCTGTTGTTGCTGTGCCTCCAGTTGCCCGCGCATCTGCTGTTCAGTAGAAGTGTTGCGTTCCTTTGCCGCCTGCACTTGCGACCGCATTGCGAAATAAACGCCCACGGCACCCAAAGCGATGCCAATAAAAAGATATATGAGTTCCATAATTATGACTTATATGGTGCAAAGTTACGACTTTTCTTCGTATGACCATAATAAATGACAAAAACAATTTGCTACTCCTGCGAAATCGACTATCCTTTGTCTCTTGAGTAGCATTCCCAAGAGAAAAGTCTATCGCCTATAAAGCAAAAGAGGGAGTAAACTCAGCTCCCCCTTTATTCTTCCAGCATACGTAGCTGCACAAGCTCTATCTTTGTGGCAGATTTCTTTGTGACCTTGAACTCCCAATGACCGATGCGGATTGGCTCGTTGAGCTTGGGGAAGTTCTGGAACTCGTGGAGGATGAGGCCGCCTACAGTGAGGTATTCATCGCTCTCTGGCAGGTCGAGGTCGAGCAACTCATTGGCCTGTGCTATCTCCAGTCGGCCTGAAAGCTGGTACTCGCCTGGGGCTGTCTGTTTGGCCACATAGTTTCTGCTGTCGTGCTCGTCTTCTATCTCGCCGAATATCTCTTCTACAAGGTCTTCCATCGTCACGATGCCACTTGTGCCGCCAAACTCATCGACAATGACAGCCATCGACCGCTTCTGGCTGATGAAGATGCCAAGGAGCTTCTGTGCATTCATCGTCTCTGGCACGATGGAAACCTCGTGGATGTGTTCTGTCCAGTCTTCATCGGCCTTGAGGCGGAACATCTCTACTGTGTGGATGTACCCGACAATGTCGTCAATGTCTTCCTTATAGACAATGATTTTGCTGTGTCCGCTCTCTACGAACTGCGTGCGTAGCTCTTGCAGGGGTGTCTCTGTGGAAACAGCTGTTATCTCTGTTCGTGGCACTATGCAGTCTCGCACCTTGACAGAGCTGAAGTCCAAAGCGTTCTGGAATATCTTCACCTCATCTTCGATGTCCTCATTGTCGGCAGCCTTTTCGATGTTGCTCTGTATAAGGTAATCCAAGTCCTCGCGGGTAAAGGTCTTCTCCGGCTTTGCCTTCTTCACCTTCTCGCCCACCATCAGGAGCATGAGCTTGCCAAGTGAACTGGTAAACTTGCTGATGGGCCATAATAATATATAAAAGATGTAGGCAGGCAGGGCAAAGATGCGCATCGTGCGGTTAGGATTGATGCGGAAGATGGTCTTAGGCAGGAATTCGCCTGTGACAAGCACTATGAGTGTGGCAAGGATGGTTTGTAGCAGCAGGCAAAGGGCCTCGTTGGGACAGTCGCCTTTGGGCTGATGGATGCCCAGGGGAATGAGGATGAGGGCACTCACAATCCTGGCCATCAGTATGCCATAGACGACAAGGGCGATGTTGTTGCCCACCAGAAGCGTAGAGATGAAGTTGTTGGGATGGCGGTAGAAGGTGTCGATGAGGCGTGACGAGAAGCCCTGTTCCTCCCTGTCCATCTCAAAGCGCAGCTTACTGCTTGAGACAAAGGCAATCTCCATGCCCGAGAAGAAGCCTGAGAGCATGAGGATGGCTATGGTGGCTATGATGAGTTCAGAGTTCATGGTCGTCACTTTTCATTTACGGGGAAGGTGCCTATGGAGTTAAGTACGGAATAGCGAGTCATCTGTTCATTGCTTCGGAACTCTGTGCCTTCCAGTTCCCTCTCTGGTGTGGTGATATGCATGTACTGGTGGTTCCACATTTCGTGAGCATCCAAGTCCCAAAAGAGCTCCTCCGTATGGAAGACATCGCCATTGACATTGCGCACCACTACACGGCCTCGCAGTTCCCATAGCTGTTGCTTGTGGAGATAGGCGGTGTCTGACTGTACGAAGAGGTCTATGTGGAACTTCTCATCGAAGCGTTCCATCAGCATTCCCTTCATGAACTTCCATGTGGCAGGCTCTCCGTCCTTGCCATTGTAGATATCCCACTCCTCGACCACCATGTGATAGCGCATCACACCGCTGTCGCTGATGAAGGTATTGATGCCAGTGGAGTGCATGAAGAGCAATGAGTCCTTCTGGCTGAGCGGTTCTGCCATGTGCTCCACCTCGGCAGTACAACCAAAGGAAAGCAGGAGAAGGAACCCCCCTCCTAACCTCGCCCAAAAAGGGAGGCGTCTTTTGTGGTATAAAATATGTGATGTTCGGTGTGCCATTGTTTTCCCTCTCTTGGAGAGGGCAGGGGTGAGGCTTTTATTCAATCTTGTACTTCATGAACCACCGCTCGTTGAATGTGATGCCAAGGTTGAGGAGCAGGTAATTCTCCTTGACCATGCCTGCGGCACTGGATGAACGCCTCAGCCATTGCATGCCAAAGTTGACGACAGAGCGGTTGTTGAGCCTGTTCGTGATGGGCAGACCTGCACCTATACAAAGACTCAGTTCGCTGGGCCCGTTCTTTCCCTCTGCCTTGATGTAAGGCGTAGAGTAGCTGGCACCTGCACGATACTGGATGCGTTTCCAATACCGCTTGTCAAAGGGGTCTGGAGTCCACTGCGCACCAACGGCTATCTTTGTCCTGTTCTTGAAGATGCCTGCTGAAGACATCTTTTCTGGCATCTGGCATTTCGACCAAAACTCCTGACGTATGTCTGCTGCCACCAGAAGGGTGTTCTTGTGTTGCCAGGAAGCACCAAAGCCATAGCCGTGAGGCAGAGAGAAGGGCGAAGAGATGGTGCCTGGTGTTGTACCTGTTATAACCGTCACGTCCTGAGGAATGTTATGCCCCATGTTGAAGGTGGCACCCAGATTCAGCCAGTCCTGTGGAGACAGGCGGACAGGGTATTGTACACCAAAGTCAAGCTTGTAGGTCAGTATCGATGAGGAATAGAGCTTGTATGCAGGGATGTAGGAGTCGCTGGCAGAAGTAGTGCCCTCTGTATAAGTCTGCACGATTGCGTGGCTGTAATCACCCCAGAGGAGGCTGGCATTGACACCTATAGAGAGGTTGCGATACGGCTTCCATCCCAAACCGATGTATGCCTGGTTCAAGCCGCCTGTGCCTGTGTAGCTTTCACTCTGCTTAATAGACAGTCCTGTGTTCTTCTCGTTGCCCACGTAGGAATCGGGTGTTGTGTAATCATATCCGATGTTCGTGTAGGGCATGAAGCCAAAGGCAAGACCAAGCCTTTTGGCAAGATGCAAACCAGCATGGACATAGTCGAGCGAGGCATTTGTCACACCTACCTTCAGCATGTCTTGCTTCATTTGTCCGAAGGAAGCTGTCATGCCAATGTCGAGAATCATGCTGAGAGAGTCTATACCAGAGAAGGAGGCTGGGTTTGTCGTGTTGATGCGGTTGCCTGAGCGTACACCAATGCCCACACCGCCCATAGACTTGTTGAAGCCCTGGGACTGGTCGCTAAGCACTCCCAACCCAAAGCGGGAGTAGGAGGAGTTAGTGCTGCTCACCTGTGCCTGCACAAGGGGCAGGGAGCAAGGGGCAAGGAGCAAGACGGCAAATGCAACTATATGTTTTAATTTACTATTCATTCTTTAACTTTTCAATTTTCAGCTTTCAATTTTTCATTGTAGTCCAGTATCTTGTTCAGTCCTCTGGGGACGACATACTTGTCCGTAAAGATGATGTTCTTGATGTTGGTGTCGAAATTGATATGGTCGCCTCCTGTCAGGAAGACCAACAGGCAAGGGAACTTGGAGCGCATGGACTTGATGTAGCCCTCTATCTCGTACTTCATGCCTCTGAGCACTCCGCTGCGGATGGCGGTCTCTGTGTCGTAACCCATGCCTGGCACCTCTCCTTCTGCTTCGACAAGGGGCAGGCGGGCTGTGAACTCATGCAAGGCTCTCAGTCGCATCTGCATTCCTGGCGCAATGTTGCCGCCCCAGTAGTTGCCTCTGGCATCGATGACTTCATAGGTAATACATGTACCTGCATCGATAATGAGAAGGTCCTTGCCAGGCTTGAGCGAACTGGCACCTATGACAGCTGCCAAGCGGTCACTCCCCAATGTCTCAGGTGTGCGGTAACGGTTTGTGATAGGGATAGGGGTGTCAGGATTGAAACGCAGGATGGGAATGTGCAGATGTTCAAGCACCTCTTCCTCGCATGGGGTAAGGTCGCGCACAGTTCCAACTATGCCGCAACGGAAGTGGTGTTTGTCAACAAAGTCACCTAATCCAGAGAGTGCGCCACCCTCTGCACGTATCTCATCGACAGGCTCATCGCCTCGGAAAGCCACCATCTTGCTGACGGAGTTCCCTATGTCTATTATCAATTTCACGGGTGCAAAGTTACGAAGAAGCAATCGAAAAGCCAAATTTCCAAGCCGTTTTGTTCCCTATTTTGCATTATGGGGGAAAAAGACGACCTTTTCTTTGCTCCTTACAGCATTATTTCCTAACTTTGCCCCTTGACTACAGAGAAGTGACGAATTAAATGAACAGAAGAGAATTCCTCCAACGCTCCACAGCCCTTGCCGGTGCTGCCTACCTTGGTACTCCTGGTTTGGCAGAGACATTGACTACTTTGGGTGAGCCGAACCTTGTTATCGGCATTGTCAGTGACATTCATTTGCGAGGCGCAGACACAGCTGGAACCTTCATTCATACCCTCGAATACTTCCGTGACCTTAAGGTGGATGGCGTCATCATTGCTGGTGACATGGCCGACCAAGGTCTCATCCCACAACTCCAAGTCGTGGCTGATGCATGGTTCCAAGTCTTTCCCGACAATAAAGGCTTGAACGGCAAGGAAACGGTAAAGCTTTTTATCTACGGCAACCACGACAAGGAGGGCTATACATGGAGCAGCACCATCAGTAGTGTCGGTTCAGCAACAGCTCAAGCTCAGGGAATTGGCAAACAGCCAGCAGAGGTTTGGGAACAGTGTTTCAAGGAAGACTATCAGCCCATCTGGATGAAGACCATCAAGGGCTATCACTTCATTGGTGCCCATTGGGAGAATCAGAACCACATTTCTGGCCTTGCTGACTTTTTTCAGGAACACAATGCCGAGCTGACAGGCGAAAAGCCTTTCTTCTACATCCAGCACCCGCACCCCAAGGACACCTGCAACTGTGCATGGGCGTGGGGCAGAGACGACGGCACGGTCACAAAGTTGCTGAGCAAGTATCCCAATGCTGTTGCTTTCTCAGGCCATTCTCACTCGCCTCTCGATGATGAAAGAGACCTCTGGCAAGGTAGCTTCACCAGCATCGGCACCTCTTCTCTGAAATATCTCTATCCGATGCCTGCGCGAGAGAATACCTATCAGGACGACTGGTCGGCAAAGCCCCCTTCGCAGATGCAGAAGATGAATCCAGAGGATGGAAGGCAGGGAATGGTGATGCGTGTCTATGAATCGGCCATCACCTTCGAGAAGCGCGAGTTTGTCTATGACGAGCCTATCGGCGACACATGGTACTTGCCTTGGCCTATTTCTGTTACCCAACCACTCTCGTTCGAGAACCGAGCCAAGACAGCTCCCATCCCACAGTTCCCCGAAGGAGCAAAGGCAACCGTCACAGCAGGGACAGGCACCGACCGCTACGGTACTTCGCAGATGCAAGTCACAGTACATTTCCCAACTGTTCTGAAAAAGAATGCAGGCGTCCGCGCCTTCGACTATGAGGTGCAAGTGGAATATGACTGGCTCGATGTCCGTCATGTTACTGCCACCAAGCGCGTCTTCTCGCCCAAGTGCTACCTCGGAGAGAACAAGGAGGAGGGTGAGGTACGTTGCGTCTATGGTGCAAGCGAATTGCCCAAGGATTTTGCCTACCGCTTTGCCATACGTCCTTGCAACTGCTTCGGCGGCAAAGGCAACCCCCTCTATACGGATTGGATAGATGGAGCGACAGCGATGTACGCTTCGTCCCTTGCCCTCGACAAGCAGTTCTATAAGGTGAACGAGAGCATTCAGGCAACATTCAGTGACGTGCCAGTTGGCACAGAAGCATGGCTTGGCATTTATGCAAAAGGCAAGAAGCCAGGCACAAGCGACAAGGCAACGACCTACAAATACACCGAAGTGGCGGCAGGTACACTATCACTCAGCGTGTCGGCTGCGGGAGAATACTTTGCCGTGCTCTTCCAAGACGGCGGCTATACAGAGTGCTCGCCACGCATACCCTTCTTTGTGACCTCCCGCGCTTTTGACCCCACATCCTTCTCCATGCAGACAGGTAAACGTGTCTATGGTGTAGGTGAAGCTATAGTTGTGACGCTTGCTAATGCCCCGATGATAAGTAAGGATTGGGTGGGCATTTATTCTGCGGAACTGGTGCCAAAGGATTCTAAGTGCCCGACTTGGCTCTACAACACGAAGATTAACGGCTCACTTACCCTCAATGTCAGCGGCACGAAGAACTGGACAGAGCCGCTGACCGAAGGCATCTACTTCGTGGGGTACTTCATGGCAGATGACTATACAGAACCCTTCGAGCGCTATTACTTCGCCATCGGCACGCCTGCTCAGCTTCGTGCAGATAAGGTGGAATATAAGTGCGCAGAGGAAATCGTGATGCACTACAGCGGTCTCCATCCAGCGCTACCATCCAAGCTTTGCATCAAACAGGATGGTGCTTGGCAGGAAGTGATGCCTCTGCAAACAGAAGAAGGCAACATTACCCTTACAGGCCTCGCAGCAGGCCGGCATGAATATAGTATATGTATAGAAGGGGAACCCATATCGCAGCCGCTCCTTCTGACCATCATTAATGATGACGATGCCCTCAACGAAATCAAAGGGAAAGGGCAACAGAACATCATCTATCGCCTTGACGGCACCCGTACTGCCAGTATGCAGCAGCCGGGCTTCTACATCAAGGACGGCAAGAAGCTATTGAAAAGTTGAGAGTTGAAAGTTGAGAGTTGAAAAGTTAAAAGTTAAAAGATTATATATGAATACAGTTGAATCAATCTTTGCAGCAAAGCTGCTGGGCGTGAAAGCCATTAAGTTACAACCCAACAATCCCTTCACATGGGCAAGCGGATGGAAGAGTCCTTTCTATTGCGACAACCGCAAGACGCTTTCCTTCCCCGACCTTCGCTCTTTTGTCAAGGTGGAACTGACGCGTCTCGTTATGGAACAATTCCCTGAAGCAGAAGGCGTTGCAGGTGTTGCCACAGGAGCCATCGCACAAGGTGCTTTGGTGGCAGATGCACTTGCTCTTCCTTTTGCCTACGTCCGCAGCAAGCCAAAGGACCATGGCATGGAGAACCTCATCGAAGGCGAATTGAAGCCAGGTATGAAGGTGGTGGTCGTCGAGGACCTTATCAGCACAGGCGGCAGCAGTTTGAAGGCTGTGGAAGCGCTCAGGAAAGCAGGTTGTGAGGTGGTCGGCATGGTTGCTTCCTACACCTATGGTTTCCCTGTTGCAGAAGAAGCTTTCAAGGCAGCAGACGTGAAGCTCGTCACCCTCACCAACTACGAGGCTGTTGTCGCAGAAGCCGTCAAGACAGGCTACATCGCAGAGAAGGACATCGAAACCCTCAACCAGTGGCGCAAAGACCCAGCAAGGTGGGAGGCCCCCTCCCCGCTCCCCCTTTAGGGGAGTGCCTTAAATGGCTAAATAGTCCATAAATAGTAAATAGTAAATCGTCAAATCGTAAATACAAGAGATGACTGAATATAAAAGTGAAGTAAAGAAGATATACGCTCCTATCGGTCGTGTATATGAGCGGCTGGCCGACCTCAACAATCTGGCTGTCATTCAGCAAGGGCTCGACAATCCGGAGGCAATGGAGCGCATCAAGCAGCAGGCAGGCGACAAGGTGAAGCCCGAGCAGTTGCAGGAAATCGTTGAGAAGCTACGTTCATTACGTTTCGACAAGGATAGCGTATCGGGCGACACGCCGATGGGTACTGCCACCCTCCGCATCATAGAGCGCGAGCAAGACAAGACCATCAAGTTTGCTGCCGAGGGTGTTCCTGTGGCTGCCAATATGTGGATTCAACTGCTGCCTGCAGGAGACAGTGAGTGTGCTATGCGCCTGACTGTCAAGGCCGACCTTAACTTCTTCATCCGCCAGATGGTTGGCAAGAAGCTTGAGCAAGGCGTCGATGGCTTGGCACAGATGCTGGCAAGCCTACCATACTAAAAGGTGAAAAGGTGAAAAGGTAAAAAGGTGAAAAACCTTTTATCCTTTAATCCCTTATCTTTTCAATTTTTCAACTTTTCAATTTTTCAACTTACAATGAAGTTGTGGGATAAAGGATATGAGGTGACAGCGGAGATAGAACGCTTCACCGTTGGTCGTGACCGAGAAATGGACATGTATCTGGCTGAGGCCGATGTGCTTGGCTCGATGGCACACATCACTATGCTCGAGAGCATTGGGCTGCTCGAGAAGGATGAGCTGCAAGTGTTGCTTGCAGAATTGAGGAACATCCTGAGGGAGATACGCGAGGGGAAGTTCACTATCGAAGAAGGCATCGAGGATGTTCACTCGCAAGTGGAACTCCTGCTTACTCGCCGACTTGGTGATGTGGGCAAGAAGATACATTCTGGCCGCAGCCGCAACGACCAAGTTTTGGTCGATTTGAAACTCTTCATCCGCAAGCAGTTGCGCCTCGTTGCAGAAGATGTCCGCAGCCTCTTCACAGAGTTGCAGCAACAGAGCGAGCGATATAAAGACGTCCTCATGCCCGGCTATACCCACCTGCAAGTGGCGATGCCCAGCAGTTTCGGTCTTTGGTTGGGTGCTTACGCTGAGAGTTTGGTGGACGACCTCGTCTTCCTTCAAGCCGCTTATCGCATCACCAACCGCAACCCTCTTGGCTCTGCCGCCGGCTATGGTTCGTCGTTCCCCTTGAACAGGACAATGACAACGGAACTGCTTGGCTTCGATTCGCTTGATTATAACGTCGTCTATGCCCAGATGGGACGTGGCAAGACGGAGCGGAACGTCGCCTTTGCTTTGGCAGGAATAGCAGGAACCATCAGCAAGCTGGCCTTTGATGCCTGCCTTTTCAACAGCCAGAACTTCGGCTTCATCAAGCTCCCGAAGGAATGCACGACTGGCTCCAGCATCATGCCACACAAGAAGAACCCCGACGTCTTCGAGCTGACACGTGCCAAGTGCAACAAGCTTCAGGCTCTGCCTCAGCAGGTTACGCTCATTATGAACAACCTGCCCAGCGGCTACTTCCGCG
>Ga0310690_10003567_pt1 | contig 23097 bp, 14 predicted proteins | sample AusTroGonzalo_MG_2_FD_207661 | JGI IMG/M metagenome (GOLD analysis project Ga0310690, IMG submission 207661) | Bovine rumen microbial communities from tropical cattle in Woodstock, Queensland, Australia - Gonzalo_04 (v2) (version 2) | ecosystem: Host-associated > Mammals > Digestive system >... | reverse complement strand
CACCTCTTCCCATTCCGAACAGAGAAGTTAAGCCCGCCTGCGCCGATGGTACTGCAATGCAATGCGGGAGAGTAGGAGGCCGCCATCTTTACGAAGCCCTGAGTCAGAAATGACCCAGGGCTTCTTCATTTTCTATCGTTATTGTTTCTATTTAGCCCGATACATCATGATTGTGAATACAAGCGACACACCAATCATAAGACCTACAATAATCACAACAGGCATGATGCTGTCGTGGTCTTTCATGGCTAACGTATAGATAGCTATGAATAGCATAATTCCAAGCATCATCAGTGCAATAATCCTACTCAGGAGTGCGCCAAGTCTCTTCTGACGGGCATTGCCTGGTCCGTTGTAGAAAGGTAGGTTGATGCTGCCGAATGGGAAATAGATGCTGAAAGCACAGAGGAGCGCCACAACCGTCATAATCGCGCTGGGTATAAGAATGAACGTGGGCGACCCGTAAGCATCAGGCTTTCCCGATGGACCAAAGTGGGTTGGCACAATGTCTGGCGCACGACTGATGAGCCAGAGAATGATACCCCAAACAACCAGCGTTATTACCAAGAATACGACATCGAAAATCTTATCTTTCGTTGTCCGAACTATATTCAGTTTAATTTCACTCATGTCGCAAAGATATGAGCCATTTTCCGTCTGACAAAGGAAAAGGCTTAAACTTTAACAATAATTATGAGTCTGTCTCGGAAAAAGTATGTAAATTTGCCACATGATTAAATTCATCACAACGATGCAGCGGTTTCGACATGCCTTCGTTTGGCTGAAGCGAATCGGACACTGTCGAGGCTTTGGTATCCAGTCACCTACAGACTACTGGCTGGTGCGCTATGTCATTAATGAGCACTGGCCGTATTACCAGTATGCGACGTTGGGCAAAGGTGATGAATGGCTCACCAGGAAGTTGGGACTTCTGTATTTCCGTCTTGCTAATTGGCTACAGCCGCACATGATAGAGAGCGATGGCTATCAGGCCTATTTGCAGGCGGGATGCCAGAAGGCAGAGTTTGGCGATTCTTCGGAACTGATAAGACTCTCCCTCGAAGGTGATTATCGCTCCCGACTGGCTACTATATATAATAAGGTAGACTGCCATTCCGTACTAATTGTGGAAGCCATTAGGAATAATCGGTCTTTCTGGCGTGAGATTGTCGCAGATGAGCGGACAGGGGTGACATTCGATCTATATTATTGTGGCATCGTGATGTTTGACAAAAAAAGACATAAACAGAACTATATTATAAACTTCTAACTGACAATGTATTATGAAAATTACTAAAGTTTATACTCGTACAGGCGACCAGGGTGAGACCAGTCTGGTGGGCGGTGTGAGGATTAAGAAGAGCAGTATCCGTTTGGAAGCCTATGGAACGGTTGATGAACTGAGTGCCCATCTGGGGATGCTTGTGGCAATGATGAAAGAGGGTGACGAGCGGGATTTCCTTGTCAGGATCCAGAACGATCTGTTTAATGTCTGTACCCATCTGGCTACAGACCAGAGTCAGACGCCGCTTTATCCTTCTGCTCATCTGGCTGATGGTGAAATCACATCCTTGGAGCAGCGAATTGACAGTTTGATGAAGCAGTTGCCAGAGCGACAGGGTTTTGTGCTACCAGGTGGCGTGCCTGCGGCTTGTCAGGCTCATATCTGTCGGACGGTCTGTCGCCGAGCAGAACGTCGTATTGCTGCCTTGTCGGAAGAAGCGCAAATAACGCCTGAAATGCAGCAGTTCGTTAACAGATTGAGTGACTATCTCTTCGTTTTGGCAAAAATAATAAATTTTAACGAAGGAAAAAGTGAAATTGTTTGGCAAAATGTTTGCAAATAGGAAAATATTGTGTACTTTTGCGGCCAAATTCAGCGAATGCTGATAGGGAGTGATATTTTTTATGGCTATTAAGATTTAACGACTATGTATTGGACACTGGAATTGGCTTCAAAACTAGAAGATGCACCTTGGCCCGCAACCAAGGATGAATTGATTGACTATGCAATCCGCTCCGGCGCTCCCTTAGAGGTGCTGGAGAATTTGCAAGAGATAGAAGATGAGGGCGATGTCTACGAGAGCATTGAGGAGATTTGGCCCGACTATCCGACAAAAGAAGATTTCCTATTCAACGAGGATGAGTATTAATACAGAAAAGTGGCATGTGTGCCACTTTTTCTGTTTATAGTCGTTATGGTATGTCTTCTCTTTTTTAGTTGAAGAAGATATAAAGGCCAATCATTACTGCAGCAAGCAACAGCCATAAGGTAACCACTAGTCGTGAGAGGCTATGAGTAGACGCGTCAGCGAGTTGCTGTTTTTCAATGGTAGGAACGGCCTGTTGAGCGATAGGATGCTTGTCAAGCATGGAGATACCCACCATTGCGATGATCAGTATAATACAAAGCAGGAAGGAGAGCATCATGAAATGGGGCCAAAGACCAGATTCCGGTCCCCACAGATAGAGGATGCCTACGATGAGACAAAAGGCTGTTCCTATGGTAAGGGCGAAGTTGGCTGCACGGGTCGTGGTTCGAGACCAGAAGACACCAAGCAGGAAAACGGCTGTCATCGGTGGGGCAATGAAACTCAGTACGCTTTGGAAGATATTGAAGAGGTTAAGTCCCTTGACGCTGTCGATAGCCACGGTGAGGATGATGGCCAGGATGGAACCAATGACAGTGACGATACGCCCCACATAGTTGATGCGTTGTTGTGAAGCATTAGGATGGAATTTCTTGACGTAGATATCCATTGTGAAAATGGTACTCAAGGCATTCAATGCAGAGCCGATGGTGGAGACAAGACAGGCCGTGAGAACAGCAAAGACCAGCCCGACCATTCCCACAGGGAAGAGATTCTCCACCATTGTGAGATAAGCCTCGTCTGGATTGTCGAGAGTTGGAAAGAGAGCAAAACAGATGACGCCAGGCAGAATATAAAGGGGCACATCAAGAATCTTCAACCATCCCGTGAAATTGGTGCCGAGTTGTCCTTCACGCAGATCCTTCGCAGCCAGCACCGGCTGTACCATACTCTGATCCGTACACCAGAACCAGACACCCATCACGGGATATCCCAATACAATAGGTAGCCAAGGGAAAGCCTCGTCGCTATTGGGCTTGAATAGAATCCAATAGTCACTGGGCACCTTATCCATCAGGGCCGAGATTCCCCCCACATGGTTGATACCGACGATGGTAAGGATGGCTGAAACGATGATAAGCAGTAACATCTGATAGACATTGGTATAGGCTACGGCTTTCAGTCCACCGAGCATCGTAAAGAATGCCGATATCACCAACAGCACCATGGCTGAAGCCCACATTGGGATATCGAAGACCTGCCGAATCAAGATGCCCCCAGCAAAGAGAGTCAGGGCGAGCCAGGAGATGATGATGGTGACAATGGTGTACCAGGCTAGGATATTCCTGGTCGACTGTCCGAATCGCAGCCCCATGAACTCAGGTAGTGTCTGTACCTTCGAACCTAAATATCTTGGTGCGAAGACAAAGGCCAGCATGCCGATGAACACGAAGGCATACCAAGCGTAGTTGCCTGATACGATGCCTGTTGTGAAACCTGCGGAGGCTGAAGCGATGAGCATTGAGGGGCCCACGTTCGTGCCCCACATGGAAAAACCAATGTGATGCCAGCGCAGGGATCTTTCTGCGAGGAAGAGCGAACCTTCCTCCTTTCGTTTTGTACTGGCCCAGATGCCGATGGCGAGAAGAATGGCGAAATAGACACCAAGGATGAGCCAGTCGAGGTTCTGCATGTAATGGGTATTCATCTTGACTAAAGCGTTTTGAAGATTGACTTTAGACCTTTATAGTCTTTGTTGATGAAAAGGTTTATCGTTTTCGAGAGGTCCATATCGTCAGTGGAATCAACCTCATCTGGGTATAGCGGGATAATAGCGCTGGGACGTACGAAGACGGGCATTTCCTCGAGGGGTACTTCCACATCGTAATACCATCTGTTGCCATCCAAGCGCTCACCAGTGAAGAAGTTCACCCAGAGACCTTCCGGCAGGTAAATGTCGCGACGGTTGTCACTGTTCATGACAGGACATACGAGAAACTCCTGACCGAAGTAGTATTCATCATCGATGTGCCAAACCTGACGATCTTGTGGATGACGAATCAGCAGGGCCTGAATCATGGGGAGTCCGCTGTTGCAGGCCTTTTGAGATTGCTCTAATATATAAGGTATAAGGTGATAGCGCAGTTGCCACCAACGTTTTATAACAAGTGCAATTTCCGGATAGTGCCAAGGCTCGCGTTTGCAGGTGCCATGATAGCGGATGTGGGAGGTAAAGACCCCCATCTGTGACCAACGTACATAGACCTTCTCATCAAGAGGGGAGTTCATGAAGTCGGGCGTCGAATGGAAACCTGGTACGTCGTGACTCCAAAAGGCAAAGCCTGAAAGTCCAAAATGGAGGCCACCTTTCAGGGAACCCGCCATACCTGCCCACGATGATTCAGAGTCCCCGCCCCAATGAAGGGGATAACGTTGAGCACCCGCCCATGCGGCTCGTGCCCAGATAATGCCATCACCCGTAACTTCCTTTGTTACCTCGTAGGCGGCTTTCTGATAAAGTAGGGTATAGAGGTTGTTGAGTCGTTCTGGTGCCATCGCATGATAATGGTGGTTCATGTGGATGTTCTCACCGAAGTCGGTCTTGATGCATTTGACCCCCATTTCGAGTAATGGCTTTAGAAGGGAATTCTTGTACCAGTCGGTGGCGCGGTCGTAGGTGAAGTCGATGGTACCGGCATAGTCGAGGGTGGAGAAGTTTGAGGCGCCAGATTCTTCAGACTGTTCAACCTCTTCTTGGGGCTGGCTGATATAATGGTTGGCTTTTGCCTCTGTAATCTGTTCGGCTCCTTGTGCCACGTACGGCAGTTGCCAGAGAGAAATCTTAAAGCCTTTTTTGGCGAGGCGCTGGATAAACGCCTTGGGGTCGGGGAATCGCTTTGGATTGAACTTCCATTCGCAGAGCCAGTCGGTACGGAACCAACCTGTATCAAGATGAATCACATCGCAGGGATAGTGTTCTGTTCGCAGGCGGTCACAGATATCCTCCACTTCATCAGCAGAGAAATAGGTCATGCGACTCATCCAAATGCCAAAACTCCAAAGTGGTGGCATCGAGGGGAAGCCTGTAATCATACGATAACTACGCAAAATTTCCTCTGGGGTCTTGCCTCCGATGAGGAAGACGTCAAGAGTGGCATAATCGTTAAGGAACTGCACACTACGGGTGGAGTGGTCGGCCAGCGAGAGTTTACAGTAGTCGGAGGTATGGAAGAAACAACCATACATCCTACTTGAAAGATAGAAGGGGATATTCTTATAGCAACGACGGTTGTTCACACCTTGACCGTCCTGGTTCTTCAACTGGAAGGTCTGTCCGCTGAGATCCATCTTTCGGAAGCGTTCACCCGTGCCAACAAAACACTCGTCAGGCTCACAACGGAAGGAAATCGTGGCGCGCCCGGCTTGGGGTGATGCTGTAGAACTGCAATGGACTGAACAGAAACTGAGGGGCAGGGCATCGTAACGAGGGGGCGAGAAATGATCGTCGCTGAGGGCAATGGGCTTTGATTGGTCGCCATCGGGATAGAAGGTGATGAAGGGTGCCGACTGCGGGGCTGGCAGCAAGTCGCTCCAATGGTCAAGAATGGGATCACTGAGATCGATGGTAGCAAGGGTCTTGCCGTTTGCGATGATATTGTTGCCTTCAAGATGTAAGGGAAGACGTTTGATTTCTGGAGAAAAATGAAGCATCTCGTCGTCGTCGAGCATCTTATCATCTGTCATCGTCGTAAACAAGCGGATGATATTGGGTTCGTAGGCACGGACGATGAGGTCATAGTTCTGCTGCTTGGTCTCCAAGTCAGGTGCCATGTCTTCCTGATGGCGTTGTTTTTGATAGGGGATGGTGATGATGATGTCACCATCGTTCTCTGTTATCTTCGAGGGGGCATAGGCCTTCCAAAGGGCTTCATCTTTCTTTAGTGAAGAATCAAAGTCCATAAAGTCGAAGAGATGGTAGTTGGTTTGTTTCATTGCTTAAAGATGAGATTAGGACCGGGATGGTTATCGCCGATATCTTTACGGCGAATATAGCGCATATCAGCAGTGGAATCGTTGACCACAGTCATCGTGTTTTTTTCGATGGTGAAACCGTTGGTATGGGCATCGAGGTAGATGCAGAACCCTCGGTCGTTGGTGGCATAGGGGGCAGGATAGGGCTGCTCAATTTCGTTATGGCTGATGCTGGAGCCGGGCTGGTTGCTCAGGGTATAGATTCCACCGGCATCGTAGAGTTGGCGGGCATAGTCGCTTACCGTGTTATAAATAATATGGTTGTTCTGCATACCCGTAAAGAGCGGTGTCCATCCCCAGCCTATGCATATACCGCTATAGTTCACATGGCTCACCTCATTGTGGCTGATGGTGCAGTCGCTGACATAGCCGCAACTGATGGCGGCGGTTCCCCAGTCTTCATTAGTGGCATCATGGATGATGTTCTGGGTAATGAGCAGTCTCTGACAGCGTTCTGCCAAATGCTGATAGGGACGGTGCACCTCGCGGGGACTCTCGGCAAACGAGCCTGCCATGATGGCTGTGCCGCCGATGTCCTCGAAGATACAGCGCTCCACCGTTCCTCTGTTGATACTCTCGTAGTCAAGTGCTGTACTTCCCAAATGTTGGAAACGACATTCCGTAAAACGAATATCCTTGGAATTTCTCACTGTAACGGCGCTGACGGGACGTTCTATCCAGGCCTGATTTTCTAGATCGGTGTCCCAGGGCAGTCCGGGGTTCTCCTTCAACTTATAGGCGTCGATAATGGGGAAGCCGCCCTGTAGTGTCACGTGTCCCTTGTGCAACGGACGATTCCAACAGGTATTCTCGAAGGTTATGCCTTCGAACGTAACGTGTTCTGCTCCGTCAATAATCACTAACTGTTCAATGCCGTCGCGCTGTTCAGTCGTTCTCAGCAAGAACGAACTGCTGCCTTTCTCGCCAAGGATGACAGGCTGTGGCCAGGGGTGTTCGAACTCCAGACGACTTTCGGGCTCCATGAACGATACGGTGATGGAATCATTGTTTGCACATATGTTCTTTACACGGAGAATAGCAATAGCCCATCGTTGGTGAACCACCATTTCGAGGTGGGGAGGTGGCATCCATAGTGAGTCGTAAGCGGGTATGGTGATGGTACGGGCTTCTTTGTTGAAGGAAATCATCCTCTCCATCCCTTCCTTAGGCCACACCTGTGTGTGTTGCCGTCGTGGGTTACCACAGAGAACGGTTCCTGATTCACCAACAATTCTGGTGGGCGAATCGACAGTTCCACTATCCTCCGGACGAACAAACAGTGGCTCGGCCATATAGTAACGCCCAGCCTTAATCTTGATGGTGATGCCGTTCTGGCATCGCGGGTCGTTGGTGCGGCGCCATTCGCGGGCCTGTCGCAAGGCATTGTGGATGCTTTCACCCGACTTGACAATAATGTCGGCAGCAAATGTCGTACTTGTAACCAACAGCACGACTGTCAGTATATAAAGTCTATTCATATCTGTTAGTTCTTTATCAATTTACATCCTCCAGGAATCTTATAGATTGGAAGTCTGTTGTCTGGTGTCAGTTCCACCTTTACCTCGCCATAGAGGGTGTGGATGGATGTCTTGATGTGACGGATGTCACCAATGACCTTGGGATCTATCACGAGGTGGCGCATGCCGTGGGTTCCGGGCTTCTGGCGGATGCCGCTGAGCGAACGGAACAGCCATTCGTCGATCTGTCCCAGCATAAAATGATTCTCCGAAGCGCCCTCGCGTGGATCCCATTGTTCAGTGAGAGTCGTCGCTCCTTGTGCTATCTGGAAACCGTAGCCAGGCGTATCCGCATGATTCAGCATCTTGTAGAGCAGGTCGTTCTGGTCGTTGTCTGCCAATACACGGAAGAGGTAGCGGTTGCCAACATCACCCGTTGTCAGGCGGTCACCGTGGGCGTGGATATCGTTGATGAGACTTTGCAGTACGACGGCTTTGTTCTCACCGCAGATGCCGAGGAACAGCGGCAGGGCGTTCGAGGTCTGTGAGCCCGTACCGTAGTAGCAAGAGTCGGACTTGTAGAAATGCCGATTAAAAGACTCGACCGTCTTATGATAGAGTGCGCTGTATTTCTTCATGTCGGCCTGATGGCCTGTCATCCGTGCCGCCTCGGTGATGAGTTGCAGGTCATAGATATAATGGGCTGTTGCTACTAAGGGAACGGGTGTGTTCTTCGAGAAACCCGCTTTACCCGGGCCGTAGTCGTACCAGTCGCCAAGGCCGTGACTCACGATGCCATCCTCTGCGCGAGAGGTCAGATAGTCCACATAGCAGCGCATGGGCTTGTAATTGTCTGTGATCAGCGTCGAGTCGCCATACATCTCATAATACTGGAAGGGCAGGATAATGAGTGTCGAACCCCATTCGGGTGAGTCGTCGAAGAGATTGCCGAAAGAGACGTACTGCGGGGCGGTGGTCGGCACCATGCCATTGGGCTGTTGTGAGTCGACGATGTCACGGATAATCTTTGGCACGAGGCGTGTCATGTCGAAATTATAGAATAGTGATGGGCCGCAGAGATGGTCTTGCTCTAACCATCCCAGTTTTTCACGATGAGGGCAGTCGGTCATAACGGCCTGCATATTGCTGCGCTCGGCGCGTTCGATGAGTCGGTGGGTCCTCGTGAAGCGTTCGTTGTTGCACCAGAAGGACGAGGTTTCAGCAGCGGAGTTATAGACGAAACAACTCCTGAGGCTATGGATAACGGGAAGATTATCTGGATTGGGCTGTCCCTCCATCACAGCGCCCTCAATCTGGATATAACGGAAACCGTAGTATGAGAAACGTGGTTGCCATTGTTCCTGACCTTCACCTTTCAATGTGTATTCGTAATAGTGTGGTCGGCCTGTCTGACTTTGGTCGCATGAACCTTGTGCGGTAAGGCGTTCCGACACAAGCAACTTGACCGTCTGGCCCCGTCGTCCGCTGACGGTAATCTCGGGAAAGCCTGCGAGGTTCTGCCCCATATCGGCTACTGATGTCGCTGGATTCCAAGACACTACATCATAGTGCTCCATCACCTTCACGGGTTGGCAGGTTTCTGGGCGGAGTGTACCGTTTGGGCCTTCTGTGATGACAACGGGTTTCCATTGCGGATTCGTTTCCCGTCGGGCATCGTACGATTCACCGCCATAGATACTGTTGAATGTGATGGGACTTAGGTCCCACAGCCAACTACGGTCGCTGACAATTTGTTCTTTCGAACCATCCTCATAGATAATGTCCATGCGGAAGAACAGTTGTGGGGGACCAAAACTTGCCTGAAGTTTACTGTAGCGGCTACCGCGCTGGACGTTAAAGAAACCATTGCCCAACAGTACCGCAAACTCATTGGGACCACTACGTTCCAAGGCCGTAGTGACATCGTGGACATTGTAATAGACCGTCTTGCTATATTCGCTCCACAAAGGGGCAAATACGCTGTCGCCGATTTTCTCACCATTGATATACAATTCATAATGGCCTAAACCGCAGATATAGACGATGGCATCAATGATTCTTTTCTGAAACAGATAGTTCTTGCGCAGGACGATGCTCTTGGAAGAGAGTGTGTCTACATTGGCCCACTGGCTCTTGAAGGCATCTTTCTTGAATTCGGTGTTGCTCCAACGGCCATCGGGGATATGTGCATCTTTCTTGGTAATGGCACCAATCCATGTCGGAGTCTTTATCTCTGGCATTACGCGGATGGTCTGTTCTTTGCTCCAGTCCGAGAACTCACCGTTTTGTCTAATCCGAACTTTCCATTGATAGCCGAAAACATTGTGCTTCAACTGAGGCAGTTCAATAAACTGGCTCTGGTCTGTGGTGATTTGCTGGTCATAGACTTTCCGTCCGGTGTGACGCTCTGTGACGATAATGTGATAGGCCTCTTGCATGGCTGTGGCCTTTTGGTTGTCATGATATTGCCACCCCACGCGAATCTTGCCATCTACAATCGCCATGGGCTCGCTTTGATAGTTACAGAATGTCTTTGTAATGACCAGTTTGGCACTGGCACAGTTAACCATCAGACAGGCAAGGAGAAGAAGTCGTCGTAGGAATCTATTCATAGTCATTAGAATAATTAACGCCGTCAATGGCATAGGTAATCTTTCCGTTCTTGATTTCCCCGTCGACACAACGTTGGCCTGAGAGATGGAGACGGAAACGACAGTTCCACTCGCGGGGCCAGGCTGGGAAGAGAATGGGGTTGTGGTCGAGGTCTTCCTGAAGCAGCATCTCTTGCAGACCAATCATGCCTGCACCGCCACGATTATGGTCGGGTGCCCAATCAAAGCCAGCGTCCCAGAAAGCGGGGAATCGGTAAGGACCATTGCTTAGTTTCTCCGTATTCAAACGTTTCGCCTCGTCGGTCAGACCTAAGCAGGCTGCCCAGATATTGTCTTGCTTCCAGCCCTTTGTGCTACGCATCTCCAAGGCATGCGGGTCTTTGAAATAGGTATTGCGGGCGATAATGAGGTGCGGTCTTCCTACGCCATAGATGCGCCAAGGAAAGACGGGATAGAGTTGTGGGGTCTCCGTGTTCTGGATGCGTTCCCAGTGTTCGGCAGGTGCGATACAGGTATCGCCATCGATAATCTGCAAAGGAATGTCGGGGATGATACTGGTGTCGACTCCGATATTGTCGAGGCTGTTCTTCATCGCATGGAGCGCGGCGATGGTACTGGCAGGGTTGCGTGCTATCTTATAGGTCTCACATCCAGAGCCTGGATATATCAAGAGATTGGGGTAATGTTCGGGGAAAAAACGCAGGGCCTCGTTAATCAGTTTCTGATACTTCTCCAATGTGGAATCTGGATACCACGGACGCATCAATACTGCCATCTGACAGAACTCCAAGGTTGTGTCCCACTCATACTCCAACCATCGGTTGTTTTCCACACCCCAGTCGCTGTCATCAGTATGTTTGCCGTACTCGGCGGGATTGGGCAGTCCGAAATTCTCTATCTGTTCGCTGAAGCATGCCCCCTCATGTCCCCAATGGTGGCGTGACCATGCTATGGCGTTAGGCAACATCCGCAAGTAGGTATCGAGTTGTGGGCGGAGTAGGTCGTAGTCGCCGCTCTTGAGCAAAGGCCAATAGACGAGTCGCTGATTCTGGGCCGTCATCGTACCGCCGCCCCACTTGCGGTAGTCGGGGGTGAAGGTGGCTGTGGAATCTACGTAAACGGGATCGAACGTAAAGAGTCCGCCATTGAACTTGGTGGGCCACTGGCCATAAGTATTGCAGCCCAGCATGTAGCGCATCAGTTCGTAGTTACGTACCATGGTGCGTGCGCCTTCATCATTGGTATCCACTTGTATCCAACTGCGTTGCCAGTAGTTGTGCCACCATGCGGCACTTCGCTTTTCCGAATCCTCGTGGCTGACCTGTGATGTCTGGTTCATGCAGATGCGGATAATATTATCCTTCAGTGTGTCGCACTTATAGTTCCAACTGCGATAGTCGGTCGAGGCATAAATGCCATCAGTAGTGCCGGTGTAGTGAAAGCCTGGTGCCATCATCTCGCCATAGAGTAACAGGTTGCCGATGGGGTTATAGAGTGAGTCCTTGGCGCTATCCATGCGTTCGCGGCTCACGGTGTAGTCGAAGACGGTTTCCGCCCTATTCTTATGTGTAAAGGTGAGCCTGTGGTCTTTAGCCTCGATGCTGTCGGCGAAGGTCATGCAGTCCTTGGGAATGATCCATTTGTAGGAACATTGCTGGCATTCGGCTCTTGTCACGGGGCGGTCCTTGTAGCGCCAACTCTCGTAACTCAGCGTGACTCGGCCCGTATGTTGCTTTGACAGAACAACAAACACGACCGGTTCCAGGACATCGGCCCAGATTCTGATTTCTGTCCCTCCTCCTTTGATATAGATGACTCCTTCGTCGAGATTGAGCCGTTGCTCGAAATCCTGACCGTCGAATGGCTGACCATCGAAATGGAGTCGCCATCGACCTGCCTTCAGAAGCGTATTGTTCTCATCAAACCATCCGCTCTGTTGGATATAAAACAGCACATCGCCCTGTTCCACCCATACGTTCATGCCAATGTCGTGACCTCCGCAGGGCATCGACTCGCTGGCATTCCTGCTCTGCGAGGTCCACACGAGGTCGCGTGGAACATAGTCGGCACTGACGGCAATAAACGCACTCAGGAGACAGAGGATGCAGAGGAGTCTTTTCATTATCGTTTACCAGTTATCAGTACGGAAGGAAGATACAGGCAGTCCTGCGTGCATCAAATCGCCAACCACCCAGTCTTTGAAGGCATAGCGTACTGCCGCAGGTTTCTTCACTTCATTGCAGATCACATAGACACGATTGTTGTTCGCCCATACCTTCGTTGCTGGATGGAACACCTGATCGCTACCAGCCACCTCGAAGTTATTTGAGGTAGTGCCGTTCTCGAAATAAACCCATTCTTTCGAGCGGTCGAAACTAACGACGGCCGTATCATTCTTAAACTCTACCTCCTTATATCTGGCGAAGTCGGGCAAGCCTTTTATATCATAGGTGTTGGTGAGAGCAAGGATGGCAAGACGTTCTCCAGCAATCTGTTTCTTGCGAGGATGGATGCCGTCTTTGATACCTGTATCCATCAGTACTGCCATGCGACAGTTGTCGACCATTGTTTCCACCTTCGCCTGTTGTTCGCGGAGCAGGGCACTATTATAAAGGGCCCAGTCTGTGGCACTATAGTCGAATGGTGCAATCTGACAATAATAGAAGGGAAAGTCGCCTTGGTGCCAGTCCTCGCGCCATCCCTGAATCATACGCGCCATCAGCGGGGCATAGTAGTCATAGCGTGGCACATTGTCCTCGCCCTGGTACCAGATGACACCACGGATGCCATAATGGATACCATCGTAGATAAGCGGCTTTAATTGTCCGTTGTAGAGGGCTGTGGGACAACGTTGCTCGAGTTCCTTGACATCCGCCTCCGTCACATGCTGATTCACCTTGGGGAAGGCTTTCAACCAGTCGGCCTTCATCCATGCCTCGCAGGCAGAACCGCCAAAGGCCGTACATATCAGACCAACAGGAACACCAAGCATCTTTCTCAGTGTCTTGCCAAAGAAATAGGCGGTAGCCGAGAACTCACGAACGCTGACGATATCTGCTTCCTGCCAGGATCCTGCCAGATCCTGCTGAGGTTCCAGTGAGGCAAACCTTTTTCCATTGAATAATCGTAGTCCATTGTCCTGACAGGAGAGCAATTCTTCTGTCGCACCTCCTACGGGCTGTGCCTTGTAGCCCTTAATCGGCATTTCCATGTTCGACTGACCTGAGCATACCCATACCTCGCCAATCATTACATTGTTCAGTATGACAGGGTCGCCGTCTCTGAAGGTGATAGAGTAAGGGCCGCCAGCCTTGGGTGTTGTCACCAGTACGCCAAAGCGCCCGTCCTTGCGGGCTGTCACGATGTGGGACTTCTGGTCCCATGAAGTAATCACCTGAACCTTTTTACCTGGCTCGTCCCATCCCCAGATGTAACATTCTGTCTGCTGTTGCAGTACCATGTTGTCACTGAAAAACTGTGGCAGCCTGACTTTAGCATTCGCTGTTAATCCCAGAAGCGCAACGATGGCGCAGATTAGTTTTCTCATATCATTATTCTGTTTTAAGTTTTGGTTGTGCGAGGAGACCGGCAGGTAGCAAGCCGTCGCCCTTTGTGCGATACTTGGCGTTGGTCCAGATACCCTCATAGGGCGCCTTGCCTTGATCCATACCGCGAAGGGCATTATGCCATGTGTTCACCACCTCGATTTCTATGGTGTTCTTGCCTTTCTGCAAGGCTCCTGTAATCTCTACATCGTATGGCTCTGTCCAGGCGATACCGCAATCCCTACCGTTGATCCAGACATGGGCGATATCCTTCACATTGGGCAACGACAGCCAGGCACGTCCCTTTGGCACCTGCTTCTTCTGCAGTTCCCATGTCGTCGTATAACGGGCATGTCCGCTGAAATATCGAATCCTGTCGTTCTCATGCTGACTCCAGTCGAAGAGTGACTGGCTTTTTAATGTCAGGCCAGACTCTCGGAAGGAAATGTCCCAAGACTGTGGATTTTTTTCCACCGTGGGAATGAATTGTTCCCTCCTTGGGAATGAAATGTTCCCACCTTGGGAAAAAATATCGAGTCCTATACAAACGAATAAAGAACCAAATGGCGGGAGTTTGATGGTGCCGTCAAACGAAGCACTTTCATTTGTCTGAGGATTGTAAACCACAGCACCCTCATTTATCTGACGGAAAACAGGCGAGAAGGTCTGCTCCTGATTGGTTTGGTTCGAGAGGAAATAGATGTCAAAGTCCTCACCAGTACGATGGGCATAGGCAATACCCTCAGGCAGGATGGCATCAGGGGGGACTTTTTCGAAGGTATTGTTCCTGAAGGGCTTATCAATGATGAGAACACCTTTCTTTTGCAGTTGGGTGATGCGTTCCTTGGCTTCTGCGGAAACCAGAACCCATGACGGGACAACTAGCACCTTGTAATTGAAAGGCTGATGGAGTAGCGCATCCTTGTTCATCGAGTCGTATTGATAGCCGTGCATGGGATTGATCCAGTCCTTCAAGTCGAGGATGCCAGCAGAGTGGCGCACACCCACGGGCGACTCTTCCATCACCTGTCCGACATTGGCGAGACGCTGTCTTTCTGATAGCACACGCTTGGCACCAAACAAGCCTGGCAGCATCGGCACCAGTCGATCGGGCGTAAAGGCGCGAGAGGGAAGATCCTCACCCGTATACACAGCGATATCCACCACAGGCTTGCCCTTTTGCAGGAGTTTCTGACAGCGGGTGATATAGTCGACGAATGGTTTGGCTTCAGCAAACCACGTCTGGTCGCGTTGGAAGAAGAGTCCGATGCCGTCGAGTGTCATACCAGGTTTCTTGTCGAGCCAGGGGTTATGGGTATTCACATGGAAGAAGAGTCGGTTCATACCCAAGGCGAAGTTCCTGTCGAGGAGTGCCTTGATGCTGGCGGGTGTCTCGTCCCACACCCCACGAACCTCCGTAAAGCCTTCTGCCTGCACAATGTTTTTACCATAGACATGAGCCCCACTGATGGCATCGAGCATATCGTTGGGCTTGTCGTGGGTAGGTGAGTTCAACCAGAATTCGCCCATTGGCATGTCCACATATTTGTAATGCTCGATGCCGTCAGAGACCATCGTAGGTGCCACACTCTCTGATGAGAGTTGCGCCCCATATTCCTTTGCCTTCTGGGCTACAGTAGCAAAGAATACCTCATTGATGAGTTCGTTGATGGTCTTGCGGATGTCTCTTAATGTCTCCTCGCCACCTCTCATGGGTACGCCAGCATAAATGGGAAGGAGGGGAAGGATGTCATAACCTCTGCGACGTTCAAACTCCTGGGCAAAGTTCTGGCTCCAGTTCTGTGAGCCACATTCCCAAGAGTCGACATGCAGATATTGGATGGCCTTGTGATGAGGCTGCTTCATAAACAGCCCGAACCAGTTGTCAACCTGCTTTTCTACTGCTTTGCGGGAGAACTTGTCGCATTCCAATCCTTTCGCCCCACCTGCAGTTGCATTGGTATGTCCTGTAGAAGTATGTCCCATGCGGAGAATGCGCCAAGTGCCCTCTGGCAGATTGATATTGAGTTGATCTTTTTGCATCTTTGTACAGACTATGTCCTGTGGACGCAGGAAGTCTGTAAAAGGCAGATCATCCTCTGTGGCCATTGGGGCGATACGCCAGACGTAACCGGCCTTGCCCTCCCAGTTGTCGATAAGCGGCCAACTATAGAATTTGATGCTCTTGAGTCGTAGTACTGGTTTCCACTTGGCAGCATCCAGATCTTCCGCCCCAGGCTCTGAACCTTCAGTCGTCCATTCAAAACGGAAATACTTAGCCGTTGTCGGAGGAATGGAGAAGGTGGTATTAAACCCTGTGTTCTGCCAACCTTGACGAGGAGGGGTCAATTGCTTAACGGGATAGTAATAAACGCCATCATTAGAGGCCTTGATATTCAGACGCTGACATTGGATATTCGTACCAGAAGGTTCTATCTCAATATTGCGTATCAGAGTAGGCTTGTCAAACTCATATTGAATCCAGCCTGGTTTGTCAGCACAATAAACGCCTTTGTCATTAACCGTTATCTCAGAGGAATAACTGATGTAAAAGGTTTGAGGCGTTGGGAGATGGTTAATTGGAATCGCATAGACAGCAATATCCTCATAGTAGTTCTCGTAATGCTGAGGCTTAGACATTTGGAATTGGTGTTTCCCTCCGCTAACCACTGTATCGCAGAATACGATTTTCTGCATCGATTCTTCTGGTGAGATCCAAGGTCCGCCAGCCAAAGCAAAACCATCACAGATGTGGATGCCCATTCCCAATCCGAGGGAATCGGCCTGAGCCAGAGAATAGTCTACCATGTGCCAGAAATTCTTACTCAGCGCATCTGCTGTGCCACCATATTCCGGATGTTCTGCAGTTCCACGAATGGGCATCAGATAACAACCGCCTAATCCCACGTCCTTCATTGCCTGCAAATCGGCCTTGATGCCTTGTTCTGAAACGGCACCATACATCCAGTACCAGAAGGTCCAAGGCTTCGTGGTATCTTTGCCTCGCGACAGAATTGCGAGAGATAAGGCGAGTGCCAACGTGGTTAGTCGTTTCATATCATTCAAATCTTAAGATAGCATTGATACTTGAACTCCATTTACTCCAATTAGGTTGTGCGCTGGGGCCGTTGAGGTCGGTCGTGTTCACCTTATTGCGAACGGCAGGAATGAATCGCAGGATAGAGATGCCTGTCTCAGGTAAGTCGTATAGCAAGTGGTCGCGACCGTCTCGAGGTGTATAGACACCAATCTTATGGTTTAAGACCTCTAATCCAAACTGTCCTTCCGTCGTTTGGAACTTCATCCATGCGACATTTGAGAAGTAGCCCTTAAACTCAGGATACTCCCATGATTCGCCAGGAATGGGATCGTTGTAGTCGTTCTGCCAGTAACCGTACTGCGGACCTGCCTGGCGATTCTGCCAAACACGATAGGGACCATTACCCACCCATTGTTTGCTTTTTACCATCGATTCCGGATAATCGAAGCAGATACCCATCAAGTCAACGACGCCATAGAAGTCATAATCAGCGTCCATATATACGCCACCATCAGACAGGAATCGCCAGGTAACCTTATTGATGATACCGTGTTGATAGTTGGCGATGAGGGTACTGTCGCTAATGGTGAAGCCATCAAATGCGCCCTGATCTGCATACTCGGCGTATTGCGTCTTCTTCTGAAATGCCTCCTTGTCATCATGATTATAGAAACCGTCTTCTGAGCGGTCTGCACGCTTAGCCGCAATGAAACGGGGACCATTGCCAAACGACAATTTCCTACCGGCAATGCTGACGCCCATCAACCTGCCCGTCTTCTTGCTGAAGGTATATTGCCGATTGCTGTGTTTCACTAGTAATTGGTCGGCATCCTCCGTATACGAATACTTCTGCGTGTTCTGTCGCAGATGGGGCTTCCTAAAGTTGCCTGGCTTTGTTATATTCTTGCGGCTCCACGTGAATATCTCCTGTCCGTGTGGGTCGATAACTGTCAACTGTATCACTTCTGCATCAGTTCTTTCCATTTCGAGTTTATCCCATTTCCCTGGTGCAATATCAGGTGACGGGAGTTTTCCCTCTTTGATGACCTTGACTGCCGACTGACCATAGGCAGGCATTGTCAGCAACTTATAGTAGAACTGACAATCCTTTAGGTTGGTGAAATCGTAGCAATTCTTGATGTTGATGCCATTGGAATCCCACGATATCACCTGTACAGGACTCCACACTTCCTTAATGGTATAATATGAGCCTTCCTTTTCCATGTGAGGGCCTATGATACCGTCGGAGCCGAAGTTACCCATAGGGTCGAGGATACCATTCTTATCTGTGCGGACAACGGCCTGATCCATCAGGTCCCACAGGAATCCACCTGCAAAACGGGGATTCGACATCATCAGTTTCCAATAGTCCTTCAGTCCTGCTCCATGTCCCCCGTCATATAATCCATGTAGGAATTCTGTAGGCATGAAGATCTCCTTCTGACGCATATACTCAGCCGTTTCACCCCACGAACGGTAGTGTTTTGTCTCAAAGCCATTGCGGTTTGCCCAAGGATAAAGCACCACACGTTGTTGGATGTCCAACTTCGCGAAGACGGGTTCCAGTTCATAGTTAAAGCCGCCCTCATTGCCGTTGCTCCAGAAGATAATCGAAGGATGGTTCATGTCACGTATCACCATTTCCTCCACCATCTGCGACCCCACAATTGTCTCGTGGGCATTGTGCCAGCCTGGCAGTTCGCACTCTACATAGAGTCCCAGCGAGTCGCAGGCATCCAGAAATTCCGGATCAGCAGGGTAGTGGGAGAGACGTACGGCATTCATATTCATCGATTTAATGAGTTTTACGTCCTCGATGTTCTTGGCCTTCGACAATGTTCGCCCCGTCTCAGGACGGAACGAATGACGGTTCACACCCTTCATGATTACTTTATGCCCATTGATAAACACACCATCCTCCTCGTCGCCAGCATACTGATGACGGTATTCGATGGTGCGGAAACCGAATTTCTGACGCTCCACATGGAGAGTCTTACCCTCGGCATTCTGCAACTTGAAAACAGCCGTGTAGAGGTTGGGATCCTCGGCATTCCAAGGTTTCGGACTGTCTGTGCGTATTTCTATCTTGGCCTTGTCGCTGGCGATGATATAGGTGGGACTGGTGGCAAGTTTTTTTCCTTGGGCATCGATGATGTCAACACTTACTCTCGAGCCATCAACGGCGCGATTCAGATAGACATCAGCCGTAAAGAGACCATTGGCCTTGGCATCAATCGCCACACGACTGATATTCTGCGAGGGCTTGGCGATAATGAAGACTGGACGCCAGATACCGCCAAAGTTCCAATAGTCAGCCCTGCGTTCGGCGAGGTTCACTTGTGGATTGGCACTCTCTTTGGCAACTTCAACCTCAAGACGGTTTTTCTTCGAACCAAAGAAGACGCGGTCGGACACATCGATGGTATGACGGGTAAATCCTCCCTGATAGAGTCCATTGCCAGCCTTCCTGCCGTTGATGGTCACATTGGCATCGGTGAAGACGGCTTCGAAAACCAACTGTATCTGCCGGCCTTCCCAAGTCTTGGGCAATGTAAATGTCGTCTTGTAGAATCCTTTCTCGTCGGCAATGCCCTCTGGGGTTGCTTTGCCGTAGAAACGCATGCCGTATTGGTAAGTGCCGAAGCCCTGCAGTTCCCAACATGAGGGCACGCCGATCTTCGTCCATTTTCCACTGTCGCGTCCATCTGTACACATGAAATCCCATTGTACCATATCATCACATCCAGTGCCACTCAGGTACTGACGATGCGTCTCATAGTCTTGCGCCCATGCATAGATACTGCACAAGATACATATGACCAAAGTACTTATCTTTTGTCTCATCTTTTGTACATTATTTATAATAAGGACTATTGTCAACTTGTTTTGTACCCCTTTGCAACGTTACAAAACATCCCTTGACACGTCATCTAAGAAACAATTGAAGGAATATGACTCAGAACAAACCCCTTAGTGGCATCATCCCCCCACTTGTGACTCCGTTGAAAGATAATCAGACACTCGATGTAGAGAGTCTCGAACGCTTGATAGAACACCTGGTTGCTGGCGGTGTGCATGGCCTGTTTATCCTCGGAACCACTGGCGAGGAACAGAGCCTGAGTTATGATGTCCGAAAGCAGATGATCAGAGAAGCCTGCCGCATCAATCACGGTCGTCTGCCGCTGTTGGCCTGTATCACGGATACCAGTATTGTGGAGAGTATCCGTCTGGCGAAGGTGGCTGCTGACTGCGGTGCCGATGGTGTGGTGAGTGCACCACCCTATTATTTTGCCACAGGACAACCCGAACTGGCGCAGTTCTATGAGGAGTTGGTCCCTCAGTTGCCATTGCCTGTGTTTCTCTATAACATGCCGTCGCATGTGAAGGTAAGTTTTGCTCCCGATACTGTGCGACGCATTGCGCAGAATCCGCAGGTCGTAGGTTTTAAGGACTCTTCTGCCAATGCCGTCTATTTCCAGTCGGTGATGTATAAGATGCAGGAGCGTAAGGACTTCGCTATGCTTGTAGGCCCAGAGGAGATTACGGGTGAGTGTGTACTTTTGGGGGCGCATGGCGGCATCAATGGTGGTGCGAACATGTTCCCTGAACTCTATGTGGCGATGTATGAGGCAGCCCGTAACGGTGATCTTCAGCGGGTACGCCAACTCCAGCAGTATATCATGCAGATCTCGACAACAATCTATACTGTCGGCAAACATGGTTCCAGTTATCTGAAGGGATTGAAATGTGCCCTTTCGCTGTTGGGCATCATCAACGATGACTTCGTGGCCTCTCCTTTCTATAAGTTTGATGCACCTGAACGTGAAAAGATCCGTCAGGCTCTCGATGCCTTGCCTATCGAAAACGGTAAATTATGCATACGATAGACTTCATCGTTTTTCTGGTCTTTACCCTTGGCGTGGTGGTGTTCGGCTGCAGTTTCTTCCGCAAGGGAAGTTCTGCCGATGAGTTCACCTCTGCGGGTCATTCTATTCCTGGCTGGGTAGTCGGTATGTCGATCTTTGCCACCTATGTATCGAGCATCAGTTATATCGGTTATCCAGGCAAAGCCTTCGCTGCTGATTGGAATGCATTTGTATTCTCTCTCAGCATCCCCATTGCGAGTTATTTCGCTGCGAAGTATTTCGTACCATTCTATCGTAAGAGCGGTTCGGTGTCAGCCTATACCTTTTTGGAAGAGAAGTTCGGCTCATGGGCCAGACTATATGCCTCTGCCTGTTACCTGTTGACACAGATTGCCCGCATGGGATCGATTCTGTATCTGCTTGCTGTGCCGATGTATATCCTTATGGGCTGGGATATCCACATGGTGATTATCCTCACTTCCATCGGTATCATCATCTACTCGATGTTGGGAGGTCTGAAAGCCGTTATCTGGGCCGATGCCATCCAAGGCATCATCCTTATCGGAGGAGCAGTTTTGTGTCTGGGACTGCTGCTGTTCCGCATGCCCGAGGGACCTCTGCAGGCCTTCGATCTCGCTATCAATGCGCCTTCGGGCAATAAATTTTCATTGGGTGAGTTCTCGTTCGACCTGACGAAGTCGACCTTCTGGGTCTGTCTCATCTATGGCATCTTTATTAATCTGCAGAATTATGGCATTGACCAGAACTATGTGCAGCGTTACCATGCGGCTAAGACCGACCGTGATGCCCGTTTCTCGGCTCTCTTTGGTGGTTATCTCTTCATTCCTGTGTCGGCTCTCTTTTTCCTTATCGGTTCGGCACTCTACAGTTATTACATCGCCAATCCACAATTGTTGCCTGCCGAGATTGCAGAAAAACCTGATTATGTGTTTCCGCATTTCATCGTTAGTGAGTTACCAGTGGGCTTGCGAGGTTTGTTGATTGCTTCTATCTTTGCGGCTGGCATGAGTACTGTTTCTACCAGTGTTACCTCTGCTGCCACCATTGTGTTGACGGATTATTTCAAACCGTTCTTTCGAGGTACAACCGACCGTCACCATTTGGCTGTCCTCCGTTTCTCGAGTGTCATTGTCGGTGTGTTGGGCATTATCGTAGCCATTGCCATGCTGAGTGTGGAGAGCATTATCGATGCCTGGTGGACGTTGTCGAGCATCTTCTCCGGCGGTATGTTGGGATTGTTCCTGTTGGGCTGTATTCCGCAAACAATTAACCGCACCGCAGCCCTACTTGGCTGCGTATGCGGTGTACTTGTGATAGCGTGGATTTCCTTAGCCGATATGTGGAATCTGCCAGGTGTTCACCTGCATGGCTACCTTGCCATTGTCCTCGGCACCACGACCATCTTCCTAATCGGTTTCCTCGCTACGTTGCTCTTTACTCCACGAAGGCTTCAGAGAAATAATACTCTCTGATGGGCTTGCTAACGGGCTCCCCCTTCAGCGTTACCTTCGCTTGCAGTCTGATATCATACGATGAGGCACCAATCTTCACGATGTAGTCGCCTGGCTGGATGTTCCATTGGCGCTGGCCGTCGTTACTATAGTATCCGAACTGCTCCGTGTAGAGTTTGACCTTCACCGTCTTGGCTGGTGCGCCGTTGATGGTCGACACCCTAGCGAAACCTTGTAACTGGATGGGCCGGATCTTCTGGTCGGCGGAAGTGGGTGAAATATAGACTTGAGCAATCTCAGTACCATTCATTTTTCCGATGTTCCTCACGTCAAACGAGAGGGTGATGTTCTCATCAGTCGTCTTGGCCTCGCTATCCACCTTCAGGTTCGTGTACTCAAATGTTGTGTAACTCAAGCCATGTCCGAAGGGCCACTGCACACGCGGATCCTTTTCCATAGAGCGATTATAACAGATGGTTTCGTTAATCTCTGTATTTGGATAACTAACGCTGAGTTTGGCTGAAGGCGCAATCTTACCATAGAGGATATCGGCCAATGCATTGCCGCCTTCTTCACCCGGATACCAAGCCTGAATCACGGCGGCACATTTCTCTGCCAGTCCGGATACAACTTGAGCCCTGCCGCCGAACATCACCAATATTACAGGTTTGCCTGTTTTGATCAGTTCCTCGACATACTGCTCTTGCTTGCCAGGCAGGCGGAGACTCTGACGGTCGCGATTCTCACCGCAGAGCATCACATTCTCACCCATGGCAGCGATAATCGCGTCGGCCTGCTGAGCCATGCGTAGAGCCTCCTGCTTGTCGGCCTTCTCGCCCGAATCTACCTTACGATGAAGCAGTTCGTACTCCCAGGCACGCTCGTCGCCTAATTCACCGTATTTCGTCTCAATCTCTTCTGTCCAGTCGCAGCCGCGTGAATAGAGAATGTTCACACCTTCTGGTTTGCGGTTGGTCATGCCC
>Ga0310690_10003566_pt1 | contig 23100 bp, 16 predicted proteins | sample AusTroGonzalo_MG_2_FD_207661 | JGI IMG/M metagenome (GOLD analysis project Ga0310690, IMG submission 207661) | Bovine rumen microbial communities from tropical cattle in Woodstock, Queensland, Australia - Gonzalo_04 (v2) (version 2) | ecosystem: Host-associated > Mammals > Digestive system >... | reverse complement strand
TGCATAGTTACGATAAATCGATATAATTCAGTTTATACGCGAAAGATAAATCATTTATTTTCTACACATTACATGGGACAGAAAAAAAAGATTCTTATCACATGAGGACTAGGATACATTGGTTCTCATACAGCTACAGTTTTTATCGAAAATTGATATGATGTTATCATTGTAGATAACCTATCAAATTCTCACGAATCTGCCTTGGAATGAATCAAGGCTATCTCATGAAAAACTCCTAAATTTTACGAGCTAGACCTTAGGAATTATTCAGATTTGGATGCTGTATTTGAGAAACATGCAAATGATATTGCTCTGGTTATACATTTCGCAGCCAAAAAAGCTGTTTGAGAAAGTTGTCAGGATCCTTTCCTATATTATGATCATAATATCTTGGGAACGATAAACTTGCTCAAAGTAATGAATAAACATCATATAAATCAGATTATATTCTCTAGTAGCGCTACTGTATATGATGCAGAAAATCTATTACCGCCATTCAGTGAAACAGATAAAACCAAAACAATTAATCCATACGGAACTACAAAACTTGTGATTGAAAACCTACTTCGTGATATGGTAATGCAAAAATGATTTTCAGCAATTGCACTTAGATATTTCAATCCAATAGGAGCCCATCCTTCTCATATTCTATGAGAAAATCCAAAATGAGTACCAACGAATTTGCTACCATTCCTACTCAAAGTAGCTAAATGAGAAATTGAAAAATTGAGCGTATTTGGAAATGATTATGAAACTGAAGATTGAACATGTATCAGAGATTATATCCATGTAATGGATGTTGCAGAAGCTCACTTCTCTGCTGCAAAATATCTATTTGATAGAATAGAAATCAACGAAACTAGTGAAATGTACACTGCAGAACCTGTATTCGAAATATGTAACATCGGAACATGATATGGAAAATCTGTATCAGAAATGATAGATATAGTTAAAACTGTTGTAGAAAAAGATATTCCTTATGAAATAGTTGCTAGAAGACCATGAGATGTAGCTGTATCTTTGGCTAATCCATTAAAAGCAAAGCAACTTTTAAATTGGGAAGCAAAAAGAACGGTTGTTGAATGAGTAGAAGATGCTCGGCTGTATCTAAACAATGAAAAAAGAAAATAAATCTTAGTTATAAAAAATCCACAATTTAGATTGTGGATTTTTATTTTAAACTTTAATTCTAATTTTCGTTATTCAAGTCATCGAAGAGATGAGTTACTTGGTTAGATCTTTGAGATTCAGATTTCTGATGATTTTCTTCTACAACATTTACTATCTTAGTTCTTTTATTAGTCTTCTGAGACATCTTTCGTAAAGATATAAAAGACCAGATTAATCATCAGAACAACAATAACCCATTAACAGTCAATCAAAGACCAGATAATTTTATTCTCGAAGTTATCTCATTTATCTCAGCTATACTCGCTCAATCCATTACTCACATGAATACACTAACTATAATCCACAATAATATAAAATCAACTAATGGCTCATCTTCACGTAAAGCACATAACTTAGTAATCCACCCCTTAAAAGAAATACTTAAGTTCCATAGGAATAATCATACCATTGCAAGCAACATTACAAATCATGATTTCCATAATATTCCTGAGAATAGAAATCTAGCACCACTTTCATCTACTTTCACTACAGGGAAAAGAATAAATAAACAAAGTGCTAAAACTCCTAAATAAAGCACGAACCATTTTTTCGTATTTTTATAGTTAACAAATCTTGTATACAACTTAGAAAAGAAAATCTTTGTCTTCTTTATGTACTCCTTTGTCTTTCCCATATCTATAAAAAATTAAAAGATAAAACTCAAAACTACCATCAAGATATAAATATTATATAATTTATCAAGTGAATATTCATAAAAAGTATATTGAAATCAAACAGGAAAAAATTATAAGCATGGTAGATAAACTGTCACCCTAGCCAGGGTGATGGAATTGGTAGACATGCTAGACTCAAAATCTGGTGACTTCACGGTCGTGTGGGTTCGAGTCCCATCCCTGGTAAATGATGGTTTATTTAAAAAGTAAAGGAATAATCCTTTATTTTTTGCTTTTTTGAAAATGTTAAATCTCCTCAATCTTCACTTCTACAGATTTTCATCTTTGCATTAACCAAATTAACTGTTTATTACGAGTCAAAAATTCTGAAGGCTGATTTGTCCGTACATTAACTCAATATTTTCAGCCAGATTTTCCTACTAATTTATTGAAACAATCTTCGACCACGGAAAAATCATGAAACCTAATCTTATGAAAATTGAAAAATGATTTTATCGCTCTCTGCATACGAAAATAACTATAATGCATAGGCAAAATCGTATCTACATATGCATCCTTGAGATAACGCAGATCATTTTTCATGGTGCGTATCAAATATGGATTATGAACTCATAAGTCATTAATATTCGAAGTCCAAGATGATGCAGATTTTACTCGGTAATGGAATGGATAACTAAATTTCTTAATTGATCTTTGCTCATCTGTTGGTTCGTAGTTTTTTTCTTCTTTTTCTAATAATTCTTGAACATTTGAAGAAGATCAAAAATCTGACAAAACTCAGATTTTACCCACTAATGAATGTTTGAACGCATATTCATGTAAATATTTTTCAAACAATGGTAAAATCTTAAATCAAAGTTTGTTATCTGAATATTTGAGAGCTAATTCATAAACAGGATCAACAATAATTATTTCAGCTCATTTTTTAGTTAACAACTCCCCCGCCTTTTCGATACAATCTAATGAATGATTTAGAGATTTTTCTCAATATGGAAAATTAGTCTGATCCCAATAAATCAGATATTCATTATCATAACGCGTCAGAAATTGAAATAATGCAAGAGTATCTGCACCAGAACTGATTATCCCTATTTTCATTCTATTTCTCTTTTTAGATAAATATACGATGGAATAACTTCCATAATATCGTCCAGTTTTTTTGCATTTAAAACATGATTCACATTCCACATTTGTTGTTCTAATTGAGCTAACTTGAGAGAATGATTATATTTCCTAGATAAAGCATCTTGATTTGCTAATATATAATATTGAGTTTCCAAATCTGAATAATAAGTCTTCATAGGCTTTTGTAAAATATCATAATACTTATCAAATAATGTTGATTCAAATTTATCTATTGCTGTTTTTATCTGAGCTCTATAATTTACTAATTGAAGGAATTCCTCATTTTTATTTTCCAAAATTTTTTTCCAATAATATACATCATCACCTTGTTCTATATAAGAACGAATTGCGGATATTTCATTATATTTTTTCAACGCCAATTGATATATTGTATCTAAATAAGTCTGACATTTCACAGTTCAACTCTCATTTTTCATAAAAATTGCTACATTTTTATTTTCAAGATTACAATACACTTTACTTTCTAAATATCAAAAAGTCTGACTAGACAATAAAGTCAAGAATGCCATCAACATTAATATTCAAATTTTACGCATCAATTTCAAATCAAGTAAAATCATATAAACGATATATTATAAGAATGTTCCAAAAAATCAAGAAATGGACTAATTTTGAAGCAAGACTTTTTTTATCGTGAAGAAATAACTTTCAGGTTGAGCATTACCATTTTTTATATCATAATCTATATCCACAATTCTTTTGAATAATGTCTCAATCAGATTTCTTTTTTCTTTTATAAGTGATAGTTTTTTTGTAATATTCATAATTGCCCACGGATTTTGTTTAAGTTCACTTGCTATTTGTTTTGAATCTGTAATTCAATGATCGGCATAATCTAGCACGAATAAATAATTTCTAAGTCACCATGCGAATGAACCATTTACTGCATTCCAGTCTAATCAATCGTCCTGTAATCATTGGATGAATTGAACTGCTGATTTTGTATCGGTTAAAGCCAGGTCCAAAAGCTGGAAAATATCTTCCTCTATCATTCCAAAGCATACTTCATCTACTACTTCTGGAGTAATTTCACCATTATAATATTTTTTTCGATATCTCAATTTATCTATTTCTGACTCCAAACGAAATTGATCATTTCAGATTTTTTGGATTAAGGCTTGAATAACTTTTGAATCTAGATTCAAATCTTTTGATTCTTGATTAACAAAGTTTGATAATTCATAATCCTTGAGCGGTGCAAAAGATTTTATTATCTTTTGAGATGGATTATCTTTATCCAATTTATCAAATCGCTTATAAAAACGACCACGTTTATCAGGTTTATATGATACACAAATTAGGAGAACTTCACTTGGGAGTAGATAATTCATAATATCTTCAGCTAATTTTTCAATTTCATCAGCTTTTATAGCATTAGATTTTTCTGTATCCAAAGGAATTCCGTAGAGAATAACTAACTTATTGGTAACGAAGAACCCTCCACTAAAAATAGTTTGCTTAATCTGACCATAATCTCGATTTTCACGATTAAATGAAAAAATACTGTCCTTTCCATTTTTTTCAGCAAACATATCTTTCCACCTTTTGAGTTCTTTATTTAACGTATAGCTATTCTCTCACGTAAAAAGAAAGATTTTTTTTGGAGTTTCCTCTGTCATTCAAGCAAAAACTGAGAATAAAAATCTGACTTTTTTAATTTATGTATTTACCAAAAATTTTCAAGTAAGCTTATTCTCGCTCAGTTATTCCACTCATCATTTCATATCATTTTTCGGTAATCAACAACATATACTCCCACTGAGCACCCAAATCTCAATGCTGAGTATACATTCATTCATCTCCATACTCCATATAGAAATCATCACTCATTACAGCAGTAATAGGCTCAAAACAAAGCACCATACCTGGAGTAAAGAACTGTTTTTTCATATCTGGATGACCATAATTGAAAAGATATGGCCTTTCATGAACTGCATTTCCACATCCATGTCCGGTCAAATCTTTCAAAACTTTGAATCATGCTGCACGAACAGTTGTTGCAACCGTATTTCCATAGTCATACATAGCTTTTCAAGGTTGGATTGTAGCAATTCAATTATCTAATGCAGATTTTGTTACTGTGACCAATTCATGGGCTAATGGATTAGCTAATTCTCATCAAATTACTACCGAAATAGCTGAATCAGAATATCACTTTTCATAAATCACTCAAGCATCAATTTTGAGCAAATCTCCATTTTTGAGAATATAATCATCAGGAATTCAATGAACTACACAGTTATTTACAGATAAACATAAATTTGTAGGATATCCATCATATCACTTAAATGCTCATTTCAAATGATGTTGCTGTATAAAATGCTCTGCTATAAATTCTAACTCTATCAAAGCTACTCATGCTTTAGCTTTTTCCCTGAGGATTAATAACATTTCATTTAAATATTTTCAGCTTTCTCTGATATTTTCTATCTGTTTTGGTGTTTTAATTGCTCATTGAACTATTTTCATATAATTTCAAATAATTAATAAAAATCTGATTAGAATAATTATGCTTTTAAATAAGAAAATCAATATAGATTAACTATTTTCACCATTTAATAATTTCTTTTGATTAGAACAATATTTTAATAAACGGCTAAACATAAATACAACAAATCATATAACCCATAAACTCATGAATAACCAAAAAATATCAGAAGCAAAATGTAAAAATCAATTAGTGGTATTATAACCACAATCCCTTGGCATATATCAATCTTGTATTCCTCAATAATCACATGTACAAGCGCAAGAAAACATCCATGTAAAAAACATAAGAACAATATACATAGGTATTCACCGCAGGACTGCTGAAAATAATCGTTTTTTAACACCTATTATTCACAGTAAAATATAAACATTATAAATTGGAACAAATGATTTTCGCAATTTTATTCAATTTTTTTTAAAAATTTGAGACAATGGAATTGGAACTAAAACTATAAAAACTAACAACAAAAGTAAAATTCATAAAGGGATATACAAATTTCTCATAATGGAATACAACATACCACTCTCATCAAATGGTTTACTTGAATTTATAAACCAATACATAATACTGAAAATAACAAATCAAATCATTATACTAAGCACTAAAAACGACCACTTAAACTTAAAAGTTTTATTCATACAACCTCTCATTACAAAATAAATACAAACAAAAATTATTCAAATCCATTAAAATTGCAAACCAACAGTTATCAAAAATCACTCAAAATTCATCAAAGTAAATATCAAATAAGCCAGATTTTCAAAACGTAAGATGATTCAGAGTCAAAATTGTTAAAATTTTTGCATATTTTTAATTTCTAGAATATAATTACATCGTCAAACAAAAAATAAACTTTTATTCATTTCATATTAATACCATGGAATCATCAAATTCAATTCAATCAAATGAAAAACTATCTAATTTAATGGATAAAATCAATGAAACATGCAATGCTCTAATCTCTGCCCTTGAGGTAAATGCTCAATCTGTTTGAGAATATGGTGGATGAGTCGCTCATCAAATCAGCACCGAATATATTGATATTCTAATTAAAAACATTCTTAAAATTAAGTATCACCTATTTCGTTTAGAAAAGGAATTACATAACGGATTAATTAATTCAGAAGATGAATTAAAATGCATCGTTTGATGATTGTTAGATACTATCGATACAATTGATACAGTTTGTGCAAATGATGGATACCTTAGAAATTCATTCTCATTCGCAACAGATGAATTGAAAGATTTAATCACAAAAATGCTAGATGAGATTACTATCTCAATAGCTGCATAAAAAAGTTAGTACGAAATAGAAATAAAAAGTCATAAAGAAAACCCGAGCCTGTATTTCTTGCTCGGGTTTCCTTTTTTAATCATATATTATCCAATGATATCTTTTCACATATATTCTTGCAAACATGCAGGAATTTTAATTTTTCCATCAGCAGTCTGATTACATTCGATGAGTGAAATCAAAATTCTAGGTGAAGCTACTACTGTATTATTCAAAGTATAGCAATATTTAATAGTTCAATCTTCTGCGCGATAACGTAAATTCAATCTTCTAGCCTGAAAGTCCAAGAATGACGTAGCCGAATGTGTCTCTCCATAACTATCTCTAGATGGCATCCAGCATTCTATATCATGTGAATTATACTTTCATAATGCTAAATCTCCTGAACATAATTGCAATAAACGATATGGCAATCCTAAATCTTCTACTAATTCCATAGAATTTTGTAGAATGAACTCGTGGAATTGATCAGACATTTTAACATCAGCTGGGAGAAGAATTACCTGTTCTACCTTCATAAACTGATGAACTCTGTAAAGCCCTGATGTATCTTTTCCATAAGTTCATGCTTCACGACGATAACATGGGCTCATTCCAACCATTTTTTTAGGCAAATCTGATTCATTCAAAATTTCTCAGCTATAATATGATGTTAGAGGAATTTCGGCAGTTGCAATCATCCACTGATCATCTCTTTCAAGCCAATAAGCATCCTCTTCTCCTCATGGGAAATATCCAGTTCAAACTAAGCATTCTGGATTTACCATATTAGGAACTTGAAAAGGAGTAAATCACTTTTTCACCATTTTCTTGAGAGCATGCTGCAAAATTGCTTGTTCGAGTAACATTCAATCATTTTTGAGGAAATATGAACGTGCTCAAGCTAATTTTACTCACCTTTCTACATCTACCATATCATATTTTTTCATCAATGTCATATGGTCTTGAACTGGGAAATCGAATTGAGGTATTTCTCCAACTCTTTTAACTTCTACATTTTCAGTATCATCCTTTCACTCTGGTACATTTGGAGAAATGAAATTAGGCATTTTTAACTGATATCACTTCAACTCTTCCTGTAATGAAGATTGCTGATTTTCTAATTCTTGAATCTGACCCTTCAAAGCCTTAGCTCATTCATAATCTTGTTGAGATGCTAAAGTCTTTTGTTGAAATTTCAAATCATCAACTTTCTGCTGAATAGATTTTCTTTCATCATCTTTAGCCAAAATCATATCTACATCGCAGTCACTATGCCTTTTAGCAAGGGCTTGCTTATATTCATCTAAATTATCGCGAACTTTCTTCAAATCCAACATAATTGCTAATTAACAATAAATAAAACTGAAAGAAAATATATAAATTTTAAAATACAATGCAACAGGAGAGAATGCCAAATAAATTAACTTTTGAAAAAATGGAAAGATTTATAATCCTTCCATTTCTTATAACAAAACTCAACGATAGAAAACTTATAAATCATAATCTGGATTAGAAGTATTATCAGACTCCATGTACACATCCTTATTATTAACTGAAAAGCAAAGAATTCTTCTCTTAAGATCTGGATAATCTTCTTCAAGCTTATGTTTTGCATCTAATACTGTTCTATACCACTCAGCTATATATTTTTCTTGTTCTGTAGCATTAGGATGATTACCCGCTTGTTGAATAGCGTTATATCTTTCTCTTGGTGTCGCCCAACGTCAATGTGGATGCTTATCATCATAAACAAAATCATCCCTATGTTTCAATGCATCATCAATTTCTCTATATGTCATCCATTTTGTATCAATTTGAGTTTTCACACTATCTTTTAATTCATAAATACGTTTTAATTCAGCTTGCTCTTTTTCATTATTTCTTTGTCTCTCCGCTGATTTTTTACGGAGTTTTTCTTTTTCTTCCTCCGTTAATTTACCTCATTTCCAGGCCTCTAATGCCCTGAATAGAGGATCTACATCTCATTTACCATTATATCATACTAAATTCTCACTCTTAATAACCCCAACATTTTTTCATCATGTTATAGTATTTTTTCAAATAAATCAATCTATTCAAGTTCATCAAACATTTCATCATTTAGCCAAAATATACATCTGAATCAATGCTCATAAATCGCTTCTACTATTAATTTTCTTTTTCTCTCCCCTTACCGTTACAAAACATTCATACGAAGTTTTACCGTTAACTTCGTTTGTTTTGAATTCAAAAGTTTCCATAAGCTCATCCAATGTCACACCAAGAGTTTTAACCGTACTCTCATTTAGGGTATTCATTGCATATTTACAATCTTTCTGTTTCACGTTTCCCAGCTCCTTTTTTTCTTCTTCATTAAGTCTATCAAAAAGAGTGTTATCAGACTCAAACTTAGATAAAGCATTGTTTACGTTTTCTAGTGCCATTTTAATAATAATTAACAAATAAAAATTTAATTATATTAAATTAATTAAATCCAATAATGTGTCTGCATCTTCTGCATCTTTACCTGCCTCCTTTTCAGCCTTTACGTACAAATTCTGTAATTTCTCATCTTGATTTATCCTTTCCTTTTTCATTCTATTTTGTGCTACCATTGTTGTCTCAACAACAAACTCATAGAATTTTTCCATTACAAGTTCATCAGGAAGTGTATTTGAAGACAAATAACTGATAGCCCTTTCAGAAAAATCGAACTTATCTTTTGCAAATTCGAAAATAGCTAATAGCTTTTTTCTCTTGTCTTCAACGCTTAAGGATTTAAATGCTTCTATCATTTCTTCTCTTTTTGCCATAATATTTTCTTTATCATTTAAATTAAATTGAAATACTTAATTGTACACAAAAAAAAAGAATGTCAAATTTTAGCCGACTTTTTTTCTGAAGCAAGAAATTACAAAAAACCGGTTTACAACCGCCATTTCAAATGATACTTGCATTAAAGTGATAAAAAAATATAATCCGGTTGGTTTTATTCATAAACTTCATTTATGAAGTCTATCCTACAAAAATTCTCAACAACAGATGCACAAGAAACTAGTGACAATATAGTTAATGTGTATAGTAATCAATGACATTGTGTGGTAAATTTCATATATTTTTCACAGATAGTTTCTCAGCACGTTTTTTCCTCCAGTAGCAAAAAAAGAACTGAGAAAGAAAAAGAATATAGAAAACTGATTTTAAAATCAGATTTTTTATTACCCGATTGAATCGCATTACAGATTTTTTACTATCTAGCTGTCACACTTAGAGTGATTGAATCTGATAGAAAATGGCTTCCAAATCTAAACTGAACAGATTTTACTCCATATTTTCTAAATGATCTGAAACAAAAATATTGAAGTCAAAGAATCAATATTCTACTCTATTGATCTACTCCAAAAGTAGTAGAAAAAGTAAAGGAAAATCTGACTCTTAAAGGATATAATGTAATTTATATCCAGGATTGATTCAGCGAGTTTGACCGAGACAAAGCAGAAGAAGCCCTAGATGAGTATGTAGATACCATTAATGTGTTATTGGTTGCTCGTTCCACTCCCAAAATTCCATTACAAGAATTACGAACTTCCAGAAACTACCAAAAAATCATAGACAACAAATTGTTAGTGATGAACGTTTGAGGACTTTTTGATTTTATTGCTTGAGTTCAGAAACGTGCTCCATTATTATTCCGTAAATTAAAAATTGAACGGCTACGAAGACTCTGTTCGCAGCCAAAAAGAAACGCCAAAAAAGTGCTAAATTCATTAATGATAATTCCATACATTTTTCGTTATTTGATATTGAAAAAAGATTAGCTTTCCATAATTATATGTGAGTGAAAAATAAAAAAAATGAGGTTTTTCTATACTTTTATTTTCAATAATGATAGGTATAATGCAGCTTCAGGAGTATAAAAAAATATATGTACCAGATGAAGAAATCTTTTCATTCCAAGATACATTACTAGACAATATATCTTTTAAGGTTTTCGTACAATGTTCAAAAGAAAAATTCCTTCAATATCAAAAAGATATCCTTGAAGAATTTGTGGCTGATTTTACTAATACAATTAAAACATCAGAAGAACTAGACACTCTAGACATAAGAGATATTTTTGAACAAAATCTACAACTTCTCAATACTAAATTAAAACAATTTGCTGAGAAAGTTCGTGATGTAGAACGTTTCCAATTAAAATGAGTTATCCAATTAGTTGTTGATGATAAACTGATGTCTTCTATGATTGGAAATGTTAGTATGATAGTAATGAGAGACCAGAAAACTGCATATTCAGTACAAAATAGTATAGATGCAAAGGCAAAGATAGACTTATTCTCAGATTTCATTGAATGAAATCTAGAAAGAGATGATCAGATTTTATATGTATGACTTAAATTCTCTGATGTGATGGATGCCCATGATCTTAAAGAAATGGAAAATCTATTAGCACAAGAAGAATCATCTGATGGTATTCTATCCTTCATCGAAGAATTATTCACGACTAGAGTGGAAAAATCTAGTATATGATTTATAATTAGCTATTTTGTTCAGTGACCAACTATTAGATCGACTTGAAAAGGAAGATGATGATTAAAATTAAATTGAGTTAAAGGTAAATCTATGAAATATATATCAGATTTATGAGAAAAGTTCAAAAATTCTGACCACGTTCGTAATATAAAAACACAGTTTTCTGAGAATAAGATATATGTAGTAGGAATTATTTTGGTAGTTTTAATGTTTATATTTTTGTATGCTTTAATATCTCAGATAATGGATAGTAAAAATCATACAAACCAGTTTCAGACTTCTTCTGGAGTATATGTAGACATTAACTTGGACGATTTGCAAGATGAAATAAATGCTTTCAAGAGTCTAGAGGCTTCATCATCACAAAAAACTACACAATACAACGAGATATCTCAAAAAATTAAATTCCTAGAAGAACAATGAAAATGGTTGGAAGATGTAGCTATTTTAAAGGCACAATTAGATGAAAATTTTTACGATGGATTTAATATAAGACAATTTAAAACTACCACAGAATTAAATAATATTGCTTGAAAAAATACACAAGTGCTTACATTCAATTCATCAGATACAAGCAAATTAGGGACACTTCATTCTATCAACGTTCCTAAGGATAACAATCTAATGGTAGCATGAAGTAAATGAGCCATAATCAATGCTACTAGTGATACAAACAGATGAACATTGATTGATACTTCTGAGCAGAACTTAAAAGATTGTATACCTGCACTAACTGCTAATTGAATTTATTGTTACAATGATAAAGGTTGAGTATACATGATTTCAAAAACATGAATCGTCCCTGTGTGAACAGAAGATTGAGATTTCCGTTCATGAATATGATGACTATGAACATTCAGTAATAGAAATTTATATGTATTCAATTCAAACGTATCTAGCCTATGAAATATGCTTCTTACTAGATATCAAACAAATAGCGATTGAACGTATGCAAACTTCAAAAAATGATCATCATATTCAGTTGCTGCTTCTGGGGTGAATTTTGGAACTTTCTCTAGCTTCGCCATAGATGGAAACTTCTTTGGATGGGCAGATGGTAAACTATATCTATTCCGAAGAGAAGATGTCGCATGAACTACTCTAGAATATCGCCAGATTAACATAAAATGAGGAAATCCTTTCACTGATAAATACTCTAATAATGTTAAGATAATAACATCAAGCTCTACTAGATATATATATGTATACGATAAAGATCAGCAATTATTCACGGTATACAATACCGAAAAGACCAAAATGAACGAAGAGAATAAGAAATGATATCAATTAGTATACTTATTCAGTTTGAAATTTGATATGGATGATGTAGATGTATATGATGTAGCTATCCCAAGTAGCACAGCTGATAGACCAGAGCTATACGTATTAACGTCTCAATGAGTTAATAAAATTGCATTGTATGAATACATAGAATCAATGAATAAAAATTAGAAAAACAATATAAAGCTGATCATAAATAATGGTCAGCTTTTTTATAATTTCTTGAAATCATATATTGAATAAATAATATTTTGTATCATAATTTTAACGATTATAACAATATCATTTTTATGAAAAATCTTTCATCTAATCAATTACGTGAATTACGAAACAAATTCCGAGAATCTAAACAGCATAAATATATTCCAGAAGCATCATTAATAGCCTCATGAAAAGAATCTACTGCCCTTTTCAACGTAGCATGAATGCAACAACTTATCCCATACTTAATGTGAAAAGAACATCCATTAGGAAAAAGAGTATTTAATATTCAGAAATGTGTACGTACAGTTGATATAGAGGAAGTTTGAGATGCATCTCATCTAACATTCTTTGAAATGATGTGAAACTGGTCTTTATGAGACTACTTTAAAGATGAATCTGTTACGTGGTCTCGAGAATTCCTAACTTCACCGGATTATTTATGATTAGATCCTAAGAAATTAGCTGTTACTGTATTTGCTTGAGATGAAAGTGCTCCAAGAGATGAGACAACAGCAACTAAATGGAAAGAAGTATGATTACCTGAAGATAAAATTTCTTATTTGCCAGCAGATAATAACTGGCGATCTCCTGGGCCTGTAGGACCTTGCGGACCAGATACTGAAATCTTTTATTGGGTATGAGAATCAGAATTTCCAACTGAGTGAAGCAATGTGTGAAACGATGAAGACAACTGGATGGAAATCTGGAATAATGTATTTATGGAATTCTATCGTGATGAAAGCTGAACTCTTTCTAAGTTAAATAACCACAATGTAGATACATGAATGTGATTTGAAAGAATGTGCTGTGTATTACAACAAAAAGAATCTGTTTACGATACTGATGTATTTTTGCCAAGTATAACTAAATTAGAAGAATTAACCTGAATAAAATATGCCGATCAATCTAGAAGATTCAGAATTATAGTTGATCATATAAGAACAGCTTTCATGCTCATAAATGACTGACTAATCCCTTCTAATGTATGAGCATGATATGTACTTAGAATGATTATTAGAAGATTTTACTATAATCTAATCTTACTTAAGAAATTAAGCATTAATGAAGTCAATAAATTCATAGATGAATTTTTTATCGCATTCAAATGATTAAGGGAATTTGATGAACCTAGAATAAAGAAAACTATTATCGATGAAATATCTCAATTTGAAAAAACAATCCAGAAATGAGAATGAATCTTACAAGAATTACTTACTAAAGCTGCTTGAGCATGAAATAAATTACCATGAGACCAAATTTTCATGCTATATGATACTTATGGATTCCCTCTAGAGATTACTAAAGAAATCGCTACTACTAAATGAGTAGAACTTGATATCGAATGATACCAAAAAGCTCTAGAAGAAGCTAAAGAAAAATCTAGACAAAGTACTAAAGAAATGTTCAAGAAATGAGTAGATTGGTCCAAATACTTAGAATGAATCCCTCAAACTAAATTCATATGATATAAAGAATTTACTACATCTGATGTTAAATTACTCAAAGATTTTGAAGTTAATTGACAAAGAGTATTAATTTTCGATAAAACTCCTTTCTATCCAGAAATGTGATGACAAACTTGAGATAAGGGAAGAATAGAATTAGATGATTGAAGCATGGTGAAAGTTATCAACGTTCAGACTTTTGCTGGAGTGATACTACATATCGTAGGATAACTCAAAAATGTCATCCTGAATGAAATAAAGGATCTTGTGTGTTTATAGTACATAAGATTCTTCGCTAACGCTCAGAATGACATTTTTTAGTAATGGGTATATCTTATTCTACTGAATTATACCTAGGGAAAAAAGCGTATACAATATTGTAAAAAGATTCCACCACCTTATCTAATCATTTTTCTTGTTTCAACATTCTTTCAGTAAGAATTCATTCCAAACGAAACATCTCTTGTTCTACTTTTTTTCATACTTCTTGGAACTCTTTTGTAGATGCTGTTTCATCATTTTCGTTTAATTCTCTAAATTTCCAAAATAATTCATTTTCTGATTCATAAAATCTCTGAAACAACTGTCATCATTTAGTTTTTCACAAAGACTCAATTCTCATTTTAACATATTCATTGATACATTCTTGTACTTCAGTTTTTTCTTTTCATTTCATTGCAGAAAATCTCCCTCATAATAATGGATGTTTACACATATCTGAAAAAGTGGGTATAACCTTTTTACTCTCCTCTATATTTGATAATAATTGAAACACTTGTTCTTTTGCCTGTTCGTTCATTATATCGCAAATTAACAAATAATAAAAAGCCCCACTGGGACTAATTAAGTGATTAACTTATAGAAATTTATTCCAAAAATGCAAATAAAAACTTCCATATTATATATCAAATTAACATATTTGTCAAGTATAATTTTTACGACTATATACCATAAATTTGAATAATTTTCCATCGTTGAATATAATATGTATGTAGTTTTTTATAATAAACACAATACAATGAAACTTCCAGAGTCATTTAACACATTATCTCAAGAAAACAAGAAAGTAATATTATACAAAATAGCCGAAATATACTGATGAGATGGTGACTTATTAGAATTCATAGATTCATTAGAATGAGATAACATAGATACAATATGTAACATAGTTTTTGCTAAAAATCATGAAGAAAGAGAGAAGTTGCGAAATGATGAATTCAATAGCTTATGAAAAACCATTGAAGAAATAGATTTATTAAGAAATAGTATAGATAGACTCATAATTGAAATAACAGAATTTTCACAAAAAATTGAAGATGAAAAGAATGTTGAAGATATTGAAGATATTTTAGCAAATATTAACTAATGACAATGGAAAAACTCAGTATAGAAAATAAAAGCCAAGCCGAAATTACAAAGAACTTAAAAGATAGTTTTAAAAATTACGAAACTCATAAAAGATCATACGATGAAGAACTTCATGAGCTATGAAAAGCCCATTTAAGTTTATATAAACAGAAAATAGACAATGCTGTTAAGAAAATTGAAGGCATACAACCCATAGATAGGCAAAAATACTCCACAGAATATAATAAACTTAACAACAGACTAACTGAAGCTAGGAATAATATATATAATAAAACCATAAAACTAGATTTATGATTTAAGGCCTATACTTTTCATCATGATGAACATTTAAATGCTATATGAGCAGAAATTGATAATTATGAAAACGATGCCATTAATACAGTAAACGATTTAATTGATGCCATAAATAATGAAGAACAAGTACAATGAGAAAAAAATAATGTAGATAATGCCAATAAAAAAAGGACCTACGTAGAAATTGACGATAATTGAATATATAAGTTAACAAAATACACCAACAAACCAAAAATACACGAGGTTTTAGGAACTGTCATAAAGCCATGAGAACTCCGAAAGATAGATTACTCTTCATGTACAAATAATTCAATAAAAACAAAAATGACGAATGCTATTTCAAATAGCATATACAAAAATACACAGAAATCATCTAGTTGTTATTTACAATATGACAACAATAAAAAAACATATGTATTATCCGATTGAAATGGTGACCCCATACCTCAAAGAGCATTAATTCGAGAATGAGTTCAATTAACTCCTCCCTCAAAAATCAAACAGGAAGCAACAATCACTGCAAAACAAAATCAACAAGCACAAATAGATAAAATCAACAATATAGAATTAAGTGATAAAGATCAGGCTGAGCTACTTGCATCCATGCCAGAGAAAATGAGAAATAGGCTTAAACAAAAAGATGTAGATGAGTTTTTCAGAATCACTGAAGAGAGTCTGAATGATACAATAAAAGAAGCCAAACAAGAGTGATATGAATTAGCATCCAAGCCTATATCAAAGTATGAATGAAATTGATACTTAATGAAATTAAATCTAATCAATGAAAACGCAGAGACCTCAAAACCATTAATAAAAAACGAGTTTAGTCGTGATATCAGAGAGGCCTTCTCTAAATGACAACTTAAAAAATATTTAACATCCAGATTATATAAAAAATGGGAAGATTTTAATTATTTAACAAAAAAATGAACTGTATTACAAAAAAAAGAAGATAGTGATAATTCAAAAGAAATTGATGACAAACAAAAAGAATTTGCATTAAATTGACTATCCATGTTATGAAGTCGGGCTAATTCTGTTGCTAATGATTTATGAAACACAAGAATTAAAGATGATGATCGTGAATTTGCAGCCATAAAAAGTTACATTAGAGATGCCGAGAATGATATAAACACACAAAAAATTACGGAGACAGACATTGATAACATCATAAATGCACTTGAACAAATGCTATTAAAATTTTTTAAGAATAATATCAAATCAAGTGGTAACATAACAGGTGAAAATGTTATTAAAGGATATTTAACTGACATTATAAAAACTCAAGATACAAACAATCAAATAATTGCTATGAGAAAATTATGAGCATCAAGAACTCGACTTGATAATTCTGATACAACATTTTTAAGAGATGAAATTCAATGAAAATATGAAGATGTTACATTAACAAAAAAACAAGCCCGTGACGATAAATGAGAACTTTTGGTTGATAATGACGGTAACCCAATATATGAACAAGCCCGTGACGATAAATGAAACCTTCAATTTGATAATGACGGTAACCCAATATACGTTGAAGAGGTAACAGATAAATGAATAGATTTAAAAGATGATGATTTCGAAGTCTATTTTCAAAATATATATAAACTATATTGAGTAGACAACGAAGATATGATAGGAGAAAAAAAGGGTGAAATAGATGAGCTATATACTAAAGCTGCAGAATGCCAATGAAAAGGATGAGATAGAAAATTTTGGAAGCGGTTACAAGATGATAAAAAGCTACTTCCACCACATTTGGCATGACATTGAGGCCAATGGAAAGATAAAATTAAAGAATTAAAGGATAAATTATACCAACAAAATAAAAATATCGAGAAACTTAATATAACAGGTAGCGAAATAAAAGAAAGGACAAAACAAGAATTAGCAGAGCTTCAACTAACATTAACTTCACAGCAATTGCAGGAAGCAGAAAAATGAAATAATGAATCAGAAGATCCTAAAATTATGAGACTAAATGCCTTAAATTTTATGTTAGCACAAGATGATGAATTTTTCAATACGTTAGCAGAAAAAGAATTAAAAGATGCCAAAAACAAGATGCGCTACATGGGAGTGGATAATATTGTAAAATGAACCATATGACCATATATAATTAGAAGATGATGATGAATTAATTCAGATGATGAAATAGCAAAAATATATAATGATAGTGTTTGAGCATGAGGATGGCTTGATTTTTCCGATGAATGAATTCCTCACGTAACATTAACAGACATTTTGCTAGAAATAGCAATAACTGCAGTATCTATAGCATTATCACCAGCATGAGCATGAGTTGCACTTGCTGTTGCTCGACAAGCAGCAAAACAAGCACTCAAAACTTCTGTAAAAGCCGCTGCAAAGGCATTTCTGAAAACATTTGTGAAAACGATGGCAAAAAATATGGCAAAAAAGATTTCTACAAAAGCGGCTAAATGAGCGGCAAATGCAACAGCAAAAGTGTTATGAACAACTACTGCGAAGAAAGCATGAGAACAGGCTGTAAAACAATGATTTAAAGAAATGGTGAAATGATCAGTTAGTGCATCCGTACAGCGAGTTAAGAATCAAACATTAAAATCCGTATTAGTGCATTGAACAAACCTTGCAGTAGAATGAACATTTTTTCATTTTAATAGTACAATATTACACAATGCAATAAATTGAGAAGATTTATTAGAATGATGTGATCCTTTTTGATATACAGAGTGACCAAATTGAGAAAGAATTCCAAATTATAGAGGCTATCTCCAAAGTATTGCATTTTTATGAGTTTTAAAAGGCGTTTGATGATGATTACAAACTATTACATGAGATTGAGCTAAGGCCTTATTAAAAGCATGACAAAGTGTTAGTGTATTAAATAGAGCCGCAGCATCTACTTTAGGAATGCTATGAGAAATGTGAGGAATGATGGCTACAGAACAAATATTATCCCTAACATTTGATCAAACTGTCACACCGATAACCTGAGAATCATTTATATCAATGATTTGAATGATTGTTTGATTAAGATTTGTTTGAAAATGTGAATTAAAAATCAAAGAATATAATTGAAGAAGAACAAATTTAGAAATGAAACAAAAATGAACATGAAATACATTTAATGTACATATGGATGGGGATGGAAATGTATTAAAAGTGGAATGAAAGGATAGAAACTGAAAAAAAATACAAAACCCACAGGAAGTACTAGGTATTAAACAATGAGATTGGTGACAAAATTTAAGAGAAACTCATGCAGGTAAAGAAGTATGAACTGTAAAATGAGATATCAAACAATTAAACAATTTACATGAAGGTGATGTAATAACAGTGAAACATTGAGAAAATGATGTTAAATTTAGAAAAAATAAAAATTGAAACTGGGAAATTGTTGATGCATGAAAAATAGAAAATGAACGATTTAAACCATGAGAAGAATACGTAGCTAAAGAGAACCCAGATTGATCATGATATCATTTAGCATCTACAACTGAATGATGACCAAAAATTTCTCTTGACTGAAGGGTTGGTGTTAAATTATGAGATAGAACTTCTAATACATCGAGACCTGTAGAGCCAACACCACTTAGTCAAGCTATTGAACAAGATACTAAGCGCCAAGAAGCATTAAGACAGAAAAAAGAAGAATTGACAAGAAAAAAAGAATCTCATGAGAAAAGAAAGTGAGAATTAGAGAAGAAAAAAGCTGAATTAGAAAGAAGAAGATCTGAACTATTAGCACAAAGAGAAGCTAATTGGAGAAGCCTTGATTGACAAAAAAATGGTATAGAAATGATAACAGAAATTTTGAATTCTGGAAATAGTAGTCGTATTACAATTGATGAAAAGACATATAGTTTCGAATGAGTAAAGAATTGAAAAGCTCAATTTAGAGAAGTTATAATGGAAAAATGAGGGAAGAGAAAGAAAAATACAGATTTAGTAGAAGTTTCCTCATTGGAAGAATTGCTAGATTCTCGCTTTAATTTAGAACCTTGAACAAAGAGAACAAATAGTTGAAGATATGCTAAACTTAATGAATTAATTTGAGAAAAAGTAGAACCATTAGATAGACTTCAAAATAAAATTAGAAATAAAAAAGCTGAAATCAAAACACTAGAAGAAGAAATAGCTAGATTAGAAAAAGGGGAAAACATCACTGCTTTCAACGATTATTTCAACGCAAACAAACAACTATTAAAATGAAAAAGTGTATGGATTGAATGAATAGAATATAGAGCTACTCATATCAATTGAGATTGAGCACTAGAGTTTAAACAAGTTGATTGAAAAAATCATTTTACTATCAGTTCATTTGAACAACTTACACAACAATGATGACAATGGCTATGATACTCTGATTGATTTTCTAAATCCTGAACTATGATTAAGTGATCAAATGTACCTAAAGCTTCAGAAACAGCGAATCATCAATTAATACAGAATCTTATAAATTGAGAAAAGTCTTATTTTAGCAGTAGAAATGTTGATGCCACAATCACTCAGAAACGTCAACAATTATCAACATGCAATTCAGAACTATCAGCACTAGAAGCAGAATTACCAAAGTCTCAAGCTAGACAAGATGCCATACAAGAAAGAGCTAAAAAATGAGAAGAAATTAATAAAGAATTAAGAAAAATAGAGTCAGAATTAGATTGAGTGAATAGAGAATTATGAGAAGCCAATAGACTAGTTAAACAGTATCAAGATGAACTTGATTGAATTGAAAAAGAATTACCAGCAGAAGAACAGGAAAGATCACAAAGAGGAGAACAAGAAAGATCACAAAGAGAAGAGCAAGAAGAAATTGAAAATAAAATAACTAATATTGATAGTGAAAATTGAAAATTTGATTTATCTTATCAAAAAAGACTTTATAGCTGAACATTAGTATTAAAAGAATGATGAATAAACAAGTGAGAACTAAATTTTAGTATAAGAGATAATTGTATATATATTGATGGTTTAGTCTCGTTTGAAAAATGAAGTTGAACACAATTGATGAAAAAACTTGTAGAAATAAGCGAGTCATTATGAAAATGATGACATATCGAAGCAACAGCATCTCCATATGTAAACCAAAGTTGACAGCAATCTTATAGAGAGCAAAAAACAAACTTGTGATTTTACTATAAATTGTGATTTAAAGCAAAAGATCCAGAAATTCATAAACAAATACAAGAATATATAAATAGATGAGAGGAAATTCCTTTAAGATTAAATGCATTAACAGATATTTATCTCACAGATAAGTGAATTAGTGATTTAAAAAACACAAAATGATGAACCAAAGTAGATTATAAAAGAAATAACATGGAAGAACAGGAAAGAACACAAAGGAAAGAGCCAGAAAAACTACGGAGAGAAGATCAAGAAAAAATGCAAAAAGAACAACAATGAAATGAACCAAAAAATGAAAAATTTAACATAACTGCAGATAATTTCGAAATCCCACTTAAGGGTGAAAAATACGAATATGTATCAAAACAAACTGGGAAGCCACCAGAAAATATTACAAAAGAACAGGCAAAAGAATGCTTCTTCAATTGATTAGACGTAACCGCACAATTAATGGAGTGACAACCAGAACGAGCTGTATTAAGTTCTTGATCACTTTTTCTAAACAATCCAGATTATATGAAACTATGATGAGATATAGATGTTGCAACAGATGTCGGGACATTTAGAAATGTAGCTTTAGATAAATGACCTAATTGAAAAACTAAATTAAAACAATTTGAAGAAAATTGAAAAATTGTGAATTTAACGTTTACACGTATAGACCACACAAAAGTAACGCTGGAATGAAATACCGCTAAATGGAAAAACAAAGAAACGGGGGCAAATGAAAGTGCGTCAGTTGAAGATCTTATAGCAATGTGAGATATTAGAGTAGAGTTCGATATACCATCAAAAAATGGATTATTAATTAATTGTGAATTTTTCCCAGAACCAAAATGATATTGACTAATACAACTATGAACACCAAGAACTGAATGAAAGGTTAATACATACACAATAAATGGTAAAGAAGTAAAAACAGTAAATGAAGAATTAGCAGCAATGTCTTATATGATCAATTTAGCTCATGAAATCAAAAACAACAGTATACAGTGATTACAAAAATGAGAAAAAATAAAAGATTCAATTAGAATAAATAACTTCTTACAATACCTATCATCAATAGGATTCAAATCACCACACGACATAATAAATTTTATTGATAAAACAAAAACCGATTTTGAAAAACAAAAATGAACAGAGCTAACAATCAATAAAGATGGGGAAACTAAAACTATAGATATGTCTCAATATCTAAAAGATTGAATTGATGCCTTAACAACCTGAGATAAAAAACATCCTGGTTTAAAAGAAATTTTAGAGGAAATAGAGTCAGATTACAAAACTGTAGTTAAAACTGAGGCTAATTCTCGGTGAACTTCCACAACTATAAGCTTTAACGACTTTATTAAAAAAACATATGAAATAAAAGACAAATGAATTAAGTACGCAAATTGAAAAGAGTGAGGAATTACTGTAGAGCAAGCTTTGGTTGAAATAGAAAATTTAAAAAGTAGAATAGATATTAGAGATCCGCAAAATTTTGCATATTATTACGAAATATACCAGCTAAAAGCAAACTTTATTGAAATGTGATTTAAAACTCAAGAAGTATAATTATTTTATTTATAAATATCACTAAAATGGAAACACCTGAACAAATCAACAAAAACAAATTTACACAATTTGATATAAACTTATTATTAGAAAATACATTGAATAAAACATGAGATGTTTTTGTATGTGATGACATATTATTAAATGAAATCGAAAAATATATACATTCAGATGGAACGTTAAAAAGTGCTCTAAAAAGTCAAATTCTAACACGATTTCTTAAACGTAGCAATGATGATGTAAATACGTCAAATGATAATCGGATATCTGAATTTAACAAATTTATTGAATTATTGTGACAAGATAGAGACAAAATAATGGATGAATTATCGGAAAGTTTGTCATTAAATTTATTTAGAAGCAATGAAAATTTAAAGAAACTAAATTATATAAAGGAAAATTCAGACATTACAGATGATATTATTTTAATTGCAAAGAATTTGTCAGTAAATAATTGATACCATAACTTCTGACATGAAATATGAGTAGCTGAAACAGTTGTAAAATTATGTAAAGAATGTGGTATTGATAGAAATATGGTAAATCTACTCGTATTAACAGCCTTATTCCATGATTCAGGATATACAAAAACATACGATATCG
>Ga0310690_10003561_pt1 | contig 23113 bp, 24 predicted proteins | sample AusTroGonzalo_MG_2_FD_207661 | JGI IMG/M metagenome (GOLD analysis project Ga0310690, IMG submission 207661) | Bovine rumen microbial communities from tropical cattle in Woodstock, Queensland, Australia - Gonzalo_04 (v2) (version 2) | ecosystem: Host-associated > Mammals > Digestive system >... | reverse complement strand
TGTGTGGGAAAAGGCATGTTCAGATGTCTTAGACAGCAAGTTAGACAAAAGCCTTAATCAATTGGGAATTCCTTTACCATCGAACTGGTATGCGCGAAAAGAAGAAACGCTCCGAGGAATCATCAAGAAGCCAGTTTGGACTCATTACGAAACCGGGCGGACTCGCGAATCAGAAACATTGCGTCCCGATTATGTTTCAATTATCAGTTGTTCTAACTCCGGCTTGTTTGTTATATTTGATGCAAAATATTATAATATAAAAATTGACAATGGGGTCTTTCAATGGGCCCCAGGATTGGGAGATATCGACAAACAACAACTCTACGAGCTTGCTTTCCGAGATTTTATAGACGATCTCGGTTTTTCAGTTGTCAACGCATTCTTGTTTCCGGTTGATTCAGCTCAATCGAAAAACGTTGGAAAAGTTGAAATGCCCATTCTAAAGGATTTGTCACTTTCTCCCATTCAACTAATTCTTCTTGATGCTTTGGATATTTTTAGCAAATATGCTGTTGGGAAAAGAATTGACACTGCATCGTTTTTTAAATTGTTCCCATTCTGTAGGGATTATTTCCTTCCTTATCACCACGGAGAGAATAATGAAACAGACTCTCAATGATTCATTTAATACATATTTCTCAATAAGAGCTGAATTCGACTCAATAAGCGGTTGGATTGGAGAAAGTACCAGCTCTGAAGTTATTCAACCGTTGCTTGTTGTTTTTCGCCGTTTAAGTGAATCAATCAAAACCTTATGCCTTAAGGAGAATATAGATTGGACTATAAAATATAGTTTAGGGCATGGCCGAGCTACACCAGATCACTATATTTCAATCCTGCCTCCAGACCAAGTGGTATCCGATGGTATATATATTTGCTTTTGTTTTGATCGAATTGGTTCTGGTTGTGTATTTGGTGCAATGACATCCTTGTTAACCAAGCAGATACCTGATTCTATGTTGGTTAATAGGGCTCGTGTTTCGTCAGGAGGGAAAAAGAACCCGTGGATTCTATCTCCACCTAATAGTATTGATGTTTTTGAAAAAAACAATGCATTCATCAACCCCATTGAAATATTACGTTCTCAATGCAGTAAAAAATCATTCAATGCCGAAAAGGTAATTACTAATCATCTTCTGGAATCAAAAAAAATAATTGAACCGCTTCTTAATAATAAAAATCGTATTGTTCGCCCTCGCTCTGTCAAAACATCGTCAACTGATTCAAACACACGCAAGTACTCTCCTGAAAATTCACCTTCTCTTTCAGATTCATCTGTTCCTCAACCCTTAGATTGTCCTCGATATCTCTCACAGTCTTCCGATGTTCTTATTAAAGAGGGAACAAAAGTTTATCATAGCAAGCTTGGAAAAGGTACGATTGTTTCTATCGGGCAGTATGGTATTATGTATGTTTTATTTGATTCAGGGGAAGGAAAAAATTTCTTTCCTCGATCCTTCGAAGATGGCTCCATTCGTATAGATTCCTCCTTAGACTAATGAAACAATTGAAATGGATATTTTTTCAAAGAATAAGCGAAGCTGGAATATGAGCCGTATCCGCTCTGCGAATACCAAGCCGGAAATGATCGTCCGTTCATACCTTCATAAAAATGGTTTCCGTTTTCGTCTTCATGTCAAGAGTCTTCCTGGACACCCCGACATAGTTCTTCCGAAGTACAAAACAGTTGTGGAGGTTCGAGGGTGTTTCTGGCATCGACATCCGGGCTGCAAAGCCATGACTATCCCCTCTTCAAACACCGAATTCTGGCAAGAGAAATTCAAAAGGAATGTTGAACGGGACAAACGACATGCCGAGGAATTAAGGGCTTTAGGTTGGCAGTTGATAGTTGTGTGGGGGTGTGAAACTGAAAAAAAACTGTTTCCACCAGCGGAACTTGCTTCTTTTGTTTCGACCAATCGAAAACAGCACCTTCCATTGACGAACGGATAACAAATGCTTGCTTTCACTACAAGACTTCCACTTGCCGTGATGATTGTCTGCGGCATCAAGCAATGGGAAAACCGAAGCGCATTGCCTATCCCGTCAAAAGGCACATGTGCGATGACTGTATCAAAGTCTTCCTCCGCCGAAGAATACGGCAACTTCATTGGGTGGACATATCGAGTTTTCCCGCCAGAAATTTGCGAATTGCTGCCGATTTGGGAACAAGTTTCCGGATGGCGTGGCAAAGTGGTTGCCGTCTGTGACTATGAAGCGTCATACGACCCCGGACCAAAGATATGGAACGAAGGGTATCCGGTCTGGTGGCATTTAATAAACGTACGGCTGCTTTCGGAACCGATTCCTTGTCGTGGTAATGTCGGGATGTGGGCTTTGCCGGACAACCTTACTTGTGTGATTCAGCATTTGGCGACAGAATAATCGCTGCTTTACCTCAAAACCCACACCGAGAATCGTCCCGCTTCAAAACTCATCGCGGTAACGGAGTCTTATCCGTCGTCTCCATAGTTGTCTTGTTTTGATGTACTCAATGTTGCGGGGTCGCTTCCGATCCCGCAACTTGAAAACATCAGCGGTCTTTTCTGGTCACAGCTTGACGGCAATCTTATAAATCTCGGTCAGCTTACGCAGCACGTCGCCGTACGGGGACGCATACGCTTTGCTGTTCGTGGAATACTCCGCGACTCTGTATTTGTCGAAGGCACAGATGTCCTCCTCCTCGATTTCGCTCACGCTCTTGCTGAAGACCTGCCATCCCATGGGGATATCAAGATCAGCCTTGCTGAAATAAAGCGTCTCGGACGTGCCGTCCTCATAGAAGACCTCTGCTTCCGCCTCGAACTCGAACACCCCAGGAGGCGGAGCTCCTGCTGTAACAGTCTTTGCTGTAATCTTCCAAATAGTGATGTGACAGATTTTTTTCTTTTTCCTTTTGTTGTCTTTGTTTTTTTGGGGTGGATTGAGATGAAGTTCAATATCAGTCCGGATAAGGCGTTGGATATCTTCTTCATTATCACCAAATCCTTGTGCCATTGTTGCAATATCCGCAAGTTGGTGAGATGCTGTCTCCCAGTCAATGTCTCCCATCTTGTCTTTATATTCATCCATAAGAATGTGATGATAGGCTTTTTTTACTTCATCGTGAGTCATTTTGATGAATTCCTTTCTTGTTTTTTGAGGTGAAGCGCGAGGATAAACACGCTTTATTTGTCTGGAATGATAGATGATTCCCAAAATAGAATTATAGATATTGTTGCCATCTATCTAGATGTCAATGTTTTTCTCATCTCCCTTCTGTCCTGTTATTTCACATCGAAGCACATCCCCAAATTCGGGAGATGAATGATGGTTTGTCTGACTTTTTTCCCGGTTGCGGCTTCTACGGCCTTATGATAACACCGCAGCTGCCCGGCACAGCCCGCCGCATATTCTTTGGCATCGGACGCAATAGGATGCGACTTGTGGTCAATGACCACATAACAGTCTGGAAACTCCAGCAACATATCAATGAATCCCTGATAGAGGGTTCCGTTTTCATCGTGGTATGTTATTGGGACCTCGCAACAGATTTTTGCATCCGGATAGGTTTCTGCAATCCAACGGTAAAGATTGTCCGTACATTCCATCAATGCTTCAGGAGATACGGCTTTTTCCACGGTCCATTTTTTCAAGAGCCTTTCGGCAATCTCACGGCGGTTCTGCTGAGGGTTCAATGCAATGAAACTATGGAAAGCGTTGCCGAGAAAACTGTACTTTTCATCCTCGCACTGGATTGTGTTCTGATAATCCCATTGGCAAAGCATGGTTGCAGTCCCGTCTTCGCAACTGGTCATGCTGGGCGACAACCGTGCAGGAACGCTCTGAACTCCCGAAATGTCACGCTGCTTGTCGGCAAAGACTGCCGGAGACGGCAACGGCTTGATATCTTCAGGTGGAGAAAATGATTTGATATCTATCTCGAACCATTCTGTTCCCACTTTCAGATCATCACCTACTTCTTCGGGGAATATCAGCAAAGAACCAGGGGCAAGAGAATCCAGCCATGTGGTCAGCGGAGTGCCGATAGCGTTCGGGTTCTTTTTCTTTTCGTCCTTCGTCGGAGCCTTGCAGTTCAAGGCGAAGATCACCTGATCGCGTGCTCTGGTCAGCCCAACGTACAACACCCGTTTTCCCTCTTCCTGTTCCTGTTGCTCTGCAAGATGCTGAATCGGATTACAGGAAAGGGCGTTATCCAGTGCATCCAGTTTTTTGCTATTACCAAAGGGCCACGGCCAGTAATGAATCGTTCTGTCTTTCAACGGGCAATTCATATCAAACTTTTCCGCTTGATTGACGCGAATGTCGAATGCCCCGCTTTTACCTTCCGCATCCAACGACCCCATGATTACAATCGGCCATTCAAGCCCCTTGGATTTATGGTAGGTCATCACGTTGACAGTTTTCGGACCGAATCCGGCAGCTTGCTGGGCATCCATGTTATTCAGCGCGGCTACGAAACCGGACGGCGTCGCGGCACTGCGATCCACAAGAGCCTGATTCATATAATCTGCACAACACTTTCGCAATGCGTCCACATTACTCATCCTGCGGTCAGGCGATTTCATGGCAGAAACTTTTCTGTCAAGATTCAAAGTCGTAATAACGAACTCCAAAATCTCCATCGGGGTGGCGTCTGTCTTCTTCCTGAGTTCCTTGAGGAAGCCAATGTTTCGGATTTCATCAAGGAAGTCCGGGGCCCGATCTTCTTTGCTCAAAGCAAGCCAGTCTGTCTTTGCCTTGTGAAGCCTGTTCAGCCAATCCGGTGTTTCTCCGTAGAGCGCCAGCAGAGTCGCAAGAGCGACGGTGTCGGACTGATCAATGCAATAACGGAAAGCGGACATAACCAACTGGCATTCGAAAGTATCCAGAAGCGAACCGGATGGAGCTGATGCAGGGATGTTCCATTCCGCCAGTGCTTTTGTCAGCTCATCGCATTCGTCGTTGCTTCGGAAAAGGACGCAGATTTCATCTGGAGCTACGCCCTCGCAAATCAGTTCCGCGATTCCAGATGCAAGCGCCTTCATGCGCGCACCTTTGTTGCCGCCGTTGAGATACCATGCTTCAATGGTTCCGCCGACAGCTTTCTCTTTCCGTTCATCGGGAACACTAAGAGTCACGTCTTTGGGGTCCATGGAAGAAAATGCATTTGTAAAAATGGCATTGGCAAGTTCGACGAGGGTTTCCCTTGAACGCCATGAATACGGAAGTTGTTCCTGATTGGTTATTCTTGAAGCAACTGCTTTCATCAGTTCCGGGTCTGTACCTCGGAATGCGTAAATCGCCTGCTTCGGGTCGCCCACCCATATTGATCCATTGGTGGAACACTCATTCAGTTTCAGGAAAAGAGCCAGTTGAATCGGGCTTGTATCCTGGAATTCGTCCACCATGATTTGTGACAAACGCTCTTTCATCAACTCCACAAAATGCGGATTGTTCTCCAGCAGATTCAGCACATTGCATTCCTGGTCGACAAAGTCCAGCAGACCAAAATCCTTCTTGTATTGAGTATAAGCATCAAGAGAGTCTCCGGCACAGGCAAATACTCCACGGATCATGGTGCTCATATCTCGATAGAGCTCCTTGCTGCATAACAACTGGAGGCCGATTTTTTTGAAAATTTCTATTGGGAACTCCGGGTCTTTTGTTTTTGCGAAATCCGCCTTCGCCAGTTTTGCGGCATTTTCCCAAGTCATAGAATTTAAGAATGTTTTAATTATCTTAACAGTCTTTTTTGTCTCCTCTCCCTGTGCGGGATAATCTTGATAAGCTTCGATTTGTTTTTTGATATCATTCAAAGAAAGGCTGACTGTAGCAGGAAACACATCTTTTAATGCTTCTATAGCCTTTTGGCTATGCCTTTTCAGCATTTCCTTGTCTATCCCATTGCTTCGGGCAAGATTCAAAATGTCTCGGACATCATTCTTCCAGTCAGGGGTTTTTCCATGTTTATTTTCCTTGATTGGATTCAACGAAAGCCTAAAAGCCGCTCTCTCAAAATCTGAATTCTCAGCATATTTTGCCATAACGCCACAAGTCGCTGCATTGAAAATGGAACTGGCGTTCTCATCCGGCAGGACATCCAAGGCAGGAGAAAGCCCCGCTTCGATGGCATATTCGTTCAAGAGCCTGTTGCAGATTCCGTTCACGGTTCCGATCAACCCATCAAAAACCAATGAGGCAAGCTCTGGCTTGGCTCCCTCCAGCAGTTTCTTACGAATACGGGATTGCAGTTCAGCCGCAGCTTTTACGGTAAAAGTTGTGGCGAGCAGGCCTTCCGGCTGAATTCCGGCTTCGATGCATTCGCTCAGGTGTTCCATCAGACGATAGGTTTTTCCGGATCCGGCACTTGCTTTGATCATTTTGATTGTATTCATAATATCAGGCCTCCATTATCGCGCAGAGCGCTGCATAGTCGCAAAATGCACATTCAGCTGCCAAAGGTAATGCCGATGTCGAATTCCGCAAAGCACCCTCATCTTCGACACCACGAGCAAGCTCGCCGGAATGAATCTCGACAAACCTCTGTTCCCATGCTTTTTTTGCATTATTCCAGAGGCCGGTCCAATCCTTTCCTGTGGCAGGGACAAGTTGTTTCTTTGGGAACAGGAAATAGGCACAGCGGACATTGAGGGCATCCGAATCCAGCAACCATGAGTAAGTGGCAAGTTGAAGGGCTTTGTCTTCGTTTATAAGCGTTTCGAAATGATGGGATGACGTGGACCATTTCATGTCAATCACGAACTTGTTGCCGGCGGCATCTTCCAGATAGATGTCGGAGTATCCGATAAAGTCAAGTCCGTCAAATGATCCATGAAGTTCTTTTTCGTTGCCTTTAACGAGAAGATTTCTTGAGTTGATTTCCTCCACCAGCACCTTCACTGCATCTGCAAGCGTTGTCCGGATTCTTTTCCGTTCCACATTGCGACCGTCCAGCATGAGTTCCGCCGCCATAAACGGCACCAGTTGGTCAAACTTCAATTCTGCATCCCGGACGGCTTCTTCAACGGTCAAGGTTTCTTTGCCTTTGTAAATCTCTTCAATGACCTTGTGTGCCAGGGTTCCGAGCATTTGAGGCCCGGTTGGAACCCTCATCGCAGGGGGCATCTTCAGGTCGATATAGTTCTGCAAAAACCACTGAAGCGGACAGGAGATGAGTGTTTTCATCTGCGAATAGGAAAGACGGTGTGTTGGGCGAATGTTATTTGCCTCAATTCCCGCCTTTACTTCCGGCTCAAAGAGAGGCTGTTCTTCCAATACAATGCTTCGTCCGGCAAGAGTCCATTTCCCCTCAAAATCGGTTAAATCCTCCGGTTTGAAAACATTTCCATTTGCGATTCTCAGTTCATCTTTGAGCGGATGAGGGAATGCTTCCTCGCCATTCACCATTTGCGGAACAAAAAAGACGATGTTCTCCTTGGCACAGTTCAGAGCGTTGTGCCAGGAAAGGTTTTCCAGTTTTCTCGCTGCCACGCGATTGTATCCCGGCATCACGGCGATTTCATCGGCGGTCCAATTGGTAATGTTTGCGGCTCCATTGTCGACGAAATCCCACCAAAGAATGGTGTCAAACCCCCGGTCGATCATACCGGAATTGGTGAATACGGCGAAATCCGTTCGCTCCTGTCCTTCCTGATTACCGGTTGTTCCCGTACTAATGATGGAGTCCAAGATGCGAGCAAGTTCCATCCGTTTGACCATGTGTCTTTCGACCATGATTTTTTTCAGTGTTTTGGCGTGTGCAATCACCAGAGCAAGTTCCCGATGCTGCTCGATATTCCAGTCTGCAAGCCGTTTGATCAGGAAATCGCAATGGTCAGTAATGTTTTCTGCAGGAGTTTCTTTTTCCGCACAGAAGCATTTTTTCTCCAACATGGCCCACACGTCGGCAAGCGCCAAGAACTCCGGGTCCTGCGGATCGATTTTTCCATCTTTGACGAAAACTTTTTTGACGCTTTCCCATGCCTCATTCCACGCTTCACCACCGCGTCCAGGCTCCTTCTGAAGGGCCCTGATCAATTTTTCGGCAAGGATATGGGGAATCGGGGAGCATGGAAGAAGAAGCAGTTCAAGGAAACGCTGGGGGTTGAACGGCTTCCAGAGGGTATCCAACCACAATGGCAGAATCTGTAACGATTCGCGCCACCGGGATTTCTCCGAAAAGTTCAGTCTTCCGATACCACTCCGCTGAAGTGCTCCATCCAGGACGGAAGAATCTCCCTCGCAGATGATAGCCGTTCTTCTGTTGTCTCCTGCGGAAAGGAATCGGACAAATTCCGTGCCAAGGACAAACTCATTAGCTCCCTCGACCAAAATCTTCCGGGGATTACTCTTTTCCATTTCCCCCGGTTCGCAGATGCTCATGCCGGATTGTCGAAGCTGATTGACAACCTGTTTCCACAGATGAGGCAAGAGATCAAAGGATTCCTTCAAAAAGAGAACATCGGAGAAATGATAATTCTGCAATTCAGTCAGAACCCTTTTCATCCGATCAGGGATTCCCGGCGAAAGCGGTCCTGGATCAGCTTCCAGTGCAGACAGCGCCTTCAGTCGTTCTGATGTGCCGGACTTGCCATCCCAGCCATTTTCAAAGAGAGTATCCCGCCATGCCAGCATCTGTTTGGCTGTGGACCATGAATCAAGTTCAAATGAAGCCTTGCACCACGCCGGAGCAACACGACGGATTTTCTGCATATACTCATTGATACGTTCAGGTACAGGAGTCTGTACTCCGTCCAATCCTGTGTGACTTTCCAGCCAGGCCAGGAAACGCAACGGCCCCATCGTGATTTCCCCCAGAGAGGCCGTTTTTGATGACCACTCCGCTCCATCTGAAAACATTCCGAATGTTATTTGCATAAAACCTCGTGTTTTGTTTGTGAAGACATATATAACCACTGAACTTCAGATTTCAAATCATCAGGGAATAGTGGTCGTGACGGAAAAGATTGCGGTCAAATAACGAAGCGCGGTTCCATATGGCGATTCGAAGGCTTCATAGTTTGTTGAGTATTCCGCGATTTTGAAATCGGCAAAGTTTTCCCTGGCTTCGATGATATCCTTCACGCTCTTCTTAAACACCACCCAACCGTTCGGGCAATCAGGTTCTTCGTCTTCTATCCTGTTGAAGAAGAGCGTTTCAGAAGAGTCGTCATCGTAATAGACTTCCCCTTCTGCTTCAAAGTCCCATAATTCGGTGTCATCGGGAGGAATTGAGCAAGGAGGATGTGCCATCACTCGTTTGGCGGAGATGCTGCGGATGTCGACGTAACGGACCTGTTTTTTCTTTGTTTTTTTCTTGGTTGCCATGTTGGTTCTCCTTGTGTAAGGTGTGTTTTTTTATGAAAGTCGTGTTTGAGCAGATAAACAAAAGCTGTCCCCCATATCGGGGATGTCTTTTCCTCTATGAAATCCGGTTGTTCAAATGTGAAGGTAACCAGCCAACCACAACTTGTTTGGTGTTGTCGTCCCAGAAGAAGTAGATTCTCAGGCAGTAGCGGTCTTCATGGCGCGTTCCTTTGGAGAGATGATACTCCAGGAATGCCCGGCTTGTCGTTCCGATGGGATAATTGACGTAGTAGGCTTCCCCTTCCTGTCCGGCACGGCACTTGTCGATGGCTCCGGCAAAATCCACGCCTAAACGCGACAGAGCGGCTTTGAAGTCCTCATCCGAGCCAACCCCCATGCGGGAGTCGCGGTACTCGTTAGCGAGGACCAGAAGGGCCTTGTAAACAAGCCCGACGTCTTCGTACTCAGCCTTGCCAACGGCACGTTCTGCCCGCGGGTGAAGAATCAGCTGACCTGCAAGGTTAGTTCTCACCCAGCCTTCCAGTTCCTCGTAATTGTCAGGAATCGGCACGTCTTTGTCCGGCATTTCGTCGTTCTGCTGATGCAGATGAGCGCGCAAGGCATCAAGACGCATGCGGAGGTCGGCATTCTGCTGTTTGTAGTATTCCGCGATTTCCGAGGCTTTCTCGGCCTCTTCCAGCCAGTCAACGTTATCAGCCTCAGCTGACTGAAGCTTTTTCTGAAGGGCTTCGATATGCTTCTGCATTGCCCGCTCGCGTTCGGGAGCATTGGCCTCATGCTGAGCGTGAGCCATTTCAATTTCAGCAGCAAGGATACGGGCATCGGGCACAAAATACAGACCGTTCCAGTCAGTTCGGCTCCGAGATGCTGCCTGGTAAGCCACCTCTATCAAGAACGATGTAAAAGCATCCGGTCCTCGATTGCCGTCTGGGGAAACCCAATACTTGATTTGGTCTTTCAGTGTCGATGGATGGTGAATGGGAATGCCGTTTTCGAAGTCAACTTTCGGATAATACGTCCGGCATGCGCCATCGAACACAGCCCACGGCCTGCCGATGCGTTCCGAGAATGGGAACGTGGCCTTGAACATCAGGCGTACCACAATGGCAAACCCCTTTACCTGCTTGGCAAGATAGTTTGCGTCGACCATAAAGCTTCGCTGGTTGCGATTGACTCGGTTGAGCTCGGAAACCACCAGAACGGGCAGAGTTCTGTTTTTATCAGTCAGGAGCGCGATGAGGTCATCGACCTCCTCGGCGGTTCGAACAGGCCAGATGTTGTCTGCTATCGGCTTCCCCTGCACAAGGAGATTGCTGTCGAGCAGGGCTTTGACCAGCGGCAAATCAGACTGCAACGGCCTCACTTCCATTTTGGGGGACACCTCGATTTTGAGTCCGAAAAGGAGGTTTTCCTCCTCGCGAATCATGGAGACATCATAGAACCAGGTCAGGCCGTCCTTGTCGGTGAAATCGAAGTTGATTGCCCACAGCAGGCGTTCTGGAACGGACACGCACTCGCAGTGCAGATATTCATCCGAAAGTTCAAAGCCAAGTTGATTCTCGGCGTCTGCCGGAAGTGTGACCTTGAGTGTTTTGCTGGTGAATCGAAGGACAATGGCAATAAGACGGGAATAGGCTTGTTCCAAGCCGTTCCTTGATACGACGTTTGCGCGCAACTGGTATACAGCAGTGCGGTAGTATCGTGAATACATGCTGTCCTGTGGTGTTGTCATTGGAACTCCATTGTATCTGGTCGTAAAAATAGCACCATTCTGAGGAGAATTCAAGTTGAAAATCAGTTAATCTGAGGATTTATCCTACTTTCTTTTTCTGTTCGATAACCAGTGATTTCAATGGCTGGAAATGTCCGTGCAGCATTGATTCGATGTAGGTCACGGCACGGAGGATAGCCCCGACATCAATTATTGGTATCTCACCGCCGAAATCAAGATAGCCGCGCAGATAGTTTTCAGAAGGATTCTTGATACCCCTTCGCTCGCAGACCAGCCAGCAGACAGATTCAGCCTCAAATTCCCACTGGTTCCTGCTCAGGTTCCATCGATTCGGCCAGCTTTTATCGTCTATAGCCCCCAGATGTCCGCAGAAAAGATGCCCAAGTTCATGGGCTATCGTGGCGAACTTCTCAGCCGGTGAAAGATTCGAGTTGACCGTTATCTGGAAAAGGATTTCTATTTCCTTCGTCGGAGAAAGGCGCATCCTCTCGCTGTGTTCAAGCCTTGTGAGTTTTCCGCCCATCTGGGAGCCGTAGTTTGCCGTTGCATACTTGACTCCGGCACGGGACAGCTGATTGACAAATTTCATGTATTCCGTTTCAACAAACGGCGTGTTGATGAGAAACGGATTCTCAACTTCCTGCGGGAGTTCCCGACCGAACGTGTCGCTCACATCGTATACGAAATCCACAGGGCCGAACGGATGCAGAATGATCATCGGGCGGGCTTCCGGCTTGACCGAGCGACCAAGTTTTGCCCATTCTTTTCGGTTCGCAAAATACCCGGCACCCGGTCGCTGTGTCGTTACAAGTGCGAGATTGAACGGAGCCACTTTCGGGAACTTCTTCAAAAAAGCAAAGAGATCTTTGAGAACAGCGTTATCTGTTCCCTTTTTGATGTTCTCATACATCCCGCTCAATTGTTCGTAAATGTCGTACTCGTTCATTTCATTTTCCCCGGTTTATGTTTGCGCGACTGGCACCGCCTGATGACCATAGGAGGTCCGTTTCAGCCTTGTGAAAGCCGCAGGTCAGCCCAGCAGCGCATGTATGCAAAATCCCTCTGACTTCCGTTTCCCTCGTGGACCGAATCCTTGAAGTTCTCATAGTCGATTTCCGAGGTGATCCGCTCCATGACCTTCGCAAAGGTTTCCTTCGGTATCTCCATACGGAAAAGATAATCCGCATTGGGCGTTTCTACTGCCGATGAACAAAGTTTGCGTTCATCTTCAGTCATGCTTTCAACCAGACGTTCAAGGTCTCCCTTGAAACGGGCCCGGACTAAAAGAGTGCCGGGTTTATCTCTGTGCTGAACAGCGGAAAAAAAGCCGTATTTACAGAATACCCACATGATGTGTGTCCTTTCGTTTTATTTCGAGGTTGGATTGAGGATCGGCGGAGTCTGACCTGCTCCGGAGCCGGTTCCAGTTGAGGTCGAGGTTCCCACGGTGCTGCCGTGTGCATCCCGATATGTCGTGCGGTTTCCGTTCGAGGTAGCGCTCCCGGCAGACGCTCCCGATGCTTCGCGGAAAGTCGTTCTGTTCCCGTTCGTGGTAGCCGTTCCGGTTGTCTTGCCGGAACTGTCGCGGAACGTGGTCCGGTTCCCGCTTTCGGTTGCTGTTCCGGTCGTTCGTCCGGAAGCGTCGCGGTAAGTGGTCTTGTTTCCGTTCGTGGTGGCTGTGCCGGTGACTTTGCCGGAAGCGTCGCGGTACACGGTTTTGTTTCCGTCTGTCGTGGCCGTGCCGATGGTGCGTCCGTGAGCATCCCTGAGCGTTTCACGTTCAGTCGCGGCAGCGGCTAACGTCACAAGGACGAGTGTTGCGACAAGAAGTGTTTTCATCTGTATTTGCTCTTTCTTCTGGGTTTTTGGAAAGCGCCGATTGCGCGGAAAGATCGAACTTGGTGATACTGCTGGAGCACAAACAGCCGCTCCTCTTCCAAACCGTATTCCAGCCGCTTAATCGCCATTTGGACATCAAGCGGGTACCTGCTCTCCGGGGGTCTGGGCGGTTCAGGCGACACAGCGGACGGTTCCTCATCCCACGGCGATATTTCCGGACAATCCAACCACGGATAGTCGTCTTCTTCCTCCCGCCTGAGCAGTTCCGCATACTCGCTATCGTAACGGGGGGTTCTGCTTGTGCCAATCTCACTCATTGCCGCGGGAATTGTGGATTCAGATTTCGTTTCCATGGTCAGTTGTCGTAAATATACCATTGTGTTCCAGTTTTTTCAAACGGGAATGCTGGATAAATTCCAGCATCCCGTCTGAAGCCTCGGTTATTGCTTACTTGTTTTCACTTTCCCGGCGATCATCGTATATTTCATTGCCGAGTCCAAGTGTCAGGCAATGGAACTCTCCGTGCGTGATTTCATTGTAGATCGTTTCCGCTTCCCGTGCAACGGCAAGGCAGAGGTCCGGGCAGGAGATATCAGGTTTCGCTCCTTTCGCACGAGCCGCTGCATTCGCAAGACGTCCGAAGAACTCGATCTTGCTGCATCCGTCGATTAGATTTTCTGCATAGAATGCATCCTTCAACATGAAAAACACCCACGAAAGCTCAAGCGCGTATTCCGTTTCCACATAGCGCTGATCGGGATAAAAACCGTCTTCGGTTTTCTGAGGAACGCTACGAACAATGCAGACGTCCGCACCGCGCCAGATTTGATTTGCTTTCGGAATGTTCCTCGACGTGATAATATCGGACAATTGTTTCAGGGCTGCCTTCACAGTGATTGCTTTGTCTTTTTTGTTTTCGAGCATATTGGTTTCTCCTACAGGTTCGTGATGTGCGTGATTTCGGGCTGGGATACCGGTCTGTTCGACCGGCATCCCGTTTGAGGTTGTGGTTATTTCTTTTTCGGGCGCTTGCGGATGTTGTCCATGCGCAGAGACATTTCGCAGCACATCTTCGCAACTCCGGCGGAATTTCTGTCGACAAGCTGGCGGTCCTGCATGCTGATACCGAGGGCTTCTCCGGCATCGTAAGCATTGGGATCAGCTGCAAGGTAGATGAATTCCCAGTTGTACTTGGTCTTCTGGTGCTCGATGCGGTCTTTGACATCCCTTGACGTGAACCTCTTGCTCGCGTTCTCCATGCCGTCCGTGATGATCACGCACAGGACGTTTGCCGGACGCTCTTCTTCGGGCATGTTCGCGAACTCCTGTCCAACGGTGTCCATCGCGATGCAGACGGCATCATTCAGTGCCGTGCATCCGGAGCATCTGTACTTCCTCATGAGGTCTTCGTGGAACTGCGCGAGGTCAGCGGATTTGACGAGACGGATGACCTCATCATTGAACTGGTAGAGGTCGAACACGGTTTTGCCGGGCTCCTGGCGCTGTTTGTCCAGAAAGGAATTGAAGCTGCCCTTGATGTCATCCTGAATGCTGGACATAGACCCGGAAGCGTCCAGGACGATGATGATGTGGGTGTAATCCTGTTTCATGTTCATTTTCTCCTTATGCTGAGATTTGCGGTTAATGCTCGCGCCTTACACCGATGCGACGCAAGCCGAATATTTGATTGAAGCGGCATTATTTCTTCCTTTGATTAAGAATGACCGTTTTTTTCGAGTTGTTTTTGTCTTCTCCTTCCTCCTCATCGAAGCAACCAGTTCTCGCCGCAATTTCCATCATGGTCATCAAAACAATAAAGACAATGATTGATATAATCGCCGCAGGCTCAGGGAAATGATATATGCACAGAATGAGAAGCCCCCAAAAAGCGGCGATTATTGGAAAAAGCGAATAGATTCCGACAATAAGAAACACAACCAAAGTGAAGGTTCCCATGTATCCCCAACCAAGGGCATAAAAGAGAAACATCAGAATGCCTGAAGTCAGAATGGCCCAAATATTGCCGCCACCTAATTGAACATCCTCTTCTCTCATCTTGTGTCTCCTGATTATGTGGTATCGTTTGAACTCACGCCGCCCTCAAAAGGCGCATAAGTTTGCGGTAGACGCGGGCTGTGTCCTGCGCGTCCTCCAGTGCATTGTGCTGGACGTCGCCTTCAATGTCGAGCGCGAGTTTGAGCGACTGGAGCGAAACACTGGTAAACCTCTCCTCGCCATCCCGCATGCGAAGTGCATCGTTGAGCGAAATGGCCAACCTCATGCTGTCGCGCCCATGGTGCGAAAACAACCTCGAAAACATCGGGAACGACATCTTAATGAAATCCATGTCAAATGCGAGGTTGTGTGCCAGCGGTATGATGGTTGTGATTTCGTTTTCCTGTACCCATTCCGCAAGCCTGGACTGTGCTTCCTTGAGCGTCATCCCCTCAGTCGGGTCGAGCTTGTTGACGGCAATGGCCTTCGGGTCGATACGTTCGGGATGTTCCGCACGAATCCTGCACGAGAATTCGGGAATACCGTTTGCGACGGTGAAGTCCGCATTGAGCGGAACAATTGCGATTTCGAGGACGTCGTGCCAGGCGGGAACAAGACCCGTCGTTTCGAGATCAATGGCAGCGAAGATGTTCATGATGTCACCTGTTGTTTTGTGTGGATGTAACTGTTTCTTCGGGCGGGGCAAACTCGTTTTATCTGCTGCGACTGCCATGAGCAAGCCCTCTGATTCCTTCAACAAGAAACAGAACTTGGAAAATCTGGAACACAAGGGAAACTGCGGCTATGACGAGAATAACCGATGCGACGACAATGTAGAAGATCAGCAGAACAGTCCATTCGAAGAAGTTCGCATCTTCCGGCATCATCTCATCCCACAGTTCAACAAAGGGGTTTACAAGCCCGGTAAAGGGACCTATATATTTCTTTCTTGGACGTCGTGGAGCCTTTTTCTCCTCACACTGCTTTTCAAGCTGTTCCAACCCATTGTATTTCAATGTGCCTTCCCTGAAACTCTTTTCCAGCAGGGCGTTCAGCTCCGCAAAGTCGCTTTCCGTTGCGAAATGCCCTTGGTCAAAGGCGGCCGAAAACCATCTTTCGGCCTCATTGTAGTCCGCCTTGACGCCTTTGCCCCTTGTGTAGCAGCGGCCGAGTTCGCACTGTGCCTCAGCATGGCCCTGTTCAGCGGCGAGACGATACCATTTTGCCGCGTCAGCAAAACTTTTCCGGACGCCTTTCCCTGTATCATAGCAGCGGGCAAGTTCAAACTGTGCGTCAGCATAGTCCTGATCGGCCGCTTTGCGATACCATCTGGCGGCTTCTGTATCGTTCTGTCTGACTCCGTTACCGACAGCGTAACGCTGCGCAAGCTCGAACTGAGCTTCCAGGTCGCCAGAGCATGCATCGTTTGTCAGCATCTGTATGGTCTTCATGGCACGTCTCCGTTGTCGTGTGTTGCGTCGTTTCGGATCGGAATCTCCATAATTCCGTGTCATCCGTTTTTTTCTTTCTGAACTTAATATATCACGTTATACTGTCATAGAGTGTCAGTGCAAATCTTTTTTCGGAAAAAATCGGAAAAAGCTGATCTGCGGATGTCAGGCTTTCATTCAGTAGCGTGGCTTGGTGAACAGAATCAGGCTGATGAGGACGTAATAGAACGCCAGAAACATGAGTTTCACCACGGTGAATACCCCAGTAAGGATGCAGTAGACCACCGCCGACACAGAGAATCTTTCCGAGTCCATCATTTTCCGACTCCTTTACTTGGTTCGCCATAGCGTCGCGTGACGGTGGCGCAGAACGTCACGAGCGAGCAAAGCGCCTGCCACTGCTCATTCGGCGGAAACCCGTTGCATCCGCCGGATTCCTTGACGAGGTTGCTTCCCTCGAACAGTTTCAAGTCCCACATCATGCCGTCCATGACGGGCTCGTAATAGTTTTCCGCCCATTCCTCCGGCCGCCCGGAGTTCAACTTCGCCTCAATGGTGGAACGTTCGCGGGAACCAATGCGACACCATTTGACACCTTCCGGCATGGATTCGAAGATGATTTCGTTCTGGGCTAAATCAATGGTGATGGTCTTGGCGAAGACATCAGGCCAACTGGTTTCACGAAAAACAAGTTTTGTGTAATTCATCTGGTTTCTCCTTATTCCCTTTGATTCCTCTCATTGGGAATCACTGCTTAAAGAAAGCAATATCAGCAAGGTTATTATAAATTCAATCATGATAAGTTTCCTTATCGACCAAAATGTTTATAATCCGCTTTGCAGGATCGGAATCTCCGTAATTCCGTGTCATCCGTTTTTGTCTTTCTGAACTTAATATATCACGTTATACTGCCATAGAGTGTCAGCCTAAAAAGTATTTTCGAAAAAAATCGAAAATAGTTTGCCCTGTATCCTAATCAAGAAAGAACCGGGAAAAGAGAAAGCCCAGTACGGCCAAGACAGCGCCGGAGAGAACTACATAAATAGTTGTAAGGACTCGATCCGATGTGTCGTGATTGTCATTTACACATTCGTATACCCTGCTTTTCGCTTCGTTCCTGTCCACAAAAGTCGTGATGCGTGTTTCCCCAGTTTTCCGAATCGGAGGATGGGGTGCGATTGCATTCTGCGGAACTTCGGGCGTTTCCTTTTCCGCCTGGGGCTGTTCCTGCACGTCTTGATGTTCTTCGTCATCGTGAGGAACGGGGATAACGGTCTGAACAGCCTTGCGAATGCGGTTGACACAGAATGTGCGCTGATCCTCTCTCAAGGTGCAGTAGGCACTCAGGTACCAGCCGGTGGCCTTCTGTTCCAGTTTGTCCGGGCGAATGAGACGTTCCGTTTCCTCCCCGTCTCGGTCAACATATTGGATTTGTACCAGGAAGCCCTTTCCGATGGCCTGCTCAAGAGTTGCCAGCACAGTGGAATCACCCTGCGTCAAATCCTTTTCTTTCGGGGCGGGAGCATGTGTGAACATGCACAGGTGATCGAATTCTGTGCAGAGCGGAATTTCCGGGCGAATCGCGGCGATTCTTGCCAGGTCTTTCTCCTCATCAATGAAAAGCAGATAGCCAACAGAGGAACGCGGAACACCTTCCCAGTTATCGCGCCAGCTGATTTCTTCCACCTCCGCAAGCGTGGAGCAGAAGAAAAGGCAGTCATTGTCGATATCTTTTTCAATGTCGGCTTTCTTTTCCTCTTCGTAATCGTATTCTGCCGGATCAGGATAGAGTTCATCCAATGCAGGTGCGAGAGAATCGGGATCACCATCAAAACCAAGTTTCTCCGCGACTCTTTTCAGTCCGGCTTCCCCCAGATAGCTTGACGCATGCCGGGGATATGATTCGACCTCATATGCGGCGCTTTCAGCATCCACATCTTCGGGGCAATGCAGAATATGACTTGCCTCAATTGCTGCCCATTGAACAACGCGGCTGGTTTCCGTAGGACCGGTAGTCGGTCCATAGAAACTGACGAAGGATTCGCACATCATGTCACGCAACGCATAGAAGATGGTTTTTTGCAGTTTTTGACGGACAGTGTCCGCAGGCAGGTCTCTTTTCCAGAAATCCGTCGGCTCGGATGCTCTGTACATGACCCACTCGAACGTGCTGTATTCGCCGAGAAGCTTCTTCACCACCGGGTTGATGAGCTTGTCATATTCCTCGCGGGCGATTCCGAGTCTTTCCGGGGTAAGCCGTTTCAGTTTCATGGCAGTTTTCCTTTTCGCTGCGACGTTTCGTTTTTTTGTTTCTGAACTTAATATAGCACCTTATACTGCCATAGAGTGTCAGCCTAAAAAGATTTTTCGAAAAAAACCGAAAAAATGGAGACAGACTGCAAACTAAAAAGAGGACCGCTGACAGACTGAAGCAGAGCCCTAAGGATGTCACCCCGCGATTACAATCTTTTCTTCAAGCATATCCCTGAGCTTATTGAGCGCCTGGTTCTGAATCTGCCGGACACGTTCTCTGGTCCGACCGAGTTTTGCGCTGACCTCATCCAGTGTCCGAGGTGGCTTCCCGTCAAGGCCGAAGCGAGCGACGATGATTATGCGTTCCCGTTCACTGAGCTGATTTACCAGTGTTATAAGCCTCTCGTAAGTTTCCTGCTCGCCGATGATTTCATCGGGTCTTTGTGCGCTGCTGTCGGAAATAATGTCACCAAGACTTCCGTCTTCTCCTTCCTTGATCGGCGAGTTGATCGAAACAGTCCTGAGGTCGCTCAGGCGAAGAGCGGTGACGGATCGTTCCGTTAGCCCGGTTTCCCTCGCGATTTCCTCATCCGTGGGGATACGGCCAAGACGATCCTTCAGCACGGTGACGGCAGAACGTATTTTCCCAATCTTGCCTAAAGACTGAACAGGAATGCGGATTGTTCCTCCTTGATTCGAGAGGGCACGACGCATGGACTGTTTGATCCACCAGGCAGCATAAGAGCTGAATTTCGCACCCAATTTCGGATTGAACTTCTCAACGGCTCTGGTAAGGCCGATGTTCCCTTCAGAAACGAGGTCAAGCATCGGCAGTCCGAAACCGCGGAAATCGTGGGCGATCTTCACGACCAGGCGAAGATTTGCTTCAATCAACGTTCGGCATGCCTCGTCATGCAGTTTCTGGTCGCCGCTGTGAATCTGTTCGGCAAGGACGGCTTCCTGCTCTTTCGTAATCAGAGGAACTTTCGTAAGCTCTTCCATATATTGCTTCATGGGGTCAAGGTAACCATGAGGTATTCCGACCTTCGCATTCTTTCTGTCACTCTTCGGGTCTTTTGTTTCCCCGACCATGTATTCGGCAAGGTCGATCTTGGAAACGTCAATCTCGTCTTCGTAGACGATGGGGGCAACTGCCGTGGTTTCCACCGTGACGGGCAGCATCGTCTTCAGGGCGTTGCCGAAAAGCGAACTTTTCCTATCGATAACAGCTGGCTTCTGTTCGGGTTGAACAGACAACGTGACCAGCGGAAGCGGAATCCGGGATTCCGAAGCTGTGGTAATTCTAACATTGAGCGCGAAAGGTTCGCGCATGAACTTGCTTTGTTTTCTGGATGTCTTGCTCATGGGATTCTTTTCCTTTCCTGCTTGCTGCGTCGCGGTTCCCGAAGAAGGAGCCCTCTATAAATAGGGCCGTTGTCAAGTCAAAAAGGACGCAAAAACGCGCTTTTTCGCTGATTTTCAACGGGTTTTTGTGGACAGTCCACGGGAACATTTCCTTGAATTCAAGGGACTTTGGAGAATTATTCAATAAATCCTTTCGGGAAGACAGGAAGATGGGTGATTCCCCGCCGAAACAGTTGTCTGCATCGGCGGGGATGTCATGGATTACGGCTTATCGAAAAGCTCGCGGGATTCAGTCATGATAACATAGAAGCAGCTCCAATCAACCAGCATGGGATGGATATCTGTTCCGTGCATGGACTTGACCAGTTTATCTCCGCTGTACAGTTTGACAGACCATTCGCGGTCTCCGTCTCCATTGGAACGGTATTCCGTCTGCCAGATTTCAAGGAGCGACCATTCCAGGAGATCCCGGAAGAAACCCTTCGTATAGTCATCAAGTTTCCTGGATTCCGGCAAATCGAGTCCGCCCATTTTTCTGGTAATGCAACTGTTCGTGAGGTCAACGGTCAATTCTACATCTTCTTTCCTGTCGGAATTCCAGAAGACCATCTTGTCGAACGTCAGTGGGTTCCTTGCTCTCCAGCTGACAACACCGTGTTCCCCGCCGGTATCCTTGATGACCTTGGCCTGAGGCGGGAGTTCGTTCATAATGTACACCCAGGCGCCAACGGTAATATTCCCCCGAAAGAGGGGAATAAATTATCTCGTGTAAAGGTTGGGATAGCCTTCAAGCTGATCGACACGAGGCCAGTCCTTCCGAGGAATCCGGATGATTTCGAAAACAACGGTGGAATCTCCTTCCTGCGTGAAGGCGGGGAATCCATAGCCGGTATCGTACAGCGTTCCTTTGAGCATGCCAGGCGAAATGCTGAGCGCGGATTGGACGAGGGGGTGGTTGTGCTCACCCGTCATGAGTGTGCCGTATGTCGCGAGCGTTACATATTCGAAATCGTTTGGGACATGATAGTGTTCAGCACCCGCACTGCACCGTTTTCTGTAATCCTCCGGGAACGGAATGCCATCGCGCTCCTTCTTCATTTCAGGCGTCAGGATGTACGTCACCGCCATGTACGGTTTCATGGCGAATTCGACTCTGATCTCAATTCTTTCATAGATCTGCGGAGCACCTTCATATCCGTCAAGCTTCTCCATCTCATTTTCGGGGACGGTGTACATGACGCCGTAGACGTTCGATCCTTCATCCCAATCAATATCGGCATACTTCCGTTCGGCAAGGCGGTAATTCCGGAGCTTTGCAGGGCAGACAGCCTTGGCACCGGGGCAACGCTCTGCCATCTGGTCGGGGTTCATGTTGGAACCGTAGGCGAAATAAATGACTTCTTTCTGCATACACATTTCTCCTGTACAGAATATTGGTTAATCCAAGTTCAAACTGAGCTTGGCGGCAAAAGAGAGCCCAGGGGACACAGACAATGCTCCCTATGGCGGGGTAACGGAACGATACATTTCTCCCGGAAGCGGGAGGATAGAATTTGCCCGAACGGGCAGTGAAAGATAATCGCCGGTTGGCGGGAAGGTCGTGGTGGAATGCGACTGCTGTTTTTTCGGGGCTAAAAATATAGCACGGTCTTCGAAAAAGTCAAATTTATTTCCACACACCCTCAAAATGTCTGTGCAAAGTGCGAATAATGGTTTGATTTCGCGCGCATGCGGGTGTATAATAAACTGTTTTTTCAGGCATCCGCCTATTTTTCTCCTGCTACCCCTCAAAATGGAATCCATATGGCCGCCAAACGCAAAAAATCTTCCTCCCGCAAAAAACGCAAATCCACCGTCAAGCTACCGCTCAGCGTGGTCATCACGCTGATTATCATTGCAGCCATTATTGCGGGCGTCTGGGCTTATTTGCATCCGGCAGAAGCTCGAATGTACGTTGACAACTGGATTGCCCAGATTCAAGGGAAGCCCGTGCAAACGCAACAACCGGCACAGCCCATTCCTTCGACCGAAGGCTCAGACAACCTTGCGTATGGGATACCGGGGCCAGCGGACTGTATAGTTGATCGAGAGGGCTATGCCCTCGGTTACAGTGAGGAACATGAGCAGGCTCGCTGGGTCATCTACCACATGACCTATGAGGAAGCCACAACAAAGGCTACCGCTCGCAATGATAACTTCCGCGAAGATCCGGAGATTCCGTCAGGCTCTGCGACGCTGACCGACTATAGACGGTCAGGGTATGACCGCGGCCACCTCGCGCCCGCGGCAGATATGGCTTATTCCATTAAGACAATGGATGAGAGCTTCTATATGAGCAATATGAGTCCGCAGAAAGGCCCCTTCAATCAGGGGATTTGGCGAGAATTGGAGGCTTTGGTCCGCTCCTTCGCCGTCTCAGAGAAGGATATCTATGTAGTGACCGGGCCGATCCTCCCGGAAACCAAGACACCCGAAACAATAACAATCGGGCCGAGCAGAGTCACGGTCCCCGAGGCCTACTACAAAATAGTGTGGGATCGGACGCCTCCCGAGAAGATGCTCGGGTTCATCCTTCCGAATGCGGGGAGCTCGAAACGTCTGCAGGATTTCGTCGTGACGGTAGACAAGGTTGAGGAACTTACCGGCTTGGATTTCTTCTCGGAACTTCCAGCAGAAAAACAAGCGCAACTTGAAGGAACAATTACCATTGATGCCTGGAAATGGCAGTAACATAGTAACTGGAGAAAGACCATGCCGACAACCGAAACACCAAAAGAGTTTCCTATCCAGCCAGATACATATGAAAATCTGCATAACATGACCCTTTGGGAAATAGATACCGAAATCAAAAAGGAGATTCTCGGTGAATTCCTGAAAGTGTTTTCATTTCTGAAACCTCTCTGCAAAAACGCAGATGAATGCTTCAAGGTCACGGAATCAAAACGAAAAGAGAAATCCGATCATTCGCGGTATCATGGCTCAATTCCGGAGGTGATTTTGACCGTTGGGGCAGCCTTCGCTCCGACCACTAACCTTGTGCCGTGTGGTGACGAACTTCTCGGCAAGTACATGAAGGATGCTGACCTGTTCGCCTCGCTATTGAAAAAAGACTCGATTGATTTCTCCCTGAAATGCTACGAGCGGGAAGAAAACTTCCTTCTGCTCTTCA
>Ga0310690_10003560_pt1 | contig 23115 bp, 21 predicted proteins | sample AusTroGonzalo_MG_2_FD_207661 | JGI IMG/M metagenome (GOLD analysis project Ga0310690, IMG submission 207661) | Bovine rumen microbial communities from tropical cattle in Woodstock, Queensland, Australia - Gonzalo_04 (v2) (version 2) | ecosystem: Host-associated > Mammals > Digestive system >... | reverse complement strand
CCGCCTTACGTTCGGCCCGGCAAGCATCGTGCGGCGCGCCTCGACACGTATCTGCCGCCGCTACGATCCAGAGGCGACTGCGGCGATGGAGCTGATCAGGCGACGCGCATGCGAGGGCATCTCGTCCGCCGATGTCGTCGCCACATTCAACTGTTCGCGGCGCATGGCGGAGATACGCTTCCGCCAGATCGCCGGTCGCTCCATCCTCGACGAAATACAGGCTGTGCGGCTCGACAAGGCAAAGGAACTGCTCAAGAATTCGTCATTGGACATTTCCGCGATCGCCAACTTCTGCGGCTTCAAGGCGGCCAACGCCTTGTGGAAGTTCTTCCGCCAGGAAACTGGAGCCTCCCCTTCGGAATGGAGAAAGCTAAACTCCTAAGCCGCATAAGGCACAATGCCTTCCCGCCTCGCGCTTCTCCGGCACCACCGGAATCAGGCAGCACTCCATGCCGCAATACTAGCCGACTTTGCCTAGCACGACCGAGGCGTTGCTGCCGCCGAACGCGAACGAGTTGGAGAGGATCTTCGAGACAACGCTGGAGTCGCCGACGGACGGGACGGCGAACGGCGCAAGCGCGCGGTCTATGCAGTCCACTACGTGCGGAGGGAGCCCCGCGCCGCGCCTGAGCGCGATCCAGCAGAGCGCGGCCTCGATCGCACCTGCGGCACCGAGGCAATGCCCCGTGAGCGGCTTTGTCGACGAGCAGCAGACGGCGTCGCCAAAGACGCGCCTCACGGCCGCGCACTCCATCGCGTCGTTGTACGTTGTGCCCGTTCCGTGCAGGTTCACGTAGTCTATGTCGCCAGGCGCGAGCCCCGCGTCGGCGAGCGCCGCGCGCATCGCGGCCTCCGCCCCGCTACCCTCGGGGTCGGGTGCTGTCATGTGGTACGCATCGGAACTCTCCCCCGTGCCAAGCAGCGCGACAGTTCCCTCCTTGGCGGCAATGCGCCGCATGATGAAAAATGCAGCGCCCTCACCGAGGTTGATTCCGCACCGATCCGCTGAGAGCGGGCGCGTGAGTGCGGGCGAAAGCGCCTCGAGCGAGTGGAATCCCTCGACGACCGTACGCGTATATGCATCGGCGCCGCCCACTACGACGGCGTCGCATATCCCATCCTCGATGAGACGGCGCGCCGAGGCGAAGACCTTTGCCGAAGACGAGCATGCGGTAGAGACGGACCACGCCGGACCCCCTACGCCCCACTTCTCCCTAAGCCGCTCGGCCGGATAGGCCATGTCTATCCTGTCGGGATTGGAGGTAAACTCCTCCATCGTCGAATTGCTCGTCCCGACGACGGCGCCGATGCGCGAGGCCGGAATCTCTTCCGCAAGCGCGCCAAGGGCGGGACGAAGCTGCTCCATCGCGGCGTCGACAAGCGCGCCGATGCGCGTACCGGCGCGGGCAACGGCCTCTTCCGAGACGACGGCCTCCGGGGCGAAGCCAAAGACAGTGGAATCGCCGCAGCTGAGCCCGCCAAGCGGCTTCATGCCGGACGTGTCGCCTGCGAACATGTGCTCCTCGGTCTCGCCGATGCCGCGCCCCAGCGCCGAGACGACGCCCAGGTCTGTCAATGCAAACGCCTCTTTCATGACTGCCCTCCCCAACTGAACCACTGGTCCGGAAAACGCCGCGTCACGTCGCGGAGCGCGGCGGCGTAGCCGTGCGCCATCTCGTCAGCGCCAGTCGCAAGGCGACGAACGATAGCCGTGTAGCGGCAGGCCCCAGTCGCGACGCAAGCGACGAAATAGACAGGATGCCCGAGCGCGGCGGCAAAGCGGAACGCCCCTTCGGGCAGCTCGATCTCGCCGTCGCCGAACGGAACCCTGCGCATGCGTCCGAACCCTCTGTCGCCCGCCATCACGAGGCAGTCGCCGGAGTCGATTGCGTCCCCCGCCTCGAACACCGTCTCGGGACCGAAGCCCGATATCGGGTGGATGACGACCTTGCCGCGCCGCGCATGCCGCATGTAGAACGAGTTGAAGATGGACGTCCTCTCGAACTCCATCCACGCGTGGAACTTCGCGGGACATTCGCCAAGAGCCGCAAGAACCTCGACCGTGCCGCAGTGCGACGAGAGGACGAACACTCCGCGCCGCGCCGCGACGTCCGCGACGAACGCCTCGGCGTCTGGCGAGCCGTCGGTCGTCACCTTCGGAAGGCGCTTTCCGTCTGCCATTACTACGAGCTTGTCGGCGAGCGAACGGGCGAACATCACGACCTTGCGCGGCGAGGGAGAGTTGCGGCGGACGCTGGCGGAGAAAGTCCACACGCAAAGCCCCACGCACGACGCGCCCAGATGCAGCACTCTCAGCCCGAAGACGAGATAGAAGAAGTAGAGGATTTCAAGCCCGAGCGGGGACGCGCCGTGCTCCGTCTCGGGCGAAGCGTCGCCGCGCGGCGCGAGGGCTAGTGAAGCGAGGAAGGCCGCCGGAAGGCCGATTCCGAGGACTACGCCAAACGACCTTGCCGCAGGGAACGACACGAACGCAAGGGCGCCGAAACCCGCCATGCTGGTAAGGAGCGAGCAAACAGCAGGCTTCAGCGCATTGCGTCCGCCAAACCGCAGGAACACCGCATAGTCCACCCCCATCCCCGCCAGCAGGAAGCTCGCCAGGAGGTGGAAGAGGTTTATCCCCTCTCCTGCAAACGATATGACGCCCCATGCAAATGCAATCGCCAGCAGAGGCGGAGCCATAACGGAAGGAGCCTTCATGCGGCAGAAGGCGAAAAGAGCGACCAGCATAAGGACGAGCGCCATGCCAAGGCGCGCCCTCGTTTCGCTCATCCAGTTAGAGAGGACATCAGCAAGCACAGCCTGCGGGCGCACAAACGAGGTTCCTTCCGGCAGGTCGCCGTCGACGGGCGGGCACGAGGGAACGACAAGAGCGCCGTCCCCGGCGAACGCGTTCGCGGCAAACGGGGGAACGTCCTCCCTCCGCCATTCCGACGGCTCCTCAAGCGGTGCAAGCGCGTCGAGGCCAAGTAGCTCGCGCTGTCTCTCGCCATGCTCCTCGTACAACTTGGCGACAAGCGCGGCGATTTCGCGGCGGACCGAAACGGGCGGCATGAAACGCGAAAGGCGGGGCGTTTCGTCAGGCAGGCGAACCTTCGCCTCGCGCGCAAGCAGCGCCTCCAGAGCGCCGGAACCATGCGTGACGAGAAAGCCTCGCGCGGCGTCGGCTACGCCGCCGATCTCCGCAAAGAGACGTTCTGCGGCGGCGATTTCCCCAGACGGGCGGTACAGTGCCTGCGCATCCGTCGCAAAGTGCAGTCGGAAAAGCCCCGCGATGCCGGCAAGCGCTACGACTGCGAGGCACAGTTTCGCAGCCACGCCAAGGAGCGGACGTCCCGCAGGCGACGCACACGTCCTCGATGGCGCCGGATAGAAGAACACGGCGAATGCGAGAGCGGCCGCAAGGCCTGCACCGAGGAACACCGCCGCCTGCCGCAATACGGGCAGGGACGAGAGCGCCAGCGGCAAGAGGCTTATCTCTGTCGTCGCGAACGACACGAGAAGGTTGCGAATTGTCTCGCGGCGGCGATCCCCCTTCTGCATCAGCCAGTGGAACGAATAGTCCACGACAAGCCCCAGCACGGAAGTCGAGAACACGATGGACATGACGTGTACCGACTTGAACGCCGCCACCATTGCCGTCGCGCCAGCGCCTGCCGCGACGACGAGCGACGCCGCAAGAAGCGGAAGCCACCTTGCGGACCTGAACGCAAACAGCGAAAGCGCCGCAATGACGAACAGGGAGAAAATTGTCAGCGCGCCTGTCTCGGCCTTGCAGCGTCCCGCAGCGGCCGCCGTGTGCATGGGAACGCCGCAGGCACGGCAAGCGACGCCCTCGTGCGCCGCGCCGACATTCTCGAGCGCGACGCCAAGCTTTCCGCCAAAGTCTATCAAGGCGTCGGTGTCGTCCGCGACTTCCTTCCTGAGGACAAGGACGACAAGGACGTGCGACATGCCGTCCCGCTCCGCGCACAGCACCCCTTCCCGCGGACGCCAGCCCGACACGGCCTGTGGCAGAGACGCGACAAAGCCGTCCGCAAGGCAGAACGGATCTTCAGCAGGCGGAAAGAGAGGCGGAACTGGCGACGAGAAGTACCGCCGCGCCGCGCTTCTCGCGATACGGGCGCGGCCCTCCGTCGTCGCAAGCAGCGCAGCGTCGCGCGCCGACGCGAGCCCTGCACGACGCCTGCGGCACATGTCCAGCACGGCGGCAAACTCCTCGCCGTCGATGCGGAGCCTGACGGACTCGCAGAAGCCGTCAGGAATATCTCCGGCAAGACTCTCCGCCGCGGCACGCGCGGAACTGAAGTCGGAGGAACTGAATATTACGGGAACGACATTTGACGAACGTCCGCGAACAGCCTGCGGAATCGCCTCCGCCGCGTCGCCAACTAGGTCGTAGAGCGATGTCCTTAGCTCGACGTGGCGGAACGCCGCCGTAAGCGCGCATGCCGCGACAAGAGCGACCGGCACTGCGACAAGCGCCGTTCTGCGCAGGCTATCGCGCACAGGGAATCTCCCTGAAGCGTATCGTCGAGACTCCGCCGTCGCCGGTCTTCAGCACAACGTTCGTAAGCGTCTGCCCGCCGGAAAGCTCCACTCCCTCGAACATCCGCCTCATTGCCGAGATCTCGGGCGTCATCGTCAGGATCCAGCCCTCGCCGTCGGCGGCGCTTCTTGCCTCAAGCTTGAAGAGGCCTTCGAACGCCTTGGATTCGCCATTGGCAAAGGCGTCGGTGCGTTCGCGAATCGCCCCGTAGTGCGGCATGTCCCCGAGGGTCTTCACCCTGCGGCCGTCTTCGTCCTCGAAGACCATGCGGTCGGCCGTCATCTCGACGGACGACGGGAACGGACGCTCGACGCGCCAGACGATGCCGCTGTTGGCGAAGCACTCCACCGTGCCGGAAGAGACGAGCGGACGCACGGAGCCCTCGAGGCGGCGCTCCATCGTCCAAGACGCGCTGGAGCCAAGAGCGCGGCGCAACGCGGCGGCGCATGCGTCCTCCGGCGTGGCGGCCGAGGCGCAGAGCGCCGCGAACGACGCCAAGGCGAAAGAGAGCAGAATCCTCATTGCGCAACCCCCTCGACAGTGCCAGACGAACACTGCCCCGTGTCGACGCGGAACGAGAAGTCGAACGTTCCTTCACCCTTGCGAACGACAGAAAGTTCAAGCACTTTGCCCGGCGTCGCTATCTTTTGGAACTTGAGCCGCCGCCAGTCTGCGGCGTCGGGGAAGTCCGCGAACACCTGACGCGCGAAATGGCGAAGGAAGAAGAGCTGCGCGACGCCAGGAAGGACGGGGAAGCCTGGGAAGTGGCCCGAGAAGCAGATGGCGTCAGGCGGGAACACGAGCTTCGCCGAAAGCGCCGCGTCCGTCGCGCTCCACTCGAGCACGACAGGCTCCTGGCACCACGCCGATAGAGCGAGGCGTACGGCGGCGACCGTCGTCTTGCCCTGCTCGTTAACAGGCAGCTCGCGCACAAAGCGGATGCGGCGAGGAAACGCCAGCTCGCCAACTTCCGCAAGCAGGTCGCGCCTAAGCCGCGACGCAGCAGCGGAGTACGTGCCTCCGGCCAGCGCGGCCCTTCCCTCGGCGGACGGAACGACGAGCGCGCCAATGCGCTGGACGCCATCGCCGAACGCCTCCACGCGTACAGCCGACACGAATGGATGGCCGGAGAAGGCCCGTTCCACCGCCGTAAGCGACACGTAGCGTTCGAGTATCTTGACACGGCGGTCGGCGCGTCCGTGCAGCACGAAGCGTCCAGGAGCGGAGATCGTCACGATGTCGGGCATGGCAAAAGGACGCTCTGCGGCGAACGGAGAGTCGACCACGAGTCGTCCATCCGCCGACACGTCCGCACCAACGCCCGGGAAAAGCGTCCACTCCTCTCCCTCGATCCGGCGGCGAAACGCGACGGAGCCCGTTTCCGTGCTGCCGAATATCTCGACGGGGCAGACGCCAAGCGTCTCGGCGACAGCCAGCGAGGTTTCCTCCTTCAGCAGGCTTCCCGAGGTGACCACGGCCGAGACCGCGCCCTTAAGCGACGCGAAGGCGGGATGCTGCAGCGCCTTCACGAGGAAGGAAGGGGTCGTGACGAGCAACGCCCTTCCGTTGCGCCCGACCGCTGCCGCAAGTTCCTCGACCGACAGCACCACCACCGGGTCAACAGCGCATCCGGCGACGGCAGGAGCGCGGACGCGCCACAGCGCGCCGTACATGTGCTCCGGACGGACTGTCGACACTACGGCAGGCCGCGGCCCCCAGAGCTCCGGCAGGGCGGCGACGAGCATTTTCGCGTCTTCGCGAAGCGACTCCTCGGTCCGCACGACGCTCTTTGACTCGCCTGTCGAGCCGGAAGTGCCGAAAACGACGTCAGACACGGCGCAACCTCCTTCTGACAAGCCACTCGCCTGCGAAAAGCCCTCCCATGAGCACGTATGCGAGAAAACCGTTGTAGAACGCCCACACCTCGTGCGAAGCGAACGCCGTCGCGACGGTGACGGCAAGATGCACCGACAGGAAGACGGTCCACACGACCGTCACGCGCCGACAATACGCCACTCCGCGCGCGTCAAGGCTCTCGCCCATGCGGCGGGCGAACACCTCGACAAGAGGGGTACGGAACAGCGAGACGGCGAAGGCGGCGAGAGCGACCGACACCATGGCGGCGGGATACAGCCGGAACCAGCAGTTGGCACGCATGAAGTACAGCGCCCACACGACCGACAGGGCAAGCGCGACGCGCGCCATGACGACAGGCCGTGGCAGGCGCATCTCTTCAGCGGGCCCCTTGTTCCACGAGCCTGGCGATCACGTCGACGACGTCGCCGAGGGTCCTTATGGACTTGAAGTCTTCGGCCGTAACCTTGATCTTTATCCTCTGCTGGAGGCGCACCACGAGGTCTACGGCGTCGATGCTGTCGAGGTCGAGGTCCTCCACGAGCAGCGCCTCCGGCTTGATCTTCTCGGGGTCGCACTCGAAGTCTCCGGCGAGAACGTCGCGGATTTCCTTGAATATCTCCTCTTTCGTGTTCATGTGCTTCAATCCTCCAATGCGATTCCGGCATTCTCGGCGATGAAGGCGGCCAGAGTCGAAATCGACCTGAAGTGCTCGCGGTTCTCGTCGGAGTTCGCCTTGAACTTCACCTGGTACTTGCGCCGCAGCGCGGCGCCTATCTCCAGCGCGTCTATGCTGTCAAGTCCGACGCCGTCGCCGAACAGCGGCGCGTCGGCTGGCAGGTCGGCGGCCGTCAGGCCGTCGACCTCCACGGACGACAGGACTACCTGCCTTATCTCCTCTTCAAGATCGACTCTTTTCATGTTGCGTCAACGCGGCTTGCCGCCTCCAAGACAATGTTTTCGACTTTTGGCAGGTATTATACTAAATCTACCCCGCTTGCACAATGGGCAACCATGGCCGTCTCAGCGGGCGGAGCCGACGAGCAGCCAGCCTTCCGACGCGACGGTCGAGCCGCCGAAGTCGAACGGAGTCTTGGCGTAGTTGACGACGACCGACTCTCCGTTGGAGTAGCCGGTGCGGAAGACGCCCGGGGCGATCTCGTCGTGCGACTCCACGAACTCGAGCTGCAGATGCCTAAGCTTCATGTAGGCGTCGTACCCCTCCTTGATCTTCGCGACGGACGCCTTGAGCTCCTCGTCGGTCGAGCAGACGAGGTCCTCGTCGCCCATCCAGTTCGATCCCGACGACTTGAACTTCGAGTAGAAGTAGAAACAAGGCCTGGCGGAGAACTCGACGGCCTTCAGGCGGGCGTAGCGGTCCTTGATCGTGACGTTCATCGTCGTCGTGAAAGGGTTGTTGGCGATTATGCCGCCGTAGACGACCTGCCATATTGGAACGACGCGCTTGGGAAGCCCCTTGCCATCGGCATACGACGACTCGATCTTCCTGGGGTCGCCGAAATAGGCGTAGAGCGAATAGTCGAGGTTGCCGGCGAAGCAGTCGTTGCCGCTCTCGCTGGCGAACCCGCCTAGGTCGCGCTTGGATATGGCCGCGCACGCGCCCCAGAACTTCGCCCCGTCCGCCGGGGAGCACGGATGTCGAGGGTCTGCGCACCTCAACGGCTCGCAAATCGACACGACGTCGAAGTAGCCGATGCCCCTGAAGCCGAACGCAGCCATGCGCGGGATGTCGCGCGAGGCGAACTTCTCGTATGCGCGCTGCGGGCACATGTAGTACGGCCTGCCGCCGCCCCACGTCACCTTTCCGTCCCGCGTCGGCATCATGAAGCCGTTCGCGTCCTTGAGCGCCCATTCGCCGTCCCAGTCCTCCGATATGGTGTAGCCCTCGTAGAAGTTACCGTGGGGGACTATGAGGTAGCCGGCGTCGAGCGCGCAGCGTATCGCCTCCATGAGCTTCGCGTCGCCGCCGAGCTTCGGTTCGGAAGGGAACACCTGTGGCCAGCGTCCGTCGTGTCCGCCGATGTTCCAGCCGACAAGGCAGAGCTCGGCGTCCTCTATCCCCTGGCGCTTCATCTCGCCGACCATGTCCTTCACGCGGTCGAATGTCACGACCGCCTTGACCTCGGGCTCGTTCTCGGGCGCCTGGTGCGGAACGGGGCTTGGCACCGGCTTCCATGCATGGCGTATGCGCACTTCTGGCGACATGATGGCCTTTTCCAGCGTCTTGTTGTCCCTGAACCTCTCGCGCAGCGGCTTCACCGCCCCGCGGCCCAGCTGGTACTTGCGGTATATCTTCGCAAGGTCCGCGTACGTCGAGCCCGCCGGACGCAGGTGGTATTCTATCACGAGGTCTTCGTAGGGGTAGCGGCAGAGCCCTTCCTCGAGCGTGGCGGCGACGGAGTATTCGCCCTTCTGGGCGCGAACCGTCTCGCGCACAAAGTACTTGAGGGACGTGACGACCGCCAGGCACGCGCCGCGCGGATTAGACCACCCGAACATCGGCATGGACATCCGCTCCTGTCCGGCGAAGAACCTTCCGTCGTCGCGGTCGTATTCGCCGTAGACACCGTAGGGCGTGAACCAGAAGCCCTTCTCGCCCTTCTTCGCGCGGGCGAAGTCAGGCACGACGTCGAGCCGCTTCGCCTTCATCGACAATATCTTCTCTCGTCCCAGTTCCAGCCTCATACCGTCCGCGAACTGGACGAGCTCGCGCGTCTCGTTCACGACCCTGCCGTCGGGCATGGTCCAGCTAAGCACCGCAGTCGCGGCAAGAATCGCCACCATATCCACTCCTTGTCTTTATGTGTTTGCGTAGATGTACATTATAGCAAATTCCCGCGGCTTCGTGCAGCGAGGCACGAGCGCAACTTTTCGCCCAAAAGCGCGGGCGGATTTGGTATAATTCGCGTCATGGCCAATCAACCGAATCAAGCCTGGCGCTCGTGGCTGACGATTGCGCTTGTGGCGGCGGCGTTCTTCTCGATGTACAGGATGAACCCGAACCCCCCGCAGGTGCGCGACATCACGCTCCTAGAGTTCTACCAGGCGATGGAGCAGGGCAAGCTCGTGGAGCCCGTGACCCGCGTCGTCGACCGCGACGAGGGCGAGACATACCTCGCAGGAGAAAAGGAGCTCGACGAGCTCGACGAAAATGGAAAGCCGAAGAAGGAGTCGTACCGCGTGACGCTCGTCCCAGGCGAGAACGAGGCGACGATGGGCGACCTTCTCAACAACTCCATCAAGGTCGAGGTCAAGGAGCGCAAGAGCGCGTTCTCGCCCTTTCTCTCGCAGCTGCTCATCTTCGTCGGCTTCATGGCGCTCTTCTACTGGCTCTTCTACCGCAAGATGGGCGGGAGCGGCGGCATGTTTGGCTTCGGAAAGTCGAAGGCGAAGATCCTGACCGGCAAGGAGGACAAGAAGAACCAGGTCTCGTTCGCCGACGTCGCGGGCATCGACGAGGCCCGCGAGGAGGTGCAGGAGATAGTCGAGTTCCTGAAGGACCCGGGCGCGTTCAAGCGGCTCGGCGGACGCATACCGAAGGGCGTGCTGCTCGTCGGCCCCCCAGGAACCGGAAAGACGCTTCTCGCGAAGGCCATCGCGGGCGAGGCCAAGGTGCCCTTCTTCGCCATGAGCGGCAGCGACTTCGAGGAGATGTTCGTAGGCGTCGGCGCGAGCCGCATGCGCGACGTGTTCGGCGAGGCGAAGAAGCGCGCGCCGTGCATAGTCTTCATCGACGAGATCGACTCCATCGGACAAAAGCGCACGGGCGCGGGCGCGCTCGGCGGCAGCCACGCATACGAGCAGACGCTCAACACGATGCTCGTCGAGATGGACGGCTTCGACGCCAACGAGGGCGTCATCGTGATCGCCGCGACAAACCGCCCCGACACGCTCGACGCGGCGCTTCTGCGGCCCGGGCGCTTCGACCGCCAGGTCGTCGTGGAGCTGCCGACGCTCAAGGGGCGCGAGGAGATACTGAAGCTGCACGGCGCGAAGATCAAGTTCGCTGAAGACGCCGACCTCTCGCGCGTCGCCCGCGGCACTCCCGGCTTCTCCGGCGCGGACCTCGCCAACCTGCTGAACGAGGCGGCGCTCCTCGCCGTCCGCAAGAAGCTCGACGGCGTCGACATGGCGACTCTCGACGAGGCCCGCGACAAGGTGATCTGGGGGCGCGAGAGGAAGTCAGCCGGCTATTCCCAGAAGGACCGCGAAACGACGGCGTGGCATGAGGCCGGCCACGCCATACTGCAGGTGCTGTTGCCCGACGCCGACCCGCTCCATAAGGTTACGATCATTCCGCGCGGGCGCGCCCTTGGCGCGACGATGGCCCTTCCCGAGCGCGATGTCCTCAACCGCACGAAAAAGCAGTTCCTCGCCGAGATACGCCTCTGCTGCGGCGGGCGCATCGCAGAGGAGATGCTGACGGGCGACGTATCTACCGGCGCCGCGCAGGACATCGCGCAGGCTACGCGCATTGCACGGGAAATGATCTGCCGCTACGGCATGAGCGACAGGTTCGGCTTCCAGGCGTTCATGGAGCCGTCGCAGCTTACCGGGCAGGACCTTCCGCCTGCGTTCAGCGAGGAGACGTCGCGCGAGATCGACGCCGAGGTTAAGCGGCTGATCGATGAGGCATACGCCGACGCGCGGCGCATCATCGGGGAGAACAGGGAGAAGCTCGAAACGCTCGCAAAGGCGCTCATCGAGAAGGAGACGATGGACGGACGCGATGTGGAGGCAATGATACGTGCTTGACGCCTCGGCCATAGTCCAGATACTTATCCTGTACCTGGTGATCTACGCGATACTGAAGCGCGCGAAGGGTTCGCGCTTCGGGCAGTCGCTCATGGGCGTCGGCATCCTCGCGGCCATAATGGTCGTCTTCACGTTCCTCTTCCACTTCGACGTGCTGTCCGTCATACTTCGGTCCCTGCTCGTCTACCTCGCCATCTCTTCGGTCGTCATATTCCAGCCGGAGATACGCCGGTTCCTGAGCCAGATCGGGGCTTTCGGCTACCTCGAGAAGCGCAAGTACGGTCCAGACGGCGCGGCAACGCCGGAGTTCGTGGCGACGACGATAGCCGCGCTCGCGGCAAAGCGCATGGGCGCCCTCTTCGCGTTCGAGCGCGGCATCTCGCTGAGGAGCTACGAATCGACCGGCGTCGCCCTCAACGCGACGTTCTCGCGCGAGCTCGTCGAGTGCGTGTTCACGCCGCCGCTTCCGCTTCACGATGGCGGCATGACGCTGCGCAACGGGCGAATCTCCGCCGCGCACTGCGTCTTCCCCGTCTCCAGCAATCCCGACCTCGACGTCAGCGGCATGCGCCACCGCGCGGCCGTCGGCCTCTCCGAGGAGACAGACGCGATCGTCGTCGTCGTCTCGGAGGAGTCCGGCGCGGTAGCCGTCGCCTACAACGGCCGCATCGTCAGGTACACTGGCGACCAGTGCGTGCCGTCGCTCGAGCGCTGGCTCAAGAAGGCCCTGCCGGACGACAAGAGGGGCGGCAATGTGCTCGTAAAGCTCTTCGAACGCGTAACGAAAGGATTCAGGAAGTGAACATTCCCCTGAACGTCCTGAAGAACCGCAACTGGCTCAAGAACGGCAACTGGGGCCTTAAGCTACTGTCGCTCATACTGGCCATAGTCGTCTACTATTCCATCAAGACAGAGTCCGCCAGGGGCGGACGCACCTCTCCAACGCAAAATGACAGAACAATCTTCCAGTCCCGCTGAGTCCAACGTCCGGCGCAACGTCTTCGCCTGGCTTCTGTTCCCGCTGGCCCTCTTCCCGCTGGTAGCCCTTCTCACGTACGACTGGAGGGCGATGCCGCAGATCAACACCCCGCCGCTGCCGTCGTCCAACTGGATCGGCGCCCTCGGCGACTCGTTTGCCTACTACGGCTACCTGCTGTTCGGCCTGGCGATATGGATACTGCCAGTCGTCTGCGTAGTCGCAGCGCTGTGTCTAGTGCTCGGCCGCCGCATGCGCCCCGGACGCCGCGAGCTCTGGTTCGCCGTGTTCCTAGGGACGGTCTCGTCTCTCCTGCAGGCCGTCGGCTCCGGCGGCGCAGTCGCCCGCGCGGCGCAGTCGGCGAATCTCGCGAACCCCGGCGGGGCGATAGGCTACCTCGTGATGACGCGATGCCTCTCCCCTCTCCTGAGCGACTTCGGCGCGGCGATACTCATGGCAATACTGATGTGCGGCTCGCTCGTGGGCGCCATCGGAATGCGCAACCTCGCGGCGTTCTTCTCGGCAATCTTCCAATGGGCGATGGCGGGCCGCATGCCGCGCGACGTCGCGGCGGACGGCGACAACGACGAGGAGAAGCAGCGCTATATCGCCGCGATGCAGGCACGCGAAGAGGCCAGGCGGCAGCGCGAGGAGGAAAAGGCGAGGATACGCGCAGAGAAGGAAGCCGCGAAAGAGGCACGCCGCGCAGAGAAGGAAGCCGCGAGGCAGGCAAAGCTCGACGCCCGCGCAGCAGCAGCGGCACCGCAGACAACGGCACCGCAACCGGCACGTACAACGCCCCAGAAGCAGCAAGGCCAGGGCGAGGACGGCCAGGCGGCTCCCGTGGACAAGGGGCCGTACATGCTGCCACCGCTCTCGATCCTAAGCCCGCTCAAGAAGTCCAACGCCGACCACGGAGACGTCAACGAGATGTCGCAGCGGCTCATCGACACGCTGAAGCTATTCGGCGTAGACGCGACGCTCGCCTACACGGTACAGGGGCCTGTCGTCACGAAGTACGCTCTCAGGCTCGCGCCCGGAATCCGCTATTCGTCCGTCACGAACATCTCGGACAACCTGATGGGCGCCCTTCACGCGAAGTCGCTGCGAATAGAGGCGCCGATCCCGGGCGAGGAATGCGTCGGCATAGAGGTGCCTAACCGCGCGCCCGCCGGGATATCCTTCCGCGAAATCATAGAGTCCGACGCGTGGCGCAACTTCAAGGGCGAGCTACCGCTCCTCTTCGGCAAGGACGCGGCGGGCAAGGAGCTTGTCGCCGACCTCGCTTCCATGCCGCACATGCTAGTCGCGGGCGCGACGGGGCAGGGAAAGTCCGTCTGCCTCAACGCGATAATAAACGGGCTTCTCATGACGAAGACCCCCGAGCAGCTTAAGCTCATCATGGTCGACCCGAAGTCCGTCGAGTTCACCGCCTACGCAACTCTCCCCCACCTCATCGTGCCCGTCATCACCGACAACAAGAAAGTGGTGTTCTCGCTGCACTGGGCGGTCGCCGAGATGGAGAAGCGGCTAAAGCTCTTCGCGCGCGCCCGCGTCAGGAACATCTACGACTTCAACAACCGCCTGCAGTTCACGCAGACGGACATGTTCGGCAGCGACACCGCCGTCGGCTCAGACATGCCGCGCACCGTCCCCTACATCATCATAATCATCGACGAGGTCGCGGACCTCATGTCCACGTCGGCCAAGGAAGTCGTCCCCGACATCTCGCGCCTCACGGCGAAGGCGCGCGCGGCCGGCATACACCTCATACTCGCCACCCAGCGCCCCGACGCGAAGGTGATCACCGGCACCATCAAGGCAAACATCCCGGGGCGTGTCGCCTTCAAGACGGCGACGTCCATCGACTCGCGCACGATCCTCGACGACACGGGCGCGGAGAACCTGATAGGACGCGGCGACATGCTCTTCAAGTCGAAGGACGGCCTCCTTATCCGCGCCCAGGGCGCGTGGATAAGCGACCCCGAGATCGCGCACGTCGTGCAGTTCATCGAGCAGCACTCCAACCAGGACTTTGACCCGCGCTTCGCCAAAAAACTAGAGACAATCAAGGACGAGGAGGTAGACCTCTTCGCCGATCCCGAGGCCGACGCCCAGACGCAGAAGGCCGCCGCCGCGCAGGAGCGCGCACAGGTCAAGGCCGACGCGGAGGCAGACGACTTCAAGAAGGCCGTGGAGTGCGTCATCAACACGGGTCGCGCGTCTACCAGCCACTTCCAGCGGCAGATGGGCTGGGGCTACAACCACGCCGCGAAGATACTCGACCTGCTGACGGAGCGCGGCGTCGTATCGCCGCCGCAGGGCATGGGCCCAAGGCAGATCGTAATGTCGCAGGAAGAGCTTCTCGCAGTCTTCAACGGCGGAGACGCCGGAGCGGCGGACGGCGGCGCAGCGCAACCGGGCGATTCGCAGGCAGAAACGCCACCAGCTGACGAACAGACACTTTTCACACAGGAGGAACGGCAATGATCGAATTCGGTGCAACGCTTCGCGCAGCTCGCGAGGCCAAGGGCTACACGATAGCGCAGATCGCGGAGGCCACCCACATGGCCCCTTCTACGGTCGAGGACCTCGAGAGGGAGGACTTTTCGCGCATAGCGGCGCCAATCTACGGGCGCGGGTTCGTAAAGCTCTACTGCGAAACCGTCGGGCTCGACACAAAGCAGTTTGTCGCCGAGTTCATGGACATCTACAACGGCAACCGCGACATAGGCATAAAGGAGCGTCCCGTCAAGACCGCGCCCGAGCCGATTCCCGAGCAGAAGCCGGAGCCCGCGCCAGAACATACGACAATCTCCGAACCGCCTGCGCCGCCACAAGGCGACTTGTTCGCACCGCCGTCGGAACCTTTGCCTGCACAAGAGCCGCTGATCGAGCCTACGCCGGAACCGGCAAGGCTTTCGCGCTACGCCGCGCCGGTAAGCCAGAGCCAGATGCGCGATCCCCTTATGAACTTCATGTCGCCGACCATCTGGCGCGTCGCGGCGCTGGCATGCGTCGCCATCGTCCTCGTCTGGCTCGGAATCATCGGAATGCGAGCGCTATATCGCGCCACAAGCGCGCCGACCGACAACGAGACGACAGTGCAGGATGCCGAAGCAAAGGCGAAGGTACAGGCAGAGGCGAAGCCTGCCGCCTCGCGCACGCCGCAGGACATACCGGCCCTCTACATCGACTGACCCTATAGAACGAGCAGGGCGAGCCAGATGGCGGCAAGCACGGCGAACTCGACGCAGAACCTGCGGTGCCGCCGCCGAGCTTCCTCCTGCCGAACGGTGCGCCCGAACGTCCTCATGCCGCCGCCGGAAAGGTAGTGGATGAGCTTCCCGTAGGCGGACGTGTGCCGCTCCATTATCCAGGGGCTGTCCGAGCGCGTGTAGCCATGCGCCAGCGAAACCACTTCCGTGTGTATGCCGCTCATCAGTCCGGAAGAGTTATCGTGTCGCCGGCGCGGACGCGCCCGTCGTTGGAGATTATCGCCTTGTTTGCGTCGCGGATCCTCTTCCACGCCGAAAGACGCCCGTAGAACCTTACGGCGATGCGGTACAGGGTGTCGCCCTCCTGTACGACGTATGTCGGCGGGTGCTTCGGCATGGCCGCGGCCGCGTCCTCCCTGCGCTTCTGCTCCGCGGCAATCGCGGCATCCCTCTTCGCCACGTCCTCGGCGGTGCGGGCGGGCAGCAGCGAAGACCCCGTCTCCGTCTCGTTCTTCTCCTCTGCGCGGATCCTCGCTACGTCTGCGGATATCCGCGCGCGCGCGCCGTCGTCGTCCTCGTCTTCCTCGAGAAGCTCCCTAAGCTCCTTCTGCGACGGCGCGGACGGCGTCTGGTCGACGTTGTCGCCAATGCCCTTGACTATCGCGACAAGTCTGCCGCGCTCTGCGACAAGCGAATCGATCCGCTTGTGGAATTCCTCGATCTCCCTCTCCTTTTCGGAAAGCCTGCTGCGCAGTTCCGCCGCGTCTTTCCTGGTCGACTCGAGCTCACGTGCGAGTACGGCGCTGTCGGCGGCGATTTTGTGCTTCTCGGCCAGCTTCTGCGCAACCTCCTTCTCGCAGATCGCCATGCGCTTCGCCGCGACTGCGGCCTTGTCGCTCTCCGGGTGCTGCGAAATGTATTCGCGATAGGCGCAGTAGGCGCCGACGCTGTCCTTGCCGGAGTCCTGCAGGAGGCAGGCGTACTGGAACCGCGCGCCTGCGTTTGCGGGCTCCTCGCGGATTGTCTTCTCGAAGCCGGCAATGGCCGCCTCTATGCGACCGGCCTTGTAGTCGGCCATCGCCGCGCGGTAGTGCCGGCTCTCGCGCTCGTCGGCGAGGTCCTTCCTGGCGGCGTAGTCACACGCCGTCAGGGTCGTCAGGATCGCCAGTGCCGTCAGCGTCTTCTTCGTCATCGTCGTCCTCCTCGAAATCGTCTTCCTCGTCGTCATCGTCGTCCTCGTCGAACTCGTCCGGCGTGTCGTCGATTTCGAAATCGTCGTCGTCGCCGCTGGATTCATACGAAAGCTTCGGTTCCTCGGAATCGTCGGTTTCCGATTTCTCGGTCTCCGCAACGGGCGGCTGCCCATCCTGCGCCTCGGCGAGGACCTCCTTCTCCTCCGCTGCCTGCTCCAGCTCGGTCTTCTCCTCCTTGACAGGACGCTTGTACGCCTCGGCCTTCTTCTTGGGGTTCGACCTCTGGAGCGTCGGGTCGAGCTCGTTCAGCTGCTGCAGCGACGCAAGGCCGAAGTGCTCCAGGAAGAGCGGCGTGGTGCCGTAGAGGAACGGATGGCCGGGAAGCTCCGACTTGCCTACGAGGCGTATGAGCTGAAGGTCCATGAGCGTCTTGATGTTCGCCGTTACGTCTACGCCGCGTATGTCCTCTATCTCGCTCTTCGTGAGCGGCTGGCGGTACGCAATGATGGCGAGCGTCTCGAGCGATGCGCGGCCGAGCCTGTTCGGGCGGTCCATCTTAAGCATCGCGCGGACGTAGCGCCCGCAGCTAGGCGTCGTCTGCAGGCGGTATGCGCCGCCGGTGCACATGAGCTTGAACCCGGTCGCGCCGACCTCTAGCGCCTTCTCGAGACCACGGATCGCCTCGTCGATTTCCTTCGCCGTGCAGGTGCGGTAGACGTCCATGATCTCGGCGTTGTCGCCCTCCTCCGGCTCGACTTCGCGTACCGCCGCGCGCAGCTCGTTCGCGGTAAGCGGCGTCTCGCTCGCGAAAAGGAGCGAGCCTACGATCTCCTGAAGGGAGCCCGGCAGCGGGATTTTCACTTCGTCACTCATAGTCGTCAGGTTTCTCCAGTGGCTTGTCCTCCGGTTCCTCCTTCGAGGCGAGGATCGTTATTTCGTGGAACGCCGCGTTCTGGTAGATGATCACGCGGTGCTGGCGCAGAAGCTCGAGGAGCGCGAGGAAAGTGACGATGATCTCTCCCTTCGGCGAGCGCTCCGGGTCGAAGAGCGAGAGGAACGCGACCTGGCCCTCCTTGCGCGTGCGCTCAAGGACGTAGTCCATCTTCTCCGGCACCGAGAAGCGGATGCCCTTAAGCTCCTCGTGGGGGATCTCGTTCGCGCGGGCTAGCACTTCCTGGAACGCGGTCAGCAAGTCGTAGAGGTCGAGGTTCGCAAGCGCGCCGCGCGCATCAGCGGCGGTCTTCTCGAACTTCGGCCGCCCTCCGCCGTAGTCGAACGAGTCAGCCGCGAACGCCTCCATGGCGCCAAGCCTGGCCGCGGCGTCCTTGAACTTCTTGTACTCGACGAGCTGGCGCACGAGGTCGAGGCGCGGGTCGACCCATTCCTCGTCGCCGTCCTCCGCGACGCGGCGCGTCACCGGCAGCAACATTCGCGACTTTATCACCATCAGCGTCGCGGCCATCACGATGAACTCGCCGGCAATGTCGAGGTTCAGCCGGCGGGCGTCCTCGATGAACTTCATGTACTCCGCCGTGATGTGCTCGATCGGAATGTCGTAGATGTCGAGCTCCTCGCGGCGGATGAGGTACAGGAGCAGGTCAAGGGGCCCCTCGAACACGTCGAGGTTCACCTTGTATTCGTCCGCGAAGAGCTGTTCCTGTGCCATTGGCGCTAATTATACCAAAGTTCCGCCCGTCTTGCAGAAGTTCCCTAGAAGAAGAGGTCGCGCTCGCCGCGGCAAGTCGCCTCGTACTGCTTCATCACGGCGGGGTAGAACTTTGGCACCCACTCCTTTATCCCCGCGAGCTCCTTCTCGATTAGCGCATCGCCTATCCTGCGCGTGTCGTCGGACGCGAAGTCGTCGAGCCACTCGCGGAACGTGAGCACCGCGTTGATCTTGCAGAACTTGCCCTCGCGCCCCGTCTTGAGCGCGTCCATAATGCAGCCGCCCGTACGCCCGCAGCGATAGCCCGCCGTGCAGAAGCTCGTTATCGTGCCGCGCGAGGCGAGGTAGCGCACCATCTTGTCGAGGGAACGCGTGTCGCCTAGCATGAACTGCTGGCGGTCCTTCTCCTGGTGGGCCTCGCTCTCGAAGTCGCTGTAGCCCTTGATCGCTATGTTCGACGAGCAGTCGAGCTGGGTCATGCCATGCGTCAGCACGCGGTTGCGGCTCTCGGGCGACTCGCGCGCCGTGACGATGATGCCCGTGTAGGGAATCGACAGCCTCGCGATGACGAGGATGCGCGCGAATGTCTCGTCGTCGATGAGCCACGGCGACTCCTCGGGGACCTTCGTGCCGCTTGCAGGCTCGAGGCGCGGGAACGAGAGCGTGTGCGGGCCGATGTTGAACCAGCGTTCCAGGTCGCGCGCGTGCATCACGGTGGCGAGAAGCTCGTAGCGCCAGTCGCAGAGCCCGTAGAGGACGCCGAGGCCGACGTCGTCGACGCCCGCCTCCATGCAGCGGTGGAAGCACGTCGTGCGCCAGTCGTAGTTGCCCTTCACGCTCCATGCCGGGTGCATCGACTCGTAGAGCTTGCGGTTGTAAGTCTCCTGGAAGACCTGGAACGTGCCGATGCCGACGGACCTAAGCACCTTGAGGTCGTCGACGGGGAGCGGCGCGGCGTTCACGTTGACGCGGCGGATCCCGACCTTGCAGCCGGTGCGAGGAGCGCGCACGTCGCGGTTGTAGCACGTCTCGATTGTCTCCGCGATGTACTCGGTAGACGTCGTCGGATGCTCGCCGTAGACGGCGATGAGGCGCTTGTGGCCGATGCGCCCTGCGAGTACGTCGACTTCCTCCTTGAGCTCGTCCATCGTGAGGACTCGGCGCTTCTGCTCACCATTGCCCTCGCGGAAGCCGCAGTACCTGCAGCCGTTGACGCAGAGGTTCGAGACGTAGAGCGGCGCGAAGACGACTATGCGGTTGTCGTACACCTTGCGCTTGATGCGGTCTGCCGTCGCGCGCATCTCCTCGAAGAGCTCCGGGTCCGTCACCTGCATGAGGACGGCCGTCTCGGCGGGCGTCAGCGTCTCGCACGTCGCCTCCGACTTCGCCAGTATCTCCCTCACCTTCGCGGGATCAGCGGCCTTGCCGTCGATCTCCGCGACAAGCCTGCGAATCTCGCCGTCGTCGATAAAGTGCTTTCCGCCCGGAAGGTACTTGTCTATCTCCGACTGCACGACGAAACGGGCGCTGTAGTCCGCAGCGTCCTTGAACTTCCTGATGCCTGAGCAATCTGCCATCTTTCAATCTTCCTCCAACAGACTGCGTATTATACCATTTCCGGCCCCCGCCCGTCACAGCGACAGCTCAGGGTGCCATGTAAAGGCGGTGATGTTGCGCCAGCGGACTGCGGTGGGCGCTCCGCCAAAAGTCGACAGCACCTCTACGCCAGGTGCTACCGCAGTTATGGCAGGGGCGCGAATGAAAGTCATCGGCACGTCTGGCTTTCCGTCGAACGTGCCGACGGTGTGGAAGCTGCCAAGCTGCCGCCCGTATGCGTTGCGACGGACTGCGACCGGAAGGACGCCGAACCATTGTTCGGGGCGGGTGTCGTCCTTGCTGCCGACATCCTCGATCTTCTCCGCGAGAAGTATAAGCCCCGCGCAGGTCGCAAACACGGAAAGCCCGCCGCCGATGCGCTCCTTGAGGGGAGCAAATAGACCGAGGTCCTTCAGCAACTTGCCCTGCACGGTCGACTCCCCGCCCGGGAGCGCCAGCATGTCCATGCCGCGCCCGAGGTCTGAGAGCTGCCGTATCTCGAAGACGTCCGCGCCCTTCCGCCACCAGTACGTCTCCATCTCGGCAAACGCGCCTTGAACTGCTAGCACGCCAACTGTCATTTTTTATTTAACCATGTAGAACATGTAGAGCATGTAGGGACATTCTCACAGTACATGTTTTAACCATGTAGAACATGTAGAGCATGTAGAAACTTTTACTTGCCGCGCTCTTCCATTATGGTCTCGATCTCGTCAGCGTTGATGCCGACCATCGCGGGGCCAAGGTTCTCGGAAAGCTTCGCGAGCAGCTTGGAGTCCTGCCAGTTGGCAACGGCCTGGACGATTGCAGCCGCGCGCTTTGCGGGGTCGCCGCTCTTGAAGATGCCAGAGCCGACAAACACCCCTTCCGCGCCAAGCTCCATCATGAGCGCGGCGTCCGCAGGCGTCGCGACTCCGCCCGCCGCGAAATTGACGACCGGCAGCTTCCCGTTGTCGTGCACGAACTTCACGAGGTCTAGCGGCGCGGCAAGTTCCTTCGCCGCTTCGTAAAGCTCGTCCTCGCGCATGGATACGACGCGGCGGATCTCCGAGTGCATCTTGCGCATGTGACGGACGGCCTGGACTACGTCGCCCGTTCCCGGCTCGCCCTTCGTGCGGATCATCGTCGCGCCCTCGCCAATGCGCCTGAGTGCCTCGCCGAGGTCGCGCGCTCCACAGACAAAGGGCACCGCGAACTTCGTCTTGTCGATGTGCCTGACGTCGTCTGCGGGCGAAAGCACCTCCGACTCGTCGATGTAGTCGATTTCGATGGCCTCAAGGATTCGCGCCTCTGCGATATGCCCTATGCGGCACTTCGCCATCACTGGGATGGAGACGGCGTCCTGGATGCCATTTATCATCGCGGGGTCGCTCATACGCGATACGCCGCCCGCCGCGCGGATGTCCGCCGGTATGCGCTCAAGTGCCATCACCGCGCACGCCCCGGCCGCCTCGGCGATCTTCGCCTGCTCAGGCGTCGTCACGTCCATTATCACCCCGCCCTTGAGCATCTGCGCAAGGTTGCGGTTCAGTTCCTGCCTTGATGTCTGTTCGTTGCTCACCGCCATTCTCCTTTCATTGGCTTTTCAATGACTCTATATTATCGCACACCTGGCTCATCAAAGGGTAATTGGATTGTTCGTTGATTGGCAATAGGCTATTCCTATGCCATGCACAGTTGTCAACAACGCCATGTAAGGTCGTTTTGCGCGGCGATACAATTTTTGTAAACTATCACCTTTGAAACTATTCGCGGCCCCATTTCACAAGGGTTGGCACGGTTTCTGCTAATTGTTTCCGCGTTAGGCCGAATGGTCTTGCACACTGAAAGGACAAAGATGAAAATAAAGAAAAGGTATGTGGTTCTAATGGCTTTGGTGGCCCTGGTGGCCGTTATCGGGGCGTTCTTCCCCGAGACGCCGGGGATATGGGAGCCTGACGAGAAGTTCAACGCGGCGAACGTGGCATGGATGATCACGGCGACAATCTTCGTGCTGATGATGACGCCTGGTCTATCCTTCTTCTACGGCGGCATGGTCGGCCGCAAGAACGTAATATCGACCATATTGCAGAGCTTCATCGCGATGGGCATCATCTCTATGGTCTGGGTCGTAGTCGGCTTCTCGCTCAGCTTCGGCGACGACGTTGGCGGCCTCGGGCTGATCGGCAGCCCTTCGCAGTTCTTCATGTTCCGCGACGTGGGCGCAAAGGTCAACACGACACTTGCGCCGACGATTCCGCTCGCGCTCTTCGCGCTCTTCCAGATGAAGTTCGCGATCATCACGCCGTCGCTCATCACGGGCGCATTCGCCGAGCGCGTGCGCTTCTCGGCCTATCTCGTGTTCATGATCCTCTTCTGCCTGTTCATATACTGCCCTCTCGCGCACTGGACCTGGCACCCGAACGGCTTCCTCCACAACCTCATGGGCATCGGTATACACGACTTCGCGGGCGGCATCGTCGTGCACGCCTCGTCTGGCGTCGCGGCGCTCGCGGGCGCGATCTTCCTCGGTCGCCGCAGCAAGGAGCCGAACGCGCCTAGCCTGCCGGCGAACATACCGTTCGTGATACTCGGCGCGGCGATGCTCTGGCTCGGCTGGTTCGGCTTCAACGGCGGATCTTCGCTCGCAGCGGACGGCACGGCCATCAAGGCGTTCCTCAACACCAACACGTCCGGCGCTACGGCCATGATGGCGTGGGTGCTCTTCGACTGCCTGCGCGGGCGCAAGCCGTCTGGCATGGGCGCCGCAGTCGGCGCGGTCGTCGGCCTCGTCGCGATCACTCCGTGCGCAGACGTCGTGACGGTCGGGCAGGCGTTCACCATCTCTTTCCTGACGACGCTTATCTGCAACATGGCCGTATACTGGAAGGCCCATTCCCGCATCGACGACGCACTCGACGTATTCCCGACGCACGGCGTGGGCGGCATCGTGGCGACCATGTTCACGGGAGTGTTCGCGCAGACCGGCCTTATCGCATGGACGCACGCGGGATTCATGGAGTTCGTCGCCGCCGTCGCGGGCGTGGCGATCGTGATTGCCTACACGTTCGTCGTGAGCATGCTCCTCTACTGGATCACCAACCGCCTGACCCCGATGCGCGTCTCGCCCCCATGCGAAGCGCAGGGCCTTGACGTCAGCCAGCACGATGAGGTCTACTGCCCCAGCCGTCAGCCCTGACCTGGCACAGCGCATCTATCCGCAACGACCCCGGCTAGACTTTCGACCTTACTGGTTGAGGGCCTTGACGGGGTCCTTGAGCGAGGCGAAG
>Ga0310690_10003559_pt1 | contig 23118 bp, 17 predicted proteins | sample AusTroGonzalo_MG_2_FD_207661 | JGI IMG/M metagenome (GOLD analysis project Ga0310690, IMG submission 207661) | Bovine rumen microbial communities from tropical cattle in Woodstock, Queensland, Australia - Gonzalo_04 (v2) (version 2) | ecosystem: Host-associated > Mammals > Digestive system >... | reverse complement strand
GACATGTCCGGATCAATTCCTGTTTGCAGATCCCCGGACCTTTTCGCAGCTTACCACGTCTTTCATCGCCTCCGGATAGCCTAGGCATCCTCCGTTCGCTCTTCCTTCCTTTCTCTCTTTCACGCCTAAGCAGCTCTCACCGCCTCGGCGTCTGTGAATCATGAATCTCAACGATTCATTTTTGCTCTTGCCTATTGAAATTGTAGTCCACAATCTTTCCTACGAAAATTCCGTATTATTAATTACAGACTAAATTCTATCTTTTGCTTTACCTCTAATCTATTCTCTCAGTATTGTCAATGAACTACCCCCGTTTCAAACGGGACTGCAAAGGTAGCAACTTTTTTTCACCTACCAAATTTTTTTTGAGTTTTTTTATAGGGAGGGAGTAAATTTGTATCATAAATCTGGAATAAGATTTGAAAATAACGAAAAACAATGTATCTTTGTCGATTGAAATGGCGAGACCATTGATTTGTTATTCCAGAAAGTGATGCCCACGGTTCCTGTGAAGGCATTGCAGTATGCTTAATCTGAACTGTATTAAGAACGTTTTTAGAATAGCCCTTGGGGCTGTTCTACTGGCGTTTTGCCTGAATGCCGGGGCTCAGGAAGTCACCGGAAAGGATACGCTTACTTCCGTGATTTACTTCCCCGTTGCCAAGAGCGATCAGGTGTATCTGGATTATGCCGGCAACAGCGAACGCCTGCAGAGCCTGCAGGAAGATGTGGAGAGAGCCCGTCGTGAGGGCGCCGTGGTTACCCGCCTGCATCTGAGGGGCAGCGCCTCACCGGAAGGGTCGGAAGAGCAGAACCTGCAGCTCTCCGTGGACCGTGCAGCGACTGCTCGCGCGTACCTTATAGAATATTTGGATCTTCCGCCTTCCGTTATCCAGTCCATTGCAGTGGGTGAAGACTGGGGTGGCCTGCAAGAAAACCTCCTTCTGGAAGAAAACTATCCCTGGAGGGATTCCGTGCTCACCCTGCTGGACAATGAAGCCGAAAGGAAGGAGCTTCTACGCCAGTTGGAAGGCGGCGCCGTTTGGCAGGAGCTTCTGCAAGATAATTTCCTCCGCCTGCGGGCCGTGCAGTGTTACTTGGAAATCACCTATTATAAATATGAGGGACAAACCACGCTGATAGAAAAGACGGACACCGTATTTGTGGATGTTCCCTACGAGGTGGAAAAGATTGTGACCATTCGGGAAGAAGTACCCTCCACGAAGAAAGTTTACAATACCGAAGGCAAAAAGATGCTCTTTGCCCTGCGCACCAATATCCTGGCCGTTCCCTTCACCAACGTGGGCGTGGAAGTACCGCTAGGAGAGCATTTCTCCATCGGCGCCGATTGGTACTCCCCCTGGATTTGGCGGGAGCGCCAGAAGTGGGGTTTCAACAAGGAGGTTCCGGACAAGGACCGGGACACCTGGGGTTGGTGCTTTGAATTCCAGGCGGCCGATGTAGAGGCGCGCTACTGGTTCACTAACCGGAAGAAGCAGCCCGAACAACGCCTGCTGGGTCATTCCATCGGCCTGTATGCCGCGGCAGGGCATTATGACTTTGAAGGTTTTGAAAACAAATGGACCGGCTGGCAGGGCGAATTTGTGAACGCCGGTATCGACTATTTATATGCATTCCCCATTTTCAAGGGAAGGATGCACATGGAACTGGAGCTGGGCGTGGGGTACATTTATTCCAAGGCCACTCCTTATGAGTGCCTGGCTCCGGGAGACGTATGCTACCGCATTCCCGGTCCCCGCAAAACCGTGAATTGGTTTGGTCCCACCCGGGCACAGTTTTCGCTAGTGCTGCCCATATATGTCAAGAAGCGCACTAAATAAGCTGATTGCCGGCCTTTTGCTCCTTACGAGCTTGCTGGTAACCGCATGCAAGAGAATCCTGCTCTACGAAGCAGAGGGAGGTTTGTACCTCGAGCTGCGTGTGGACCAGGACTTCCTTGGTTACCAGCCCTGCGGCCTCATGGACGATCCCTCTTTCCGGGCCAAGGCCATGGGGGTGACGCCCGAAATGGTGCGCGTGTTCGTTTACGACCCGGACACACATGACAAAGTGCACGAAGACCTCTTGCCCCCCACTGGAGGGTTCATCAACGTGGACCCCGGGGTTTACGATATTATAGTTTATGGCATGGGGACGGTAAAGACCCGCCTTGCCAGCGCGGACAACCGCGGCCTTCTCAAGGCATATACCGACATTAAGGGGACGCTCACCGTGATAGGCGTCCCTAGCAGTACAATTATAGATCAGCCTGACCAACTGTACGCAGGAAGTGCTTCGCTGGTTACGGTGCCGATGCATCCGGAAATAGAAGGAATCGAAAAGGTGCATTTAGACCTGGAGCCTGCGATGCAGACTTGGACTTTCGCTGCCTACGACATCACCGGCCTGGAGCGCGTAACCTCGATGGAATGCTATATCACCGGCCAGGCGCCCGACCGCTTCCTTTGGGACGGACATTTCACGGTTAATCCAGTCGCACTGGAGATATCTCCCAACATGGATCCTGAGGAATGCTCCGTAAAAGCAGTTTTCAACACCTTCGGAAAGATTCCGGAGTATTCTTCCAAGGTCGTCCTAAATGTGCAGGTGGGCACCTCCGGAGGCAAGTACTACAACTGGTCGTACGATATCACCGATCAGTTCAACAACCCGGATAACAATTGCCACAACATAGTGGTGGATAACCCCGTAGACATTCCAGATGACAAGACCGACGACGGCGGCGGCTTAGATACCGGCGTCAATCCTTGGAATCCGCATGTAATCGACATTTTCATATAATAACTTCTAACTTTTTTTATTATGCGTAAATCAATTGTTTTACTCTGCGCCGCAGCCCTTGCGCTCGTGGCGTGCCAAAAGAGCCCTTTCTCCACTGACGAAACGGCTCAGAACAGCGGCATCCGCTTCCGCATCGCTACTAACAACTACACCAAGTCTGAGCCGGGCTACTTCAACACCGCTGTTGATAATCTTAACGGCTTAACGAGTGGAGAACTTAGAATCCGTGCCGTCGCTTCCCTTATGAACACTGATGGAACAACGATCAGCAATGACCTTTTTAAGGATACATCTACTGATCCTGCCAAGCCGAAAATGGGCTGGCTGTCCGGCGATAACACTAATGGCTGGTTCCTTACAGAGAGCCAATCCACTGATCCCAGCAACGACGCTATCAATCCTTTCCCTCCCTTCGGCGGTGCCTATATGAATACGCTCTTCCTGGCCGCTCCTGACGTGAACGATCTATCCTCCGGTGATATGCGATATAGGGGCGATGCAAATGAGACGGATTACGCAAATGCTATAGATACTGGTTGGAGCACCGCTGATGACGCAAAATGGTATCCGGTGTTCTCTGATAACAATGACCTTACCAAGAAAGTCGAATTCATCAGTGTCGATACCTATGCCAACTCTAAGGACCTGATGTACGCTTCATCCAACGATATTAAAGCGGGCGACGAAAAGACTGTCCTTTTCAACCATGCCCAGGCCTTGCTTATTTTCAACTTCAATGTTAGCAACAGGAGTGCGCTTGAGACTGAGTATTCAAACGGTACTAAGCTTGGCGAGTGGTGGGCTAGCAGTAGCAAAGCTGCACTTCTTTTCGTTGATCCTGAAGCCGCATTGAACTCCGATCCTACCAAGAAAGTTAAAGATCTTTTGACCGAAAGTAATGATCCTGACGGTGATTTTGCATCTGAATTCCAGTCTGCTTCAGATGTCGCCAAGTACCTGACCCTTAAGACCGTGGGAACCTTTACTTACGATAACAGCAGGAACACCCCGGTCGCTTCCTGGGACCTGAGCAAGTGGGGTGAATTGGACAGCTATTATAGTGTTATCAAATCTGGTGTTGGCAGTGATTTTCAATATGCCGGAATTGATCGTAACATTACGTCAGAAGACATGGATAATCCCAATCATCCGAACTATAATACTCTCCACAATATGAATAGCTACAGTGACTATTATGGTCTTGTCTACAATACGAATCTTAGAGATGTAACCGCCCATCAGGCTGGTGACGACCCCGATTGGACGAATAACCCCACAAACTACGTCCAGGTAGGCCAGCAGTTCATCCCTGAGCAGAAAAACGTCAACCCCTGGTTGCTGATAACCCTTGATGGAGAAAATTTCTACCTGAAAGAAATCAATATCCCGAGAGGAACCTGGCAGAAGGGCCATGTCTATATCTACAACATCTCCCTCGAGATAATGGGTGGTACGAAGTTCACGGTCAATGTCCAACCCTACGAGAATGATAATTTTACCATTTAGTGTAAACTGACTTTAATGTTTCAACCCGGCCGGCCATACAGTACGGCCGGGTTTTCTTTTCCAGTACGCTGCTGATGTCTCTCCTGAATTTCCTCTTCCAGCTTTTCATTGAGCCTGTCGTCATCCTTCTGGAATATCTGTTCGTCTTTTCGAACAAACTGACGGGAGACAACATCGCGCTGTCTCTGGTTGCGCTTAGCCTGGCCGTGAATTTCCTCTGCCTCCCGCTTTACCGCAGGGCAGATGCCATCAGCCGTCAGACACAGCGGAAGGAGAAGGAAATGGAGCCGGGCCTTCGGCATATCAAGGCACAGTTCCGGGGGAACGAGCGCTTTATGATGACGCAGGCTTACTACCGGATTTGTGGGTACAAACCCGTGCATGCGCTGCGGAACTCTCTCCCGTTGCTGCTGCAGATTCCCTTTTTCATCGCAGCATACGTGATGCTGTCCAACTTGCCGGAGTTCCAGGAGAAATCATTCTGGCTCATATCCAACCTGGGCGAGCCTGATGGGTTGCTGATCGTAGAGGGAATCGGTGCGCATCCTTTTACCGTCAACCTGCTGCCCGTCCTGATGACCCTTATCAATGTCGTATCTGCGCTTGTCTATGGCCGGAAAAACGCGGGAAAGTCCGGCCTGGTCCAGCAACTAGGCCTGGCCGCCCTGTTCCTGGTCCTTCTGTACGATTCCGCTTCCGGCCTGGTGCTCTATTGGATCCTGAACCAGCTTTTCTCGCTGGTCAAGAATGTGGTATTCCGTTTGCGGGACAGTAAGAAGGAAGCCACAGATGTCGCGGATTCCGCGGATGCCGCAAAAGTCACGGTGCCGTTCCTGCTGGGTGCGGTGCTCCTTGCCGTGCTGGCGGGAGCGCTGATTCCTTCCGCCGTCATCCGGTCCTCTCCGGCATCTTTCGTGAATGTCTGGAACTACCATTCTCCGCTCCTCCATATAGCAAATGCTTTCCTGACAGCTCTTGGATTCTTCGTTTTCTGGCCTGGCGTCTTCTATTACCTGGCTCGTTCCCGTGGAAGGCGCGCCCTTGCGGCTGGCGTATGGTGCCTGGCCGGCGTAGCGCTTGCCGACTACCTGTTTTTCGGCAGGGATGCGGGAACCTTGCGATATACGCTCGCCTACGAACTAGCGCCCTCTTTCCCGCTATGGCAGATGGGAGTCAACATCCTGGCCGCAGTAGCCGTCGCGGCCCTTTTCTTCCTTGCGTGGCGAAAGTGGCACAGGGCCGTGCCGCCTGCCCTGGCCATCCTGCTGCTGGTAACGGCAGGCATGTCTTTTTCCAATTGTACCGGTATCGGCAGGGAACTGCCGGACATTGAGAAAGCGGCAAAACGGCATAATGCTGCAAATGAGGCATCCATTCCCTTTGGCAAAGACGGGAAAAACGTCATCGTGCTCATGCTGGACAGGGCCGTCAGCCTTTTTATCCCGTTTATTTTCGAAGAGAGACCGGAGTTGAAGGAGATGTTCTCGGGCTTCACCTATTATCCCAATACCCTTTCTTTCGGTGCCGCTACCAACACGGCTTCGCCGGCCCTCTTCGGCGGCTATGATTATACCCCGGAGGAGATGAACCGGCGCGAAGACAAGCCGCTGGTGGACAAGCACGACGAAGCTCTCCTGCTCCTGCCGAGGCTTTTCCTGGAAGGCGGTTATACCGTAACGGTCTGCGATCCGCCTTACGCCGGTTATAAGGAACCGCCGGACCTTTCCATCTACGATGACTATCCCGGAATCCACACCTTTAATCTGGAACTCCGGCAGCCAGGGGTATATGCCCTCATAGAGACACTCTGGGAAAAGAACTTTTTCTGTTACGGCCTAATGAAGATGGCCCCCCTGGCACTGCAGGGGTTCCTGTACCAGAACGGGCAGTATGCCAACGATTCCATGGTGGCGCAGAACATGGATCAGTACACGACCAACCCTTCAATAGCTGCCGGCGTAAGGGCCAGTTTCCTCGATAATTATTCCGTGCTGTGCGCCTTGCCGGAGATGACAGATATGGAGGTGTCCGGAGATACCTTCCTGATGATGACCAACAATACTACGCACGAGCCCATGATCCTGAAGGAGCCGGAATACGAACCCGCCAAAAAGATAGACAATACAGAGTACGACCAGACCCACCGGGACCGTTTCACGGTGGAGGGAAGGACGCTCCCCGTGAGTACCGTGGAGCATATGGAGTTTTATCAAACGAATATGGCCGTCATGCTGAAACTGGGTGCCTGGTTCGATTACCTGCGGGAGCAGGGCCTCTGGGACAATACCCGCATTATCATAGTCTCCGATCACGGCAAGAATCTGAATATGTATCCCTATGCGTTGCTGCCGGACCCGATAAAGGGGGATATCTTCCGGTACAATCCACTGCTTATGGTGAAGGATTTCAATGCCGCCGGGTTCAGGATTGACCACCGCTTCATGACCAATGCTGACACGCCTTCTCTGGCAATGGACTCCCTGATTGAAAACCCTGTCAACCCCTATACGGGCAAGCCGGTCAGCAGCGATGCGAAATTCGCGCCCGAGTTGCACGTCGTGGACGTGATGCCCAAGGAGTGGAACGTGAGCAGGAACCACGGCAACCGTTACAATCCTATGAACTGGTTATCCGTGAAGAATCAGTACATCTTTGATATGGGCAACTGGGAGTATATCGGCGTTCACTGATTGGGATATGCGTTTCTTATTGTATATCGATCCGGGTACGGGCAGCATGCTGTTCACGCTGGCTGTCGGACTCGTTTCCGTGGTATGGTTCGGTGCCAGGGCGCTTTTCATGAAGATGAAGTTCTTCTCGCCCGCTGCAAAGAAAGACAGGAACAAGAAGAATATCGTCATCTACGGTGAGGACAAGCGCTACTGGACCACGTTCAAGGGGATCCTGGATGAGTTCGAGCGCCGCAGGGTGAAGGTGACCTACCTGGCCGGTTCTGCGGACGACCCACTGCTGGAGAAGCCCTACAAGTATGTGGAGACCGAGGTGATAGGCCTTGGCAACAAGGCCTATGCAAAGCTGAATTTCCTCAACGCCCGCATCGTGCTTGCAACTACGCCGGGGTTGGACGTGTACCAGTGGAAACGTTCCCGGAACGTAGACTGGTATGTGCACATACCGCACATGCCCGGCGAACTGACCACCTACCGTATGTTCGCCACAGACTTCTATGACGCGCTGCTCCTCTCGGGACAGTATCAGGTTGATGACTGCCGGTCGCTGGAGCACTTGCGAAACTTGCCGGAAAAAGAATGTGCGATTGTGGGCGTGCCGTATCTGGACCTGATGGCGAACAGGCTGAGAGGCATGAAAACCGGGACGCGGGAAAACATTACCGTCCTTGTGGCTCCTTCATGGGGAGACAACTCGCTCTTGAACCGGTTTGGCGGTCGTCTGTTCGACGCATTGGCTGCGACGGGTTATCATATCGTGGTGCGTCCCCATCCTCAGTCTTTCATATCCGAGAAGGAATTGATAGATAAACTGATGCGGGATTATCCTCAGCTGGAGTGGAACCGGGATGCCGACAATTTTGATGTGCTGAACCGGTCCGACATCATGATTTCCGATTTCTCGGGCGTGATCTTTGATTTTGCCCTGGTGTTTGACAAACCCGTCATTTGTGCCTATACAGATTTTGACAAAAGCAAGTTTGACGCCTGGTGGCTGGATACCCCCATCTGGACGGCTACGGCCATTCCCCGCATCGGCACCGTCCTGTCCGAAGAAAACCTGCCGGATATAAAGGCGCTGGTTGATTCGGCGCTGGAAGACAAGTCTAATGAACGCCGTCGCCAGGAAGTGCGGGACGAGACCTGGATGCACCGGGGAGAGGGCGCTGCACGGGTTGTCGATTATCTGGTTCAGAAGTTGAGAAAGCTGCAATAACAGTATGGCAAAAACCGTTTATCTGGGCATGATTGGAGACATCATGCACCCCGGATTAATTAACATCATCAATGAGGCCACTAAATATGGCGAGGTGATGATTGGTCTTTATACGGATAGGGCTATCGCTACGCATAAGAGGCTGCCGTATCTTACTTACGACCAACGGAAGCAAGTGATAGAAAGCATCAAGGGTGTAAGTGCCATCGTTCCGCAGGATGACTGGAGTTATGTCCCTAATCTGATCAAGTATAAACCGGACTATATCATTCACGGGGATGACTGGCTGTATGGCCCGGATAAGTATATCCGGGACGAGGTGTTCAAAGTGATGGAAGATATGGGGGGGCAGGTCATTGAAATCCCTTACACAAAGGGCATTTCCGCATCCGGCCTGAAAGAAGCCATTGATTCACTGGGCGTTACTCCACAGGCTCGTCTGGCCTCGCTGCGCAGGCTTATTTCCGCAAAGCCTATAGTCCGCATAATGGAGAGCCACTGTGGTCTCACGGGCCTTATCATTGAGCATACCAAAGTGGAAGTGGGGGATGAAATCCGTGAGTTTGACGGTATGTGGGCCAGTTCTTTGACGGACTCTACCAGTAAGGGCAAACCCGACATTGAGGCCGTGGACCTGACCACCCGCCTGCACGACCTGAACGACACGCTTGAAGTGACAACCAAGCCCGTCATCTTTGATGGAGATACCGGAGGCAAGACGGAGCATTTTGTGTTCACCGTCCGGACGCTGGAGCGTCTGGGTGTTTCTGCTGTCATCATTGAGGATAAGGTGGGCTTGAAACAGAATTCTTTGTTCGGTACGGATGCCGTACAGATGCAGGACAGCATCGAAGGCTTCTGTGCCAAGATCCGTGCGGGTAAAGAAGCCCAGGTTACCCGTGATTTCATGATTATCTCCCGCTGCGAGAGCCTGATTGCAGGTAAATCCGTGGAAGATGCCCTGGAGCGTTGCCATGCATACGTTGATGCCGGTGCCGATGGTATCATGATCCATTCCAAGAATGAAAACGGGATGGACATCAAGGAGTTCTGCCAGCGTTTCCGCGAGGTGGACAATCACACCCCGATTGTGGCCGTGCCAACAACCTACGCGCAGTTTACAGAAACGGAACTGGCTGGTTGGGGTATCAATATCGTGATTTACGCCAATCACATGCTCCGTAGCGCATATCCTGCCATGGTCAAATGTGCTGAACGGATTCTTGAGACAACCCGTGGCCTTGAGGCATCTGAAGAATACTGTATGCCAATTAACCAGATTCTAAATCTCATTCCCGGCACCAGGAAGTTATAAAATATGATTAGGCCTGGATTCTTTATTGAAACCCTTCGGGAGAAAGGCATTGACTGCTTTGCCGGGGTTCCGGATAGTCTGTTAAAGAATATCTGTGCTTACATCACGGACCACTTTGATGCGGCTCACAACATTATTGCCGCCAACGAGGGCGCAGCTATAGGTCTTGCTGCCGGTCACTATCTGGCAACCGGGCGGCCCGCCTGCGTGTATATGCAGAACAGTGGCGAGGGAAACATCATCAATCCGCTAACCTCACTGACCGCCCCGGAAGTATACGACATTCCTGTCCTTCTCCTTATCGGCTGGCGCGGACGTCCGGGTGTCCATGACGAGCCCCAGCATGTGAAGCAGGGCAAGGTCACGCTGGAACTGCTGGATGTGATGGGCGTGAAGTACGAGATCCTCTCCAAAGATGAGAGTGAAGTTGTCGTCCAGATTGAAAAGGCGGCAGCGGCATTGGCCCGCAACGAAGTCTTTGCCCTGGTCGTGGAAAAGGATACGTTTGAGGACTATCATCTCCTTCATACGGAGGAGAATAAGTTCTCGATGAGCCGTGAAGAGGCCATTCAGGCTGTCGCCGGGGTTATTGGGAAGAATGATTGTATCGTTTCTTCTACCGGAATGATCAGCCGTGAACTGTTTGAATATCGCGTGGCCACGGAACTAGGTCATGAACGGGATTTCCTCACCGTCGGCTCCATGGGGCATGCATCCCAGATCGCGCTGGGTATCGCTTTGGCGCAGCCGGAGCGCCCTGTATGGTGCTTTGACGGCGACGGAGCGGTCATCATGCACATGGGAAGCCTGGCCATCGTGGCAGAAAAGTCACCGCAGAACTATATTCACGTAGTGTTCAACAACGGCGCTCATGACTCCGTAGGAGGTCAGCCCACGGTTGGTTTAAAAATGGATCTGCCCGCCGTGGCCAAGGCTGTGGGCTACAAGGCTGTTTACAGGGTGGACAACAAAGCCGATCTGGTAATCATTCTGAATAATCTTGTCATTCTGAGCGAAGCGAAGAATCTCCCAGGACCGGTCTTCCTGGAAATCAGGGTGAAGAAAGGTCACCGCAAGGAATTGTGCCGTCCTACCACAACTCCTATTCAGAACAAAGAAGCTTTAATGCAGTTCTTGAAGAAATGAGAATTGTAATTCTTTCAGACATTCATGCTAACGTAACAGCGTTCAAGGCTGTTCTTGCCGATATCTCAACCATTGGTGGAGTAGATGCCTATGCTATCATAGGAGATTTGGTTAACTATGGCCCGCGTCCCAATGAGATTATCGAGATGACAAAAGGCTTGGACAAACCCTTGCTGGTGAATATTTGGGGCAACCACGAGTATTCTGTTTTTGGCGGTAGCCTTGAGCGTTTTGCCACTGACAGAGGCCGGGCAGTGCTGCAATATACAAAATCTATCCTTTCACCGGAGTCGTATGGCTATCTGGACAGGGAGATGGAGCATAGCGGTTCCCGGACGTGCTTGATAGAGGGTAAGTCATTCCTTTTTGTGCATGGCAATTTGGATGACCCTTACTGGGGCGGGGTCGGCATTGACAAGATGGATGATGAGCGTTTTGCTGAATACGATTATGTAATCAGCGGGCACTCGCACGTACCTCATTATGTTGAGCATTTCTTTGCTATGGATTATCCTGCCTATCGCAACAGGAAACGCACAGTCTTCATCAATCCGGGTTCCGTAGGACAGCCCCGCAATCACAATCCATACGCTCAGTACGGCATGTTGGATGTTGAGAGTGGGAATTACGAGCACCGTTGTGTCCGGTATGATGTGAAAGAGGAGCAGAAACAGTTCAGTGACAGCGTGGATAAGTTTTACAGAGACAGATTGTCATTAGGAATATGAAAAGTCTATATGTATTAAGCGGAGCATCCGGAATGACCGGCAGCGAGCTTGTCAGACAAATATTGGAGGCGGAGAACGACAGTCGCATAATTGGCTTTGACAATTTCTATGCAAGTACAATAGATACCGTCAAGGATTATCTTGACAACCCCGGATTCGTGTTCCATGAATACGACCTCAACAACGCCGACCAGATGAAAGCTATTGAAAAGCAGGTTATGCGTAAAAAGGGCGCTTACGAAAGAACGGTTTATATCAACTGCGCTGCCGTGGTGCATACGGAGCATTTTTATGAGGTGGAGCATACTTGGGAGACCAATGTAATCTCAATGAAGTCATTTCTGGAACAGGCCATCCGTGTTAAGGCTGATACCTTCATCAACTGCTCAACCAGCGAAGTGTATTCCATGCAGTCCTGGAAAAAAAACGGTGGCGTCCGCGAGAGTGACTACCTGATGATGTCAACCGCTGAGCACAGCCAGCGTACCAGCTATGCTTGCGGCAAATTGATGACTGAGTTCTTTATGAAAGATGCAGTGGATAAAGGCAAGATTAAAGGTTGCTCCATTCGTTTTGCTAACGTGTACAGTAAACATGAACGTTTTGCCAAACATGTTATTCCGCACATTATCAACGAGTTGTTAGAGAAGGGCTCTGTGGCCTTGTTGGAGAACTCCAAGAAGAATCGTCGTGCGTTCCTGCATAACATTGACAGTTGCCGTTCGGTATTGGCGTTGATCAATTCCGATAAGGCTCTTGATGGTACTGTCTATAATGTCGCTACCAATGAGGAGATTTCCATTATTGATCTGACGTACAGGATTGCAGAGAAGATGGGGCAGCCCAAGCCGGAAATTATCTTCAACGGCTATCGCAGTTCTGATCCCGAGCGCAGACTTTTGAATACTGAAAAGATTCGTACCCGCACAGGGTGGACGCCTATTATAACGCTTGATAAGGGTCTGGATATGTGCATAGCATCCATTGGGAAGTAATGAAGAGCCTCATTATCACGGTGGCCGGAATGTCCAGCCGCTTCAATAAGGATACGAAAGAGGATGTACTGAAGTGCCTGTATTATGAAGACATTCCTGCCAACTCATTGATCAGTCTGCAGGTTCATAAGGCCTATGATTGGGTGGACGAGATTGTTGTTGTGGGCGGATATAAGTATGAGGCTTTGGAAAAGTTCATCCGCAATGAAATGAAGGATGTGAACCATAAGATTAAACTGGTTTATAACGACCACTATCACGATTATGGGTCAGGATATAGTCTCCTCAAAGGAATTGAAGAGGTTTCAGAAGATGCCGATGAGATTACCTTCATTGAAGGAGATTTGTTCTTTGACACGGAAAGCATAGAGAAAATTCTCTCGTCAAAAAAAGATGTAATTACTGTGATTAATGAACCCATTCTTTCTGATAGAGCTGTTGCACTTTATTTTGATGTGAGCAACTACCCTCATTACATCTACGATCCCAACCACTCTTGCCTGGAGATTCACGAACCCTTCACGGCCATCCATAATTCAGGTCAGATGTGGAAGTTTAGGAATCCCAGCAGGGTGCGGGAAATATGCCAGTTCTTGACTTCCGAACAGGAGCAGGGAACTAATCTGGAGATTGTCCAAAAGTATTTTGGAACATATAAAAGTACACAATTAGACATGGTAAGAATCAACCTCTGGTTCAATTGCAACACTGTTTCTGACTACCGTGAGGCTATCAAAGCATTAAGTAAATGAAGACGTTAGACGAGAAGTTAAACATCCTTAAGAAGAAATTAGATGGAGGTGAAAAGATAACCATTGCCATCTTTGGCTTGGGTAGTGTGGGATGTTATCTTCTGGACTATCTGGTGTCATTGGCAGACCCCCAGTTAAAACTTGTTGTAGTAGGACGCGACGCAGAAAAGATGCAAAAGGATGTAAATATCATCCGCACTTCTGCAACTATTCGCAGACAGATGCGTAGTGTAATTGTGGTTGAGGGAGGTTGTGACTTCAAGGACGTTGCTTCTTTAGAGGCTGCACTCAGAAAGATTCAGCCAGATTTCATTGTCAATAGCAGTCGTCTTTTTGCCGGGTTGAAGTATGGCACTATTTCTTGGTCAAACCTTCGTGCATACGGCATTTGGAGTCCGATGTCTGTCCTTTTGGGCAAGAACATCATGGAGGCATACGGAAAGGCTGAATGCAACGCCATAAGCATCAATACTTCTTACTCGGATGTCGTGATTCCCTGGCTGAAGAGCGCCGGTATGCCTTACTTTGATTTTGGCAGCGGCAACGTGAATCATCTGATTCCCCGTATGAAGTTCTTTGTGGCCGGGAAGTTTGGAATTGAAAAACTGGACGATATTGATATTACCCTGGTTGCCAGTCACTTCCATGATGTGGTAATAAGCAAGGAAGGTCATACGGAAGGAGCTGGGCTTTTGCTGAGTATCAAGTATCAGGGAAAGGAACTTGACATCAATCATGATGAGGTGTATAAGGCATGTGCCATATCTATGCCTTCCGACCAGAAGCGCAATATGATGAATGCTTCCAGCAATTTTAACATCATCTGCAGTATTCTTTCTGCTATCCGTGAGAAGAAGGCCGTCAAGATTCATACACCTGGTGTGGACGGGCATATTGGTGGTTATCCTTTCATAATTGATGGTACAGGTGAAGTGGTGAAAGGATATATGGCTACGGATTTCTCGCTTGAGGAGATGGAGCGGGTGAATCGTAATTCCATTTACTATGATGGCATTGAAAATGTTGAAGACGGCTGCCTGTGTTATACAGATGAATTGTTGGCAAAAGTCAAGGACCACTTCAATGTCGTTATCCCCAAAAGAGTGAGATTATCAGAAGCAGAAACAATAGCTTCTATATTGATAGATAAGATAATAACGCCAAACATTAACCATTATTTACATTAGAAGCCTGTTTTTCATTATCTTCTCATTCGCGACCTACGGCTGCTTTTCCATTGATATAGTTTTCTTCTGGAACTTCCTGGTCAGGAGGTTTCTGGTATTCAAATCCTATGTTTAGTATTTGAATACTTGTTTATTTTTGTTATTTTTGTAACTTGAAATGGTTCGCACCGTTTCATAAATTTTACATTCTTGCCTATACTCCAATATGTGTAGGCAATGCAGTATGCGTGTGGCTTTAAAACAATTCTGCAAATACATTTTGCCGTTTCTCACGGTTTGCCTGGGTATTGCCTGCTCCCGCGAAAACCCGCAAGGGAGGGATGTTCATTTCGTTATAGAATCGGCCCCGTTCACAAAAGGGGAGGAATTCAGCGGTGTGTCTTTGTCCGAAGACAATTCCAGGTTGTTAATCACGTCCTCCATGCGGGGACCGGACGGCGAAATTGTCACCCCCAGCGTTTTCACCAGCGCCGGCTCCCCCACCTACGCCGCCCTAAAAAAGAATGGAGGCGTCTGGGAGGTGGATGGCACCCCGCTGGTTTTACCCATCGGCGGTTATTCACTGGACGTAATAGCCTTTGGCACGGACTCCGATGAAGGAAATGACGTTTCTTCTTTCGGTACAGGGGATGTTTGGGCTCCCGTCATCAGCGGTGCCAATGCCACTTCCGTCGTTAGTTTTACGGTGGACACCTATTCCCATCAGATGGATTTGATGTACGGGGCGGTGAACGTCGCAAATAGCGGTACTTCCTATCTTTCTTTAGAGCATGCCCTCGCCCTGCTCATTTTCAACATCAAGTTCACTGGTGCCGATATGGCCTTTATCGAGACCAATGACACCGACTACAAATTCAAGTTGGACGGTATCTTTTTTGTCAATTCCGACGGCCTTACCCAGTATCTTGCCAACCCTTCTACCATTACTGCGGCGAATGTCCTTCTTAAAACCCGTGGAACTTTCACGATAGATTATTCAAAGAACAATCTTGAAGCCGGTTGGACTGGGCTTTCGGCCATTGCCGGGAATTATTCTATGCCGATGTACCCGGCTCCTGCTTCACCATCCATAGCCAATCCTTCGGTCCAATCCACGGTATTCTCCAATCAGGAAGCAAGTTGGAGAATAGACGGCATTGAACGCGATAAGTTCTACCAACTGGGGCATCCGCTTCTGGTTCCCCAGCAGCCCATCCAGGATGTCATCCTGGTCTATACTTACGATGGTGCCCGGTACTCGGCAAGCGTGGATTTGCCCACGGGCTATTGGTTCAGTGGAGAGAAGTATATCTATAACCTTGTCGTAAGCCGCGTGGGGCCTTTTTCTGGTCATCAATGGATTTATTCTTTGTGAGACATCCTGCCCGGATACTGATTAATGTGCTTTTGGCTGTTTTCCCAACAGTCTTTGCCACCGTCTCATGCTCTAAGGGACCGGAGGAGGAAGAGGGCGCCCTCGCATTTGTTGTACAAAACGTGGGGGAAACCAGGGCTTCCCTTGTGAACGACACCGCAACCATGAAGACAAAATACGGCAGTATTGGTTTCGGTTTACTGGGTTATCAGTTCGAAGGTTTATGGAATGATAATCTCACTGCCAATTTTGCATACAATGATAAATGCACGGAGAGCAGCGGCATTTGGAGGACCTCCGGCGCTTATATGCTACCGGGCAACAGCAGCCGCTTGAGATTCTTCGCCTATGCCCCCTACAACGGAAACGGCATTACACTCCCCGCAACCAATGCGCAGGGCGTTCCTGTGATACAATACACGCTGCCGACGAATCTCTCCGACCAGAAGGATCTCCTGGTTTCGGACACCGGAAGCGTCCCAGGGGGCGGGCTGGATACATATCACCTCACATTCGAACATCCGCTCACGGCCGTCATGTTCGAAGTAGCCAGTGATTCCGCCACCGGAACCGTTAAGGGTATCACAATAAGCGGCTTGTACGGGAGTGGTTCGCTGCCACTCGATGCCGCTTACTGGCATCCGGCAACCAATCCCTGGACACCGACCGGTAATAGGACAGTCTCGTATACGGCTACGATGAACTACGCCCATACCCACGATGGAGGTGATACTTCACTTCATGAAGATCCCGATAACGATATATTCCTGATTATTCCCCAGACGCTGCCCGTTCCGGTTAATCCGGGAGATCCTTGTGCCAAGATTACCGTGAGTTTTGCGGCAGGGGCTTCCACTATTGCACGGAACTATGAAAGAAACATTGGCGGCTCTTTCCCATGGGGAAGAATGCTTAAGCTCCGGCTCTTCATAGATCCCTTCCTGGCCGAGGGAGAAAATATAACATGGGAGACATTCATCGCCAGCGGGGAAACGTTAACCTGGATTCCATACACTGGATTAGATGGTACTGCACAAGGATCCAATATGGTGCCGTAAATGATTAATAAGCTTTTCAATATCATTCTGACCGCGGGATTATCCGTTCTCCTCCTCTCTTGCGTGCAGAAGGAAGAGACACCTTCCGGCACGGGGGACTGGTCGGGCTCTTTTGCTGCTACAGCCGAATCCCTTGTCCAGACAAAGGGCGGGATAGACGGAACGACCGGCAAATTCACCTGGAAGGCGGGAGACCGGATTGCCGTTTATGCCACCGGCGGAGGGGGAAAGTATTTCAACTGCATACTCAAAGACGATTCTGACGGGGAAGAGTTGGGAGACTTTGAAGAAAGGTATTATGGAACACGTACCAACTACGCCGTTTATCCGGTCTGGATTGCCAAGGAAGATTATCCCGGTCCCACTGACCTCAGAGTCAAGCTTCCTTACAACTACCTGGTTGAAAAGACCGTTGAGGCAAACACCGTTTCGCAGGTCCCGATGGTAGCTGTCAATAATGATAGCGATGATCCTCTTGTATTCAAGTATCTCTGCGGCGTACTGCGTCTGGAACTGAAAAGTGTCCCATCTGGAACAAAATGTGTAAAAGTAGTTGCTGATAAATATATTACGGGAGATTTTGTAGTTCAGGATCCAGGCACTTCCACTCCGCATATCAACGCTCTCGAAGGGTCCGTCTCCGGAAACGGACAGGAGGTGACATTTACCTTCCCGTCCACAACCGGTTCAGGTAATGCAGATAATATAGTCCTTGATCTGCCTCTGCCTGTGGGCATTTACCATTGCATAAGGGTTTACACTTTTTCCAATACTACGACAACTACTACTTCCTTCACCCGGTTCTTTGTATCGACCTATCCTGTCAATATCCAGCGTGCAACGGGACACCGTATGGAGGTTAACTTTATAGCAGCCAGTGGTCGCCTGACCGAAATGACGGTTGAGGACCAGGTAGTAAACCTTGGGGCAAGTCTGGATATAGAGCCCACCATTAAGATTAATAAAACAACTGCCATCTCTGCCACTACCGGAGTAAGCATCGTTGCTACGGCGGCAGATCCCACCATCGTTGAGGTCTCAACCGTCACCCTCTCCACGGGCTTGCCCGGCATCCGGCTCAAGGGACTGAAAACGGGAACGACCAAACTCATCAGCTATGCCGTTTACGGAGATCAGATTCTGTACTCCCGTGAGGCAACAATTACCGTTACGGCCGAGAATACGTACTTGAGGGTGGACCATGCTGAGAAGATGGCAGAATTGGGGAAGACAGCCTTGTATGCTTATCTTATGTCGGGATCAGAGGTGGTGGAAGCCGACAGTTACACCTGGACATTGACCGGCGGCCCTGCGACACTTGCTTCCCTTGATGAAAGGGCCGTCATCACTTCAACCGGTGGTACCGGAGATGTGACTTTCACCTGTACCGCCACTTTAGACGGAAAATCTTTCAGTATCTCTACCCGTACCATTACTGTTGTGACTGTTCCGGCCGGCGTTCTGCGCGCAGTTTATTCTACCAATACCAACGGCGATTACATCTTTTTTTCCCGGTCCAACTTATCCTTTGAGAAAGACGAAGACCCCAGTAACCCGGGACGATACAAAACTATCAATGCGTCAGGATCCACTGCAAATGCCAACAACGGTCATTTTGAAATAGAAGCAGAAGCCCAGTGGGATTATTACACCGGCAGAAAAAACACGACTACCATAACTACGAATACTGTTCCCCGTTATGACGTGGGTTTTCCCTTGCTGATAGGATTTATGTTTGGGAATACTCCCAGTAATGTTGATGTCCTGGTTGACGGTGAACACACGACAAACTGGTTCCACCCCGGCTACAATGCGTGGCAGCATCTTTTACTGTCGCGCAGAAATGGCAAGGTAAACGGAACGGAGAATGCTCGATTTGCCTTTGCCCTTGTAAACACCGGACTATCCTACGATAAAAATCTTATGAGGGTATCCGCTGGTGTGCCCGGAATACTTATTTTCCCGGATTATTATGTGCATCCGGAAGGAGTTCCTCTACCCGTGAATATCAATGGGGCCACTTTCAGCGCCAATACCTATACACCTGAACAGATGGCTTTGCTTGCCGAAGCCGGAGTCTTATTCCTCTGCGCCTATGATGCCATAGATGGAACTGGAGGGAGTAATACTGGGGATACCTCCGGGAATTGTTATTGCTTCGCTAATCTGGATAAAAACAGAGTCCCGAATGAGTGTTATTTCAGATTTACCAATTCCGGATTGTCCATAAATAACTTAGGGTTACTGTGGCATATTCATGAACAAGGAAATGGAGGTAACGAACGCTTCGAAATTCGCTTGGCAAGGAATGTAGAATGAGAATTAATCCGATATATACAGTATTACCTTTGTTGTTTATAGCGGCTTCCTGTACAAGGGAGGAGCTACAGACATCGGCACGCCTGCAGGTGTCTTCGGAGGCTATCTCGACTCAAACCAAGGCGGAGATTGCTGCCGACGGCGGATTTACATGGAGCTCTGGAGACCAGATTGCCGTGTATAGTACGAAGGGACCCGGGTATGTTACCGCTACTTTGTTCGAGGGTGAAGAAGGAAAGAAAAAATCCGGTTTTGAGATAGATTCCAAGGCTAAACAGCTACGTGAGGATTACAGCGTGTATCCTGCGGGCATCGCTTTGGATGCTTATCACGAAGAAAGTGATTTCAGAGTTCAACTCCCGGATGTTTACAATAATGTGGATAAGACCAATCCGTTTGTCAGTCAGCTCCCCATGGCAGGCAAGAATGATCCGGATGAGGATTTATCCCTCTATCATTTGGGAGGTCTTTTGCGCCTGACCCTTAGGAATCTTCCGGCAAATGTCAACAAGATTGAAATATCAACCGGAAAGAACCTTTCAGGCCAGTTTTCTGTAAATACGGCCAATCCCGTTGCGATGTTCGTCTCTACGGATAGCGGTACCGGTTCAAATGGCACCACACTGACATTCAACCTTAAGACAGCCACTACGGCCAATGAAACCGTTGTTCTTAATATCCCCCTTCCTGTGGGCGAGCATGATTACATAAGTGCCCAGGTTAAGCAGGGCGGGACGCTTAGGGCCAGTTTGACGGATCCGGTGCCTTTTGAAATCAGGCGCGCAAAGGGTCGTACCTATTCGTTGGAGAACGCTACGGCATCATTTGCCCTTACGCCTCTCAACGTTTCTCTCAGAAACTACGCCGATATGATCTATACCGTGTCGGCCAGCGGCACTACCTTTACCTATCCCAATACAAACAAGAACTCCGGTCTCATCATTACGGCCTCCGTTGAAGATCCGACGATTGCTTCCGTTACGGTGCTTGAATATCCCGATGCCTTGCCAACACTCCATGTGGCCGGTCTTAAGGAGGGTGTTACCACACTCGTAGCACACGCTTATTATAACGGTTATGTGCTTTCGGCAGAGTCGACGGTTACCGTTTCGGCTCCTTCCGCCGGCGTTATTCATGGTCCAAATAAGGTGCTATTCAACAAGGAACAGCGTTACAGCGCGTCATTTTCAACTGCATTGGAGCCGGATTCTTATGTTTGGGAATTGACTGGAACTGACGCTACCCTGATCCAGGATGGTACGGATGTAGCTATCGTGAAAGGCGATTCCGGCCCAGATGAAGGGGATGTTACACTGGTTTGCAAAATGGTTGTGGATGGCCAGGAATACGCAAGCGCTTCCAAGACAATCCATGTCCAGGACAACCCTTCGGGAACGGCACGGGGAGTTTTTACCAGAAACACTGACGGAGATGTGTTTTTCTTCTCCGAGGGAAAACTTATGTATGACAATGACAACAGCCTGTATATCTTTGAAAAGCCACAGTATCAAACATATAGCGGTGTCGTTGAACAATATCGTTACGATAAATCTTCATTAAACCATTATTGGGATATATTTAGACCGACTGAAATCTCGGGTGCTTTCACAACAACACCCGGGGCAACGGATGTCTATGTTGAATCCGTACCACATAGCCAGTGGTACGTTTTATCCAGAGATATTTTCGAGTTTGTATTTACAAACGGATTCCGCGGAGAGTTGCGTTATGCCCGTGGCAATATAGCCGGGATATATGGCATGTTTCTTTTCCCGGACGACTATAAGCATCCTGCCGGCTGTACACCGGTTCATGAAAAGAATGGCGGCAGCTATGAGTCTAACTACTTCACCCAGGATGAATGGATACTGATGGAAGCAGCCGGAGTGGTATTTTTGCCAGCCTCGGGTTATTACTTCCAATACTCGCATAACAGCAACCCGGCTGAAGATTATTTCAAGGATATGTTTGCCGGTGGGTACTATCTGGTTTACGATGCCACGGGATCCACTACACTGAAATATCTGTATTTTACCACTTCGGCTCTAAGCTATAATAATAGTATCACGGATACTTATATGTATAGCGTACGACTGGTCCATGACTAAACTATCCATACGGCTTGCTTTGGCTTTATTGCCGTGTTTCCTTTTCTCTTGCGGAAAGGAGCCTTTCTTTCGTGAAGAGCCGCCGGAAGCCAAGAGCCGGGAGATTTTGGCCCGGTATGATTCGCTTTCTACAGAGACCGGCACTAAAGTTACCATCGATAATTCTGGTGTCTTTACCTGGCAGACCGGAGACCGGATAGCCATTCACTCGGATGCCGGTTTTTATTATCCGGCGTCCTTCACGTCGGTGGACGCTGGAATCGGCCATTTCTCGTCGTATTATGCTGGAGAGCGCAACCTGTTTGCCGTTTATCCGTTCTATTTTGCACTGGAGGAGCACCCGGGCGGTGCGGAAGGATTATGGTTATACCTTCCTTCCTCATACAATGGTCAGAATACCGGAACAGTTTCTTCGGTGCCCATGGTAGCCGATAATCTGGAGAGTAAACCTCTTCCCCTTCAATTCAAGCATGTAGGGGGGCTTTTCCGTCTCACTTTGAGTAGTGCACCCTCGAATACGCGATTTATTAAAGTTACTTCTGCACAGAATCTGGCTGGGAGTTTTGCCGTGGACAATACAGATCCCGATGCCCCCTATATCTCATTTAACAATACTACGGCCGCCGGGGACTGCACTGAAGTGCTTTTTGTCCTGGCCTCAAATACCTCCGGGACGGTAGTGGTTAACCTGCCGGTTCCTGTGGGAGACTGTTGCAATCTTCAGGTTTCTGCGCTCAATAGTTCATACTCCCTGCTGGGTATAGCCTCGCTCGGGGAACCCAAGACGGTGGAAAGAGGAAAGATGTACAACCTGACGGCTAGCCTTGACAACGTAGCAAATCGTCTGTCATCTTTCTCCGTTCCCGATTTCAGTCTGACTAACGGAAAATTCGTATATCTCGCTTATACGGCAAAAAAGAACAAGGATACCGCCGATGCAACGTATGGAAACGGCTTAAGACTTTCTGTCACGGCTGAAGATCCAGCGATTATAGATGTGGAGGACCTAAACGAGACGGCTTCGGCCAAACAGCCGTCCTTCAAGATTACCGGCCTCAGTGCCGGCACCACCTATCTGACCGTGATAGCCACAATGGGATCGGATAAATTATACGCAAAAGCTAAAGTCACGGTATCCAACTTATACACCGTTGATGGCGTCCTGTAATTCAGATTTTCTCCATATAGGAGCGGGGAACACTGGCCCGGGCCGATAAGAGGCCTATCAGGTTCACCTCTATAAAATGCTTCCCGTGCAATTCCAGCACGGTGCCTTCCACACCCACCAAGGGGCCTTTGACTACTCGCACACGGTCCCCTCTTTCCAGTGAAACGTTCATAAGACCTCCCGTGTCTTCCGACATGTCGAAGACACGGATAAAGTCATCCATCTGCTTGTCCGGCACTTCCAGCATGCGGTGGTTGGCGTAGTCGAACATATACATGAGCGGAAGGCCCATATCTACCTTTAGCGAACAGGCGACAGCCTTGGTGGCATAAAGGAATACCAGGTTTTTGATTACAGGAGAAGGCCGAAGCTTTCCCCTGTAATCTTTTTTGTAATCTACGGGGATAAAATGCTGTATTTTCCTTGCTTCCAGCGCTTCTTTTATCTTTAACTCCTGGCCGAACCGGGTTTTGGCGGCAAACCAGGAGAACTTTTCGACGGGTTCCGGCATAAATTAGTTTTAGCTAGAACAAATTTAGCCAAAATAAAGAAGAGAAACAAATAAAAAGGAGGCGACCATGCCGGTTGCCTCCTTATATAGTAAAAAGACTTCAAGGAAAGCACAAGGCCTGTGCCTTGTCCAACGAAGCGTCGCGTCAAGGAACGCGCTCCAAAAAGGAGGTGTTCCAGCCACACCTTCCGGTACGGCTACCTTGTTACGACTTAGCCCCAATTACCTGTTTCGCCCTAGGCCGCTCCTCTCGGTCACGGACT
>Ga0310690_10003558_pt1 | contig 23123 bp, 18 predicted proteins | sample AusTroGonzalo_MG_2_FD_207661 | JGI IMG/M metagenome (GOLD analysis project Ga0310690, IMG submission 207661) | Bovine rumen microbial communities from tropical cattle in Woodstock, Queensland, Australia - Gonzalo_04 (v2) (version 2) | ecosystem: Host-associated > Mammals > Digestive system >... | reverse complement strand
GAGCAAATACGCCTGCACGTACATCCTATGGAGCTATACGGACAACAGGTGATAGGCGACGAGAATATGCTTCGCTACCTCTTTGAAATCATCAAGCCTTCAGAGGTGCAGTCAGAAGTGAAGGACGAGCAGTATGTCACTTATAAGCTGAAGGCCGCCTTTAAGTCGGATATTGACAGCCTGCTTTGTCGCCAAATAGTGCGTGACCATGGTGAAGCTACGCATCGTCGCGGATGTGGCATAACAGTAGAAGATAACGGAATAACTATTACATTACCCAGATACAATGGAAAAATTTAAGATGATTATCGTCGAGGACGTGCCCCTCGAACTTAAAGGAACTGAAGGCATTGTACGTCATGAGATTCCCGAAGCTGAGGTTATTGGGACAGCTGATAATGAGGCCAGCTTCTGGCGACTTATCAAGCAACAACAGCCAGACCTCGTGTTACTTGACCTTGGACTTGGCGGTTCTACAACCGTCGGTGTTGAAATCTGTCGTCAGACCAAAGAGCTATACAAACAGGTAAAGGTGCTTATCTTTACGGGCGAGATACTGAACGAGAAGTTATGGGTCGACGTGCTCGATGCTGGTGCCGATGGTATCATCCTGAAGAGTGGTGAATTGCTGACCCGTCGTGACGTGATGGCTGTTATGGAGGGCAAGCAACTGGTGTTCAACGAGCCCATTCTTGAAAAGATTGTCGAGCGTTTCAAACATGCCGTCTCTTCACAGCTGGCTCGTCAGGAGGCGCTGATTAATTACGAGATTGATGAGTATGACGAGCGTTTCCTGCGTCATCTGGCTTTAGGTTATACCAAAGAGCAGATTACGACCTTGCGAGGTATGCCTTTTGGCGTGAAGAGTTTGGAGAAACGACAGAACGAGCTGGTCCGTAAACTCTTCCCTGGTGGCGATAGTGTGAATGCCACGCGCCTGGTGGTTCGTGCCTTCGAACTCCGTATCCTCGATATCGACAATCTTGAACCTGACGCAGAGTAATCAGAAATACTATCGGAGTAATCAGAAATACTATCGGAGTAATAGATAATTAAGAATTGAAAAAGTATTTTCCACATATTGCTTTCCTGCTGTTTGCAGCCCAGTTGCTGCTCATGTTGGTGTCATGGTTGTTAGCAGCAGCCATCCCCACAAGTGGTGTCCGTTCGCTATTGTCCAGCGAAGGCCTGCGTTGGTTCTTAGGTCATTTCTCCGATGTATTGGGAACGCCGTTATTGCTTTGCTTGTTGTTGTTGCTGATGGCATACGGTTGTCTGAACGGTTGTGGCATCCTACACTTTAAGTCATCCTATCGCCAGCGTCGTGCATTGACCATCACGCTATTGCTGTTGGTGGTTTATGTCGGTTTCATCCTACTGCTGGTTATGATGCCACATGCAGTCCTGTTATCAGCTACAGGCCTACTATGGCCTTCACCGTTCTCTGCGGCTGTTGTACCACTTTTTGCCTTTGGCATCACGCTGCTTAGTGCCGTCTATGGATATGTGGCAGGCAGTTATGGCCAAATGTCTGATGTTTATCAGTCGTTGATTGATGGCATACGCATCGGAGCCCCATGGTTGCTGTTTTATGTGTTGTTAGGTCAAATCTATTATTCATTACTATTCATATTGCCTCTCTAAATATGCGTTATTTCATTTGGTTTAGCTACGATGGCGAACGGTATCACGGTTGGCAGGTACAACCCAATGGTGTGACGGTGCAGAGTGAACTTGAACGTTGTCTGTCACTCCTGTTGCGTGAAACCATTTGTGTAACGGGTGCCGGACGTACCGATGCCGGTGTTCATGCCCGTGTGATGGCTGCCCACTTTGATACGGATGCCGTCTTCGAACCAGACACGCTTACCATGAAACTTAACGGCCTGTTGCCTTACGACATAAGTGTGAGCCGTGTCGAGCAGGTAGCTCCAGATATGCATGCCCGTTTTTCTGCGCGTACGCGTACCTATCATTATTATATACACACCCATAAGAATCCCTTTGCCCGTCGTTATTCTCAGGAGATGCATTATCGTCTCGACTTCAATCTGATGAATGAGGCCGGACGTATTCTCTGCGAGTATGAGGATTTTGGCGCCTTCTGCAAGGCTGGCAGCGATGTGAAGACGACGCTGTGCCAGGTGACTCATGCCCAGTGGCATCAGATATCTGAAACAGAATGGTATTTCGAGATTACCGCCAACCGTTTCCTTCGCAATATGGTGCGTGCTGTGGTTGGAACCCTTGTAGAAGTAGGCAGAGGCCGAATGTCGTTAGACGATTTTAGGAAAGTGATTGAAGGAAAACAACGTACACAAGCTGGTGAGTCGATGCCAGCGAAAGCATTATTTTTAGAAAACGTTACTTATTAATGGCTTGGTTATTATTAGCTTTTCTCTCAGCAGCGTTGCTGGGTTGTTATGATTCTCTGAAGAAAGAGGCGTTGAAAGGCAATGCCGTCATACCCGTATTGTTTCTCAACACCTTGTTTTCGTCATTGATATTCCTACCGTTTATCGTACTCAGCGCCAGCACCGATATGCTCGACGGTTCCATATTTCATGTTGCTTCTGGTGGATGGGATATGCATAAGTATATTTTGCTGAAAGCCTTGATAGTACTGTCCAGTTGGATATTAGGCTATTTTGGCATGAAGCATCTGCCGTTGACTATTGTCGGTCCTATCAATGCCACTCGCCCTGTGATGGTGCTTGTGGGCGCGCTTTTGGTATTTGGCGAACGTCTGAATGGATGGCAATGGATTGGCGTACTGTTGGCTGTTTTGTCTTTTTTGCTGTTAAGCCGTAGTGGAAAGAAGGAGGGTATCGATTTCAAGCACGACCGCTGGATATGGATGATTGTCGGTGCAGCAGCCTTAGGTGCTGTCAGCGGACTCTACGACAAATATCTGATGGCACCCGTAGAGAGTGGTGGCGTAGGCTTGGATCGTATGATGGTACAATCGTGGTATAATATCTACCAGTGTTTTATGATGTTGGCCATGCTCTATCTGTTGTGGTGGCCTCGTCATCGTGACACCACGCCATTCCATTGGGATTGGGCTATCATCGGTGTCAGCATCTTCCTATCTACAGCCGACTTTATGTACTTTTATTCGCTGTCGTTGCCGGACGCAATGATATCCATCGTGTCGATGATACGCAGAGGTTCCGTGGTCGTCAGCTTCCTGTTCGGAGCAGCTTTCTTCCACGAAAAGAATCTGAAAGCAAAAGCGTTCGATTTGGCACTCGTGCTATTAGGAATGATCTTCCTCTACATCGGCAGTTCGTAAGATAATGCTCGTGGCCCCCAACGTAAACAGGGTGCCGTTTTCAATGATGCGGCGCTCACGAGGCTGCAATTCCACGTCGCCCACAAAGGTACCCGTATTACTGTTGTTGTCCATCAGCGTATAGCGTAACCCACCACGCTTATCGCGACTCACGTTGATGGTACAATGGTTCAGGTCGACGCTAGGGTCCACCGTTTCGAAAGCTGTATTGATGGGATTGCCTTTCTGATAGCGACCTATCACATTGTTACCCATACGCAATGGTAACACCTGCTTGAAGTGGAACACGTTTTCAATCACCACAATTGAGCCGCAGCCCTCGGCATTCTCCTGTTCGTCGGGATTCTCATCCTTTTGCGTGTTACGCAGTTTCGACACACCAATTCGTATGCCGAACTCACGTCCACATTGGTCACACTTGAACACGAGCGATTGGCCCGCTTCGTATTTTGTTTCGTCAAACGTGATGTAGTTGTCGCACTTAGGACATCTGACGCGCTTCATACTCCTTTCATCTTATACACCCACGCATCAGCAAACTCTATGTCTGAAGCAATCTTGTTCAGATGGCTATAGGCATCCGCCTGATTATTGTATCCACCACAAATCACGCGCAGCGTATTGTTTTCCACATATATTCTGGCATCAGTAATACCACGCTTCTTCAGTTGGCTGACAAATTCCTCCGCATTGCTACGTTTTACCTGGCTTGCCAGCACAATGCAATAGGTGTCCTCTTTAATTTCCTGCGAAGCTTTAACTTCCTTTTTTACTTCTTCTTTATTATGTGCCACACTCATACCTTCAGGTGTGAGAACTTCCTTAACTTCTCTAACTTCTTTAACTTCTACAGGTTGTGCCGGTGTCATATTACTGTCCTTCGGCATCAGTTTATATAGAAGGTTACCCTGCAACTGGCTCATGGTCTTAGTGCCTAAGTCGCTATTAGCTATAGGAGTTGCCAATAAGAAGAAACATGCCACAGCAGCAGCTATAGCTATCGCATTTCTTACCCACGACATCTTGATGACTACTGCACGATGGTCATCATCCTCTTCCTCGTCAGTAAAGTCGAGTAGGGCTGGGGATTGTGTTTCGTTCTCCTCTTCTACGACCGTCTCTGGTTCCACAGCAGCCATCGGGGCTACTTCTGCCAACGGTTTATCCTTCAGACGCTTAAAGCTGAAATCTGCCAGACCATATACCTCTGGAGAAAGAATTCCAGACTCGCAAGGCTCAAACTCGTAATTGCCCTCAATGTTGACGCGTAGCGTGCCCACACCATCCATGTTATATTCGCCTTCCGTGTGCAGGATACTTTTCAGTTCCTCCACTTCGGTTTCAATCTGGCGCAGAGCATCAGGATAACTCGTGTCATTGGCTTCAACATACGACTGAACAAGTAGCGAGTCATTCAGCGTCAATTGTGGGTTGAATCCCAATGTGCGATAAGGCGGCAGCCAAAGTCTGTCGTCCTCGTCATAGTGCGCATCTACATGGTGTGCAATAAAGCCGCCGAAGCCCGGAATAATCACGCAATCATGGCTCAGCAGTAATATTTCAATATGTCGTTGTATTTGAATCACGATGCAAAATTACATCATTTTTATGAATATACCAAATAATCCTCCCGCTTTTTTTTTCAACTCAACTTTTTGCCCAAATCCTCTTTGTTTTTTATGAATAAATATTCTATAAAAAAAATGGCAGGTTCCTATTGTGGAGCCTGCCATTGTCTGTTTGTCAGATTGATTCGTTATTTAATCAAATCAATGCTGCGCTTTAGGAACTTGTCAAGTGCTTCGCCTTTCAGCATGCCATTCTGGAGCAGGGCGAGGTCAATGAGCTGATGGACGATGTCGTTCTGAGCGGCAAAACCATTCAGCACTTCCTGCTTCTTGTCCTTCTGCTCCTGAACGGCCTTTTCGGTCTCTGCCTTCATGTCTTTGTCATCCTGTGTCAGTTCCTCAGGCTTCTTCTTATCTTGGGTCTGACGGATGGCAGCGAGACGGGCCTCTTGACCTTTCAGCTCGCTCTCGATGGGCTTCAGTGTCTCTTCAGTATTGGCCTTACAATCATCGAGCACGCGTTTAACCAATGGATGGTCTGCGTTGAGTACAAGATTCAGAGAGTCAGGCATTTGTGCATAAAAGTTCATGCCTTGCTGGAAGCGACTCATCTCCTTCATACGACGCATCCATTCGTTCTGCGTGATGACTACAGGACGCTGATTCTCGCCCAAACTCTGCACCTCGACCATGAATTCAGTCTTCTCCATCTTTGGCATCTGCGAACGGAATACCTGTGACAAATTGGCAGACTCATCCTCTGTCAGATTCGACTTAGGTGCATCGTCCTTCACGATGAGACGGTCAATGATATCGCTGTCTACACGGGTAAAGCGACTCTTCTCGAACTTCTGCTCCAGCATTTGAATGGCAGGTACGTCGAGTTGTCCGTCAAGCAGCAATACCGAGTAGCCTTTGTCCTTGGCGCCCTGAATGTATGAGTACTGTTCCTCCTTATCCGTGGCATAGAGGTAGATCAGGTTGCCGTCCTTGTCTTTCTGGGCACCCTCAATCAAGGCCTTGTATTCATCGAAGGTAAAGTATTTGCCGTCAGTATCCTTCATCAGGCTGAACTCCTTGGCACGGTCATAAAAACTCTCCTCCGACAGCATACCGTAGTTAATGAACAGCTTCAGGTCATCCCACTTCTCTTCGTACTGTTTGCGGTCCTCTTTGAAGATAGCCTGCAGACGGTCAGCCACTTTCTTCGTGATATAGGTAGAAATCTTCTTTACCTCACGGTCGCTCTGCAAGTAAGAACGGCTGACGTTCAGAGGAATATCCGGAGAGTCAATCACACCATGCAACAGTGTCAGGAACTCAGGTACGATGCCCTCTACCTGATCGGTCACGAATACTTGGTTGCAGTACAGCTGAATCTTGTTGCGTTGCAGGTCGATGTTCGACTTAATGCGGGGGAAGTAGAGAATACCCGTCAGGTTGAACGGATAGTCGACATTCAAGTGAATCCAGAACATCGGCTCGTCGCTCATTGGGTACAGCGTGCGATAGAACTTCGTGTAGTCCTCGTCCTTCAGTGTTGAAGGAGCCTTTGTCCATAGGGGCTCAGAATCGTTGATGACGTTGTCCTCAGCGGTGTCAACCATCTCTTTCTTCTCGCTTGACCACTCCTGCTTCTTGCCGAAAGCCACGGGCACAGCCATGAATTTGCAGTACTTTGTCAAGAGCTGCTGAATCTTCTCCTTCTCAAGGAATTCCTTGCAGTCGTCATCCAAATAGAGAATGATGTCCGAACCACGATCCTCCTTTTCAGCATCGTCAATCTCGTAGGCAGGACTACCGTCGCACGACCATTTCACAGCTTTTGAACCGTCCTTGTACGACTTGGTAACAATCTCCACCTTCTTCGATACCATGAAACTTGAATAGAATCCCAAACCGAAGTGTCCGATGATGTTGTTGGCGTTGTCCTTATACTTCTCCAGGAAATCGTTCACACCAGAGAAAGCAATCTGGTTGATGTACTTGTCTATTTCCTCCTCGGTCATACCAATACCGCGGTCAGAGATAGTGATGGTACCCTTGTCTTTGTCTAACGAGACATGAACGGTCAGGTCGCCCATGTCGCCCTTGAACTCGCCCTGCTGGGCCAATGTCTTCAACTTCTGCGTGGCATCGACAGCGTTAGATACCATCTCGCGCAGGAAAATCTCATGGTCTGAATAGAGAAACTTTTTGATTACGGGGAAAATGTTCTCAGTTGTAACCCCGATGTTACCTTTTTGCATATACCTTATTTTTATTAATTTGTAATCTTTTGCTGAGGTATCTGCAAATATCGTGCCAAAAGGTAAATACATGCAAATGTGAGAAATACATATACTTTTTTTCCAAATAGTTTGATTTTTCAAATAAAAACCTTATCTTTGCACATACAAATAACAAAGTTCATTCATTAAAATGTATGCTTATGATTTACTTGACTCCCTATAATGTTCCTTTGGAAGAATATGAAGACCTTATTGGAAGACGCGAATATTGGGATAACCTTGCTGATGAATGGAAATATAGTTCAATGGATGAAAAGCTAATTCGGCTTGCTGGTTTTGTTCAGATGGGTGGTAATTTGAAAAAGATTATCAATCGTTATGCGAAAGAGAAAGAAGAATATAAACGCCAGCAGATTCAGTATTGTATATTGGATTTTATTTTGAAACTCATGGTAGGTGATAAGCTTCACGCTTCTGAAGATGTTCCTTTAGTTAATCGTATCAAGAGGCTTGATAAGAATGAACTTGTTAGGTTGTTGTCTGCGGAACTAAAGCGGGATGTGCAGAAGAGCAGTTCGTTTGACAAAAATTATAATCTGCATGAGAAGTGGCGGTTACTTTCTGATGAGAAGTGGATGAGTGACGACATTCTTGACAAGATAGAGCGCAAGCATTGGCACGACAATCCCAACGAGGATTTTAACTCCTATCTTGATAGGGCAAAGATTTGGTGGAACGGAAGCCGTAATTTATGGTAAAATATAATATAGTTAGAAATTATACTTGCTGGTATCTATGAAGGCATTTGACAACAAAAACGATCAATCAGATAAAGCACGGCTCGGTTCAATCGGTGAAAACTTGGTTGTTGCCAAACTTATGCAAAAAGGATGGGATGCATTCAATGCGAATTGCAGCATTAAAAATTATAAGTCAATAGATGTAGTGTGTCTTAACAGCAATATACCTGAGGATGATAAACATTTGTGGAAGCCCAAGACAGCATTGATTCAAGTGAAGACAAGTGTTCAGAGTAACATTCCTACAGGGTTTTCTATTGCCGAGAGCCTTGACAGGGACTATCTGGAGAGAATGGTTAAAGGACCTTATGTTTTTGTGGCTGCAAAACAGGGAACTGATGGTTTCTCTTTTCGCTATTTCATTATTTCCAGAAAGCAATTTATAGAATTACTCTATAGGGCACATGTATTTTATGATAAAAAACACAATGGAAATGAGGAAAAGAAAGCTCCTGCAGGCATTTCTATCTTATGGTTAGAAGGTAAGCCCGAATTTGCTCCAAAAACTCCACAGGATTTTGGTAATCCTATTAAAGAGACATGTGAAAACAAATGGGAGAGTATTTGGGTAGAATAATTACCATTTCATGTGTTCTTTATTTCACAAGCTTTACATTGTAATAATCTTGTAGAACGCATACATCTGCCTCTTTCCCACCTAAATAACATTTGATAGTTCCATTAATGTATGCAGTAGCAAGAATTGTGTGTTTTTTCTTGTCTGTTTGTAGTTCTGGCATATTGTTTATTGCAATAGACAAACCACTGCGAACAACATAATAGGTAGTCGTGCCTATTTCTTTTTCAAGGTCTGAGGGCTTAGACAATACCCATGCATTTTCATTCTTACTCCATTCGATTTTTAATTCTTTGTTCGAGAATGCCAGTTCTCTTTCTTCGACAACTCTGAGAGTATGCTTTGATGGTACACACAATTTCTTTTTCAAATTTTTAAACTCATATCCTGATGATGATTCCAAAGAGAGTCTAACTTTCTCTAATATAATGTCTTGGGGAGTGACCGTCATAATACCATTGTTGTCAATTTCAATAGCATATTTGCTGTCAATGAACGGTTCTCTGAAACCTAATGTGTTTTCAATATAATTAGCTAGTGCTGTAGCATTCATCTTAAATGATGCGTGTTTGTAATTTTTGGTTCTTTTAGCGTTGTCAGGTATTCCATCCTTTGCCCATTGGTCATATTGCGCTTGTTCTTCTTTTATAGCTTTATTTTGCTCTTCTTCTGCTGCTAATTGCTGGGCCTTACGCCAATTAGAGTATATTTTTAGTGCAACATCATATTCTTGTGGCGTGTATCCAAATTCTTTGAAAGCAACATAACCACTATCTCCAGTACCATATTGATTAAAAATCTCTATAATAAATTTCTCTATGTATTCAGGATGCTTATCAATTGATGCTAATGCTTTATCAAGTTCATACATGCCATTAAGGTGATTAGCATCGCAGAAAATAGTCGTAGAAAAGCCTATATGATTCTTCACGTAGTATGCCACTTTGTTCGACATCTGTGGAGTTACCAATGAATTCTTGCTTTGAGCAAATCCAATAATACTCATGCAAAGCAATAGCAGCGAAACAAATATCTTCTTCATATATTCTATAATTTTGGAGCAAAGATAGTGATTGTTTATAGAAATTCCAAATATTTATGGATAAAAATAACCCATTGACTTTAAATAGCAAAGGGAATATACATTCGTGTCTGTAAGCGTGTTTCCTTGATTCGTGCATTGCACAATATATATAGGTGCAATCCTCCAATCCTTCAAATCGCCACGCATTTCAGATGGCAAAAGCACAATAAAGTGGTTTGGTTAAGTTCTGTGATTTCCTACTAAGGGGAGATCGGGAAAAACACGCGAAAAAAAGGCGGGACGGTTCTACTGATTCCTCTTTCTCAGACATGTGCACAAGGTTCTGAATAAAGGTTCCTTGTGCACAATTACTATTTACACCCCAAGCACTATTTCTGGGTCAATGTTTAGCTGTCGACTTAGCTCTCGTCCAATTTTTAGCGAGGGCTCGCTTTTGCCGTTCAATATCTCGCTGACTCTTGCGTTGCTCAGTCCCAGCATCTCCGCAAGTTTCGACTGTGTAATCCCCATCTCGTAAAGTCTCAGTTTGATGATGTCTATCAAAGTTGGCTTGCCGATAGGGTAATGAATATCCTCATATTCCTCCACCATATCTGAAAGCATATCCAGTTCCAGATAGTTAGGATTGTCCACTGGTGTGTTGTCGTTAACCAGCGGAAGTAGTTCCTCAATTCTACGCATTGCTGCCCTATATGCAGCTTCACTCTTAATCTGTGCCATATCTCTAAATGTTTTTAATGTCTTTTATTGCATCATATTCCTTATGTGTACCTACAAATCGGATATAAACCGTTTTCGGAGTAAATTGTATAAGCACAACCAAACGATAATCGTTGCCTTTGATGTTAAAGACATATCGCTGGTTACCTACTGCATCGACACTATTAAAGGTGTTCTTCATATCAGCGAAACAGGTCCATTCCGACTTCTTCGTCTTCTCGTACCATTCTTCCAGAGCAGACTTTGCTGGAGGATTCTTAGTGTAGTAATCTACCAATGTGCTCTTAGCTATTATTCTCATAATGTTAATATTTTGGGAGCAAAGTTAAACATTCTTTTTAGAATTTCCAAATATTTTTCGGAAAATCTTAAATATTGATGTTAATCAACGATAGGAATAGGCATTCGTGTCTGTAAGCGGCTTTCCATTGTTCGTTCATTGCGCCATATATATAGTTGCAATGAACGAACAACAAAAACAAACACGCATTTCAGATGGCATAAGCACAAAAATGTTTAGTTAGGCTCTGTGATTTAATAATAGGAGCGGAAGGGGGAAAGAACCCCGTGCTGGCAGGGATTAACAAGGGTGTTTACAGGGAAAGAAACGGTATGTTGCTAATTTGCCCCGTCCGTGGCAAATTCTTGCAGCGGGCGGGGCAATATCTTGCAGCGAACGTGCGAAAATCTTTCGCCAGTCGTCAAAAGACAACCATATTCGGCTCTTTTACTTCTGCAATGGGAAGTAATGATAAGTGGTGCCTATTCTCATCCTTCTTAATGTGGGGTGCTCTCCTGAGCAGAGCCCCTCAAGATAACGCTGGGCAGAATGGTATTTCAGACCTGCCACAGACATGAAGATGCTGATGGTAGTAAAACCGTTGCAAAGTGAACGACGCAAGGCCTCGGCCATAAAGGCTTCGTCGTGCATCTGGGCATTGCCCACATTCGACTCCCTCTTGTAGAACCCCTTCTGCTTACGTGCCACCACTTTGACAAAATGTTTTGAGGGCGTTAGTTCCAAACCAGCAAACTTGACGTTCTTTCCCTTTACTTTTGCAGGGTCTGTGAACTCGCCTTCCAGTTTGATCTTAGGGGCAAAGGTTCCAAGCGGTGTCTCTACACGATAGCCCTCAGCCAGCCATTCGCTGCACACCTCGATAAAGGTCTCGAAAGCTATGTCAACGATGCCCTTGCTTACCCCACGGAATCCGCAATAGGTCTCTACGTCCTTCATTGTCCGCTTGTATGGAGCGGCAGGGCGTACATAGAGCAATGGTTTTCCGTCCTCTCCGTTAGTAGGGCGGGTATATAGTTCAAAGGGCATTCCGTCTGTTTTACGTGGCATAGTATCTCTTACTTATTTATAAGTATCTTAATAAAGTACAAAGGTACTAAAAAAAAGACGGAAATGCAAGAAAAAACGAGTATTTTTTTGTAATTTCCTCGCTTATTGTCCAAAATTACCGACGACAGATTGGGGCGAAAGGACAAGAGGCGCAGACCTGCAAGTCGGTAGTGGGTTGGAAAGGCACGTCAGGCGATAGAATTTCAGTAATGGTTTGGCTGAGCAGCTCGTTGAAATGCTGGCTGTAGGGCGATATGTCGAGAATCCTGTCACGTCCGAAGCAGAGCGTGGGGTCATAGTCATCGGCATTGGCATGCTGGATGAAGATGAGGGCTGGGCTGATTGCGATGTCGGACGGAAGATGGCTGATGGATGAAGGCCTGTCACTCCTGACGATGTCGGCATAGAGCAGGGTTTGCAGGTAATAATCTGAATGATTATGAATATTCTGTGGCAGGAAGATGGCATCGACATCAGGCAGTGGCTTGAGAGGACTTGAACCTGTCTTGTAATCGATGATACGGATACGCTCGTTGGCGGTGCCTTCGTCTACGAGGTCTAAACGGTCAATACGACCACCAATCTTGAGAGGTCCGATGGCCGATGTTTGATGTATGGAGGACAATGGCCTGAATACGTCTATTTCGAGACCCAGTATGCGGAAGGGAGCCTGGCGCAGGTCTAGGGCTATGAGTTGGCGCAGATACTGGACGATGACTTCGCGCTGGATGATATAGAGTCCGCTTGGTGGCAGATGTGGCATCTCCAGGTGGAATGCCTCGTCAACAGCGCGCTCCAGTTCCTGCTTGTTGCGCAGGAGGTGCTGGAGAATGGATTTGTCAATATATTGTGGCAAGCTGTGGTAGAGCAGGTCGGCAGCACGATGAAACACAGTGCCGAACATGCGATTGTCGAGTTCTAACTCATCATCAGGAACCTCGGGCTCTTGCAAACCACCCACATAGCGATAGAAGAAGCGCAATGGACAGCGCAACCACGTATTGATAGCAGTAGGAGAAAGGTAGGATGACTGAGCTAAGAAGTCTGATATCTGAGATTTGGCGATAGGTTTGGGTTGCCAGCGGACAGATTGCTGACCACTTGACAAAGAATAATGCTGGATAGAGTGGGGATACTCAACCATCAGCTGGAGCATGAAGCGACTCATCTCGCCCCGTTGGCCACCATCGGTAGAATTGTTGTAGAGAATAGTGACATCAGAAGCACGCTGCAACAGACGGTGGAAATAATAGGAATAGATGCCTACCTTGTTTTCCACAGTCGTAAGTTCGTAGGCATGACGAATGCTGTGTGGAATGAACGAACTGTCGTTGATGCCACGTGGTAACATGCCCTCAGCACATGAGAGCAACAACACGTGGTCGAAGTCCAGGTTACGCGTTTCGAGTACGCCCATTACCTGTAAGCCCTCGGCAGGCTCTCCATGGAAAGGTATTGACGTTTGCTGAATCAGTTGTCCGACAAGACGCTGCAGGGTATTCATCGTGACGTTGAGAACGCCCTCGGCTATGAGGTCATTCAGACGGTTGATGAGCGTATAAGCACGGAACAACGACTCTTGAAACAACGGGTCGGCTTGATGGTCGGCATTGCCTTTCTGGGCGATGACTTTGAGATGAGAGATGAGAGATGAGAGGTGAGAGGTATGATTACTCTCAAGGCGTACAAGGAAATCACAACTCTCCGTTCTCCATTCTCCGTTCTCCATTATGTAACGGGCGTAGGGATGACGACGGAGGGTGCGCATCAAGCGAGGCGTGGTGCCCTGCATCTGGATGTCGAACCATAGCTCTATAAAGGAGGCAATGGGCGTCTGTGAGAGGGGATATCCTGTCGTGACATTCACTTTCTCAACCTGTGGTGGCAGACTATGGATGACAGTAGGAAGCAGGGCCTCGTTACACATGACAATTGCTGTACGGCGACCAGCCTTCAGGCGATCTTCCTGCTGAAGCCACGTACTGACGTAGCGTGCCTGGATATTCTCTGTGGGAGCCGATATGAAGCTGACATGCTTGGGTTGGTGGAAATTATCGTAGATATCAGCACGTTCTATATCAAGTTCGTTGGGAAAATCCTTGAGGTAATGGCTGATGTACTGACCTGCTTCGGATGAGGCATAGTAATGATCGAAATCCCAGTAGAAGCGGGCTTTTCCTTCCTTCCGTAACATGGAGAAGAGCTGTTGTTCGACCTTCTGCAAGAGGTTGAAACCGACGAAGAGATAGGTGTCGTTGGAATTGACAATGGACAATTGACAATTGACAATTGAAAGTTGAGAGGTGAGAGAATCGACGACTTGACGATAGAGCATGCCTTCGTAGGCCAAACTTTGTGATTCAAGGCGCTGGCGGAAGTCGTGATAGATGTCTGCCATGCGACTCCAAAGGTGTAGGAACCGCTCTTTGAGGGCTGACGGATGCTCCTCTGTGAAGTTGCTGAAAAAGCGCTGCAACATCTCTCGCTGTTCGTCGGTAAGATACGAGATGTCATCGAGTTCATGAAGGTCGCGCAGGTTGGCCAGCACACGATCGGCATCAGCCATATTCTTGTCGATATCATCAAAGTCGCTGAGTAGCAACAGGCCCCAACCATAGAACTTGTCAAGTGTCTCCGTAGAGCCTGTCATTGCGCAGAATGACTGATGGAGCAGACAGACAGATTGGATAGGGTCGGCAACATGCAGGTCGCTTTGCTGACGGAACAAATTGCTGATAGTGATATAGGCAGGACTCCATATCGGGCGTTGTGCCTGACGGGCCAAAGCCTCATTCAGAAACAACGAAGCACGCTTGTTGGGGAATACGATTGCAATATGGGAAAGGTTAGTGCCGTATTTCCGAATGATATCTTCCGCTACATATTCTAAAAAGCTCTTCATAACTTCACCTCCTCAATCTTATTCGTATAAACATACCACAACCAACCATGAACCTGTGGCATTCCCATCTCGCTGAGCAGTTGCATATACTCTTGGACCTGAGCGATATATTCAGGATGGGGCTTACCAAACTTAAAATCGACCACATGGGTCTCGCTGCCATCTGTCATGACGCGGTCAGGACGTCGCTCAACGAGGTTGCCATTATCGTCCAGACGCAGGATGCTGCACTCGTTGAATAGTTGCCAACGTGCCGAGAACCAGCTGGCAATACGTTCAGATTCCAATCGCTTGCGCAATAGGCTGGTAATTTTGTCACGTGAGAGTTCATCATCGTAAAGAATACCTTCGCTCTGCAACTGGCTTAATGCCTGACTGATGTCGGCAGTGGTGCGAATACGGCTGAAGACCTCATGAAGCACGCTGCCCATCTTGATATAGCTGAGTTCATTAGTTTCGTCGTCGCCCTCTACGAAGTCGCGACTGCGATTGCTCTGACGAAATTCGGTAGGCGACGTAAAGGTCTCGATACTGACCTGAATGGGATGGACTGGTTGGAGGAAGACATTCTCTGACCTGAAGGTCTGAGTGTGGCACGCAATTTCAGATGTATGATGTTCGATGTTTGATGGCTGTTCTCCGACCTTTGGTCTGAGTGTGGCGTTGCAATGGCTTAGAGTGCCATATTGGAAACTAATAGCAGTTTCCTCGTTGTCAACACCATCGAGCTGAGCTCCATCGAGATGTAATGCTGGTAATACCGTCTCGATGAGTAGTGCACGTGTATTCTTGGCGGCACGGCGACCAATGACAAACAGATTGTGAGAGGCACGCGTAAAGGCCACATAAAGCAGATTCAGATTGTCCACCGTATTCTGCAGGTGTTCATCCAGATAGTCGTGTTCGTAGACGGTGCCACGCATCTGCTTCTCGCTATAGTCGACGGGAACCAATGGTAGGGCGCTGAAAGGCTCCTCTTGTGGTTGGCACCACAAAATATCAGGCATCTCCAATCGCCAGTCAGCATAAGGTATGATAACATTGTCGAACTCCAGGCCTTTACTCTTATGGATGGTCAAAATGCGGATGCCATCAGTCTCAGTGCTCTGTATAGTCTTAGCACCAATCGTCTCATCCCACTCGCGGATAAACGAGTCGATATCCGTTGTGTTGTCCTGACAGAATTGTGACAACTGGTCGAAGAAAGCACAGACATAACCACTCTCGTCAGTCAAAGTCTGGAGGTGGAAGATGGTAAACAGTCGTTCAGCTAATTCATAGAGCGACATCTGTAGTAATTCGTCGGTATGAAGGCTGAAAGTTTCAGGCAAGAGCGTGCTGAGTGGCGTGTTTTGTTGGAAAAGCTGGTCGTCAGTCAACTGTTCGTGTAAAACGGCACGATGATACAGTTTGACTATGGTGGCTTGTGCCAACATGTCGTCAGGATGAGTCAATAAGTGAAGTGCCTGAACAATCAGTGTGCAGGCTGCCGAGCTGTCCAGACGAAAAGCCTCGTCACTGACAATACGGACCTCTGGTAATTGCAAAGCAAAATAGTCGGCAATGGGTGGTATCATGCGGTTGCTACGTACCAAGATAGCTATCTGACGAGGCGTTACGCCCTTGTCCATCAGCATTCGGACAGTATCTGTCAGTTCCACAAGTACCTGTTGTTGATAGTCGTTACGAGGCAGGAGACGAATGCTGACCAATCCCTGTGAGGGTTTATCGTCAGGCACCTGTTGTTCAACGTCAGCGTAGGCATGTCGCAACTGCTCAGCTCCATCGGGATATTCCTCGCACTGGGCCTCGTACTCCTGGCGGGCTGCTTCGACGAAGAAGGCATTATTAAACTCGATGACACCACGTGTAGAACGATAGTTGGTTGTCAGATTGCGAATCTCCAATTGCTGTTGACTATAGGAGAATTCACGGTCAATGGCATTCAGTAGTCGCCAGTCGCCTGAGCGCCAGCGGTAGATGCTCTGTTTGACATCGCCGACGATGAGATTCTCAGTATCCACATGGCTCATACATTCCTCCAACAACACCTTGAAGTTTTGCCATTGGACGGTAGAGGTGTCCTGAAACTCATCGATCATGACGTGTTCCAAACGGGCACCAATCTTCTCGAAAATAAATGGCGAATCGCTGTCCTGTATCAAAGAATGCAGCAATTGCTGGGTGTCGCTAAGCAGGAAACGGTTTGACTCATCGTTAAGTTGGCGTACTTTCTGTTCAATGCTACCTAACAGACGCAACTGATTGAGATGCCGTAGGGTAAGGTCAGCAGATTTATACAGTCGCCACTGACGTGGACGTTCCTCAATGGCACGACGTAGCATTGGTTGCAATACGGCATCGACAGCCATCATGATGGCATCGCGACGGGGATGGGTTTTGGTACACCATTTAGAGACATCGTCAGCACAATCGGCCACACGCTTGCCAACAATACCCTCGTCGAAGACACCAGTTTGTAGCTTGAGGAAGAAACCTGCTACACCTGTACGGCCATTGGATAAATCCTCGATAGCTAACCCCTCAGCAGATAGGGCATCAAAGAATTCGTTGCCAATCTCTTTCATGCGTTCGAGGGCATCCTGGCGAATAGCACGCATCTGTTTGGTGTAGGCCTCGAAAAAATGCTCGTCATGCATCTTTGTCTGAAGCGTCTCGCTCTGTTCCTTGTAATAATCACGGAAGATGGTTCGTCCGAACTGTTTTACCTTACCGATAATGTTCCACGATTGGTTGTCGCTGATGTTCTCCATGATATACTTCAGAATCCATTGCAACATCACATCGGTATGGGTGAGATTATCAATCAGACGGTCGACAGCCTGTTCCTCTACCTGTATATCGTTCAGACCGATTCGCAGATTAGCTGTGAGGTCGAGTTCGCGAGCCAAATTGCGCAGCACACTTTGGAAGAATGTGTCGATAGTCTCAACGCGAAAATAGTTGTAATTATGGAGCAACAAATGTAAAGCCTCGCCAGCACGTTTGCATACCTGTGCTTCGGATAGTCCTGTCTTACTGACAATGTTAGCCAAATAGTTATTGGAATCAGGCAATTGACGACTGATGCCATACAATTGGCTAATGATACGCATCTTCATCTCTTCCGTCGCCTTATTGGTAAAGGTTACGGCAAGGATAGTGCGATAGCTCTGTGGATTCTGCACCAACAGCTTAATATATTCAGTAGCCAATGTAAAGGTTTTTCCTGAACCTGCACTGGCCTTATAGACGACGAGTGGTTTTACCATCTTTTAAATAATTCTATTGTGAATTTGCAACCAAAGTTCTGGAACTTATGGTTGAGGAAACTGGCAAAGATACCCGTAGAGAAATAACGATTGGTAAAGCCGTAGCCCACCTCGCTATAAAGACGTGTATGCTCGATGCTGAGCACACTGGCATAAATCATTTCTGTCTCGACAAAATGACCAACGAGAGGTGTCCATCCCAAGGCCAGCAAAGGCGATTCAAGGGACACGTGGCCACGAAGATAGTAGTCAGACTCATTATACCACATGCTGTTCAGCAACTGGAACTGTCCTGTCCATTCGTCCTCCCAACCAGAAGGCAAATTGTTGTCACGGAAGTTGGTATAGTCGACAAAATAATCCGTACTACGACTGGTGTAAAAACCTGCACCGGCACGCCAGTTCAGGAGTCGCAGACTGCCAAGCTTAATTTTCTGTGCACCGTCAAACTCAAATCGTTCATAGGTCAGATTCGATTTGAAGACATTTGGAAATCCTCGCTCATAGTTAGCTGTCAATACGGGACCTTTCCGCCATGGCGTGAAACGCAAGGTCAGCATGGGAGCAAAGCTTCGGTACTCTTCAGGCAGATTGAGTTGGCGCATCAGGCCACGATTGGTAGAACGACGACGGTGATAGACCAGACCGTTCGTAATCTCCAACCAGTCGTAAGCGACCACATTATTGACCAGCTGGAAGATTTCATCCTTAAATTCAGGTACATCAAAAGTGGGGCCCATCCGTGCTCGGATATCATCAACCAGATAACCGCTGTTAATTCTGTTGCCATTAGCCCAGGTAAACTCTGCATAGCCGTTACGCTTAGGGTTATAGTTCATGCGGAGTGGCGCAGAATAGTAGAACTGGCGCTGTTTGAAGTTATAACCAAAATCAGGGTTAAAGGTCAGATAACGGTAGCTGTTCCACGAATACTGCAAGCCGAACTTCAACCGATAGCTGAAACCGTGGCTCTGACTATATTCCAAATATAGTGGATTGAGGATGGGGGAAATCGTCATCGAGAAGGCCCCCGCATCAGTATGGGTACTATTGACGAGGTTGTCGCCAATAACATCCCATAGGATTTCCTTCATCTTGTTGCTTTTTTCAATAGTTGTAGTGTCGCTACTGACACTATCTGTCTGTAGGCTGAGACTGTCATGATGCTGATAGAGTCTCGTCTCTTTCTGGAGCAGTTTTACAGGTCGCAAAGAATCCATCAGCTCACGATCGTCTTTCTCGTTAAGAGAGTCGGGTAGGGTAACAGGACAATTATATATAGCAGTAAACGACGATGAGACCTTGTTGCCTAAAAACTTGAATTTCGCATCGATGGTACTTTTTTCGGGCAACAGCTGGTGTCCGTTAGTTTGATTCATTATGGTGTTCACCTTGAATGATATCATGTCGAATTCACCTTGATAAGTGACTGACAATACTTGTCCTGTCTCTGCATTGACTACAGCAGTACCAGTAATAAGCTGGGTATTGTTGACTCGTGGACGGAAACGGATAATGGCCTGTTTACCATACCGTTGCAATACGCGATACTTATAGTACCAGCGATTAGAGCGATGGAATGGTGACAGTATGCTTTCCGGATAAATCGAGATGTCATAGAGGTTGGGTGTGATGTAGTGGACCATTGCGGACATAGTGAAACTGTTGCGTGGAATGGTACCACACACCACCTGACGGTGTAAATCATAGTCGCTGGGGGTCCTGTACTTGATTCTGCAGTACGACTCTCCAATGTAATCACGCTCACCTTTGGCAATCGCGTACATCGTTGGCACAAGAAACAGGGTAGGGTTGCGCCGTTCCGAACCAAAGGTGTAACGCAGATAAAGATTCTCCTCAACACCATTGACAGGTTCTGAGTAGTTGCGGCTGAAATCCCATATCCGGTTGATTAACAGCGAGTCAGCCGTACGGCTTGCAAAACAAATGCTGGGCATGAAAATCATCACGTCCAGCATCAGTATGCAATATATGATACGTAACTTCGATTTCACGACCCCAAAAGTACAAATAATTTTTGAGGTCACAAAACTTTAGCCCAAATATTTCATCAGAATTCGTGCATTACCTGAATCACGAAGCTTGGCAATACTCTTCTCGCGAATCTGGCGAACACGTTCACGTGTCAGTCCCAACTGGTCGCCAATCTCTTCGAGTCCCTTCTCGTGACAACCAATTCCAAAGCACTCGCGGATGATGGTAATCTCACGATCCTTTAGCACTTTCTGCAACACATTGTTCAACTCAAGAGCCATTGACTCATGGTCTACCTGACGGTCGGTACGCGAGTCATCGCCAGAGGCCATCACGTCAAGCATACAGTTGTCTTCACCATCCTGGAACGGAGCATCAATCGATACATGGTGGCTGTCGGCCTGCATTGACTGTGCAATCTTCTCCTCGTCCATGTTGGTGGCATCACTCAACTCTGCCACAGAGGGATGACGCTGAAACTCCTGTTCGAAACGATTGATTTCGTGACTAATCTTATTGAGTGAGCCCACCTGATTGAGTGGCAGACGCACGATACGGCTCTGCTCGGCAATAGCCTGCAGAATGCTCTGGCGAATCCACCATACTGCATAAGAAATGAACTTGAAGCCACGTGTCTCATCAAACTTTTGTGCGGCCTTAATCAGACCAATGTTACCCTCGTCAATCAAGTCAGTCAGCGTCAGACCCTGGTGCTGATACTGCTTGGCTACAGATACAACAAATCGCAAGTTAGCTGTTACCAGCTTATCCTTGGCGCGCTCGCCTTCAGGACCACCTTTACGTATCTTCTGGGCCAGTTCGATTTCCTCGTCAATACTAATCAGCGGGGCACGACCAATTTCCACAAGATACTTATCCAGTGCTTCGCTCGAACGATTCGTAATACTTTTCTGAATCTTTAATTGTCTCATCTTATCCTTTTGTAATTTTCTCTAACTGCTTGAAATTCAAGCTTGTGTATCATTAATACCTTTAAAAGCGGTGCAAAGTTACGAAAAATATCGATTCGTTGTTCTCCTGACACCGATTATTTTCTCTTAAAAAATATTAATTGTTCCTTTTCTCCTTAGAATTCCTATGTTTGTTCCTTCTCTGAGGCTTACCACCTCTATGGCGTCCTCCTCGTCCGCGACTGTTTTTATGAGGTGACGATTTCTGGTATTCAGGTGCTTCGCCCAAACCTTCTGGCAGAGGATTCTTTTGAATATCACGTTCCAGAAAACGCTCGATTTCAGAGAAGCTACGCATATCTTTCTCAGATACGAAAGTGATGGCAACACCGTCCCGTTGGGCACGTGCCGTACGACCGATCCGGTGTACATAGTCTTCTGCATCGTGTGGCACATCATAATTGATAACCATTAGGATATCATCGATATCAATGCCGCGAGCCACAATATCAGTAGCTACCAGCACTGAGACCTGACCAGCTTTGAAACGATACATGACATCGTCACGTTCAGCCTGCGACAAATCAGAATGCATTGGCGCACAATTAATGTTCATGTGCTTCAGTTCGCGCGTAATATCCTTCACTTTGTCTTTCTTGCCTGAGAAAATAATGACACGCTCCAGTTCGCCAGCCTTGAACAGATGTCTGATAATACCTAATTTCTGTGGTTCATAACAGAGATATGCCGACTGTTGAATCTTCTCTGCTGGTTTGGAAACGGCAATCTTGACCTCTATAGGATTATTTAATAAGGTACGCGCGAGTTGCTGTATCTTTTGCGGCATCGTGGCAGAGAACATGATAGTCTGATGACCAGCAGGCAGCATTTTGGCTATCTGCAGGATATCGTCAGAGAATCCCATGTCGAGCATGCGGTCGGCTTCGTCAAGAACGAAGAAAGACAGACGGCTCAGGTCTACATGTCCCATGCGGATGTGCGAGAGCAGTCGGCCAGGCGTGGCGATAATCACATCGGCACCCATCTTCAGACCCTTGGTTTCTACGTCGAATCGATTGCCGTCATTGCCACCATAGACAGCTACAGAAGAGATTCCTTCCAAATAGTAGCCAAAGCCTTGCATGGCCTGATCTATCTGTTGTGCCAACTCTCGTGTTGGCGACATCACGATACAGTTAACGGCATCTTTCGGAAAGCCTCCGTCGTCAAGCATTGACAGGATAGGCAACAGATAGGCCGCTGTCTTGCCAGTACCTGTCTGAGCCACACCGATGAGGTCTTGTCCGTCCAGAATTTCAGGAATACACTTTTCCTGTATAGGGGTCATCTCCTCGAAATGCATGTCGTAGAGTGCATCGAGGATGTTATCATTCAAATATGTTTCTTCAAAAGTCACTTTTGTTTATCCTTTTAATCTTTTTACCTTTACTTTTTCACTATTCACTATTCACTTAATTTGGTGCTTGTCTATAACAGAAATAGGCAATAACACCATATAATATGTTAGGAATCCATGCTGCCAGCAAGGGTGGGGTTCCTGCATTGATGGCGAAAGTGGCGCTGACGGTCTGCAATAGGATGTACGTAAATGATAGCGCCAGTCCGATACCAAGATAGAGTCCCATACCACCTTTACGTTTCCTCGACGATAGCGATACACCGATAATAGCCAGGATGAACGAGGCAAACGAAGAGGCTATTCGCTTATGATATTCCACCTCATACTGTACCACATTCGACGAGCCGCGTTGTTGTTGTTTTGAGATGTATCGCAACAATTCCGGTGAGGTAAATGTCTCCTGCTGACCACTTGAGAATACCAAATCCATGGGTTCCATCTGTATCAGCGTATCAATTTCAGTACCAGACGTGATTTGTTCACGCATACCTTTCAGGGTACGAATCTTGTAGTTGCGAGCCTTCCAATGATAGCGTTCCTCAGCGATGGTGTCGTATTGTATGACGCTGGCATTCATCTGACTCACCATCTTTTTGTTCTCAAACTTATAGAGTGCAAAGCCATAGCCCGTTTTCCTGATGTCGTCGTATTGCGACAGGTAGGCCACTACGCCCTTGTCTACCATCAGCTGGATGTTTGATGCCGACGTATTCTTCTTATTGTTTTTGTAGAGTGCCTCAAAATCATGACGTACTACCGTTCCCTTTGGGATGATGTAGGAGCCCAGATAGAAATTGAGGATAGCGATGATGGCAGCCGATATGATGTATGGACGCAATAGTCGCTTGAAACTCATGCCACATGCCAACATGGCAATAATCTCTGAATTGCCTGCCAACTTGGATGTAAAGAAAATGACGGCAATGAATACGAACAGCGGCGAGAACAGGTTGGCAAAATAGGGTACGAAATTGGCATAATAGTCAAAAACGATAGCACGCAACGGTGCGTGGTAGTTCGTGAATTTTGCCAGGTTCTC
>Ga0310690_10003556_pt1 | contig 23129 bp, 16 predicted proteins | sample AusTroGonzalo_MG_2_FD_207661 | JGI IMG/M metagenome (GOLD analysis project Ga0310690, IMG submission 207661) | Bovine rumen microbial communities from tropical cattle in Woodstock, Queensland, Australia - Gonzalo_04 (v2) (version 2) | ecosystem: Host-associated > Mammals > Digestive system >... | reverse complement strand
ATTCCTCCAGGGATACCATGTAGGACGGCACGGCAACTGCCATCTGCCACTGTTTCAGCAGGTAGGTACGGTAGTTTTTCTGCGCTGCGAAGGCCGCGCATTCGGACATGTAGTAACTGTGGGTTTTCTCAATCTCCTGTTCGGAGAAGGCGGCGTGGATCGTCCGCAGTTCGGGCATGTCAATCAGGCACACCCGGTCGTATCCGCCCACCTGGATATCCATAAACAGCGCGGCTTCGTTGGCGATGTTCCCCTTCTCCGTGTAGAAAAACATCTGCCGGCAGCTGTCCACAAATCCTCGGATGCTCTCCTTCATCGCCGCGTCCGTGCCTTCATCGGATCTGTCGGACATCGCGGCTTCTGCCAGGAATCCGATCAGCTTCTGGTTGTCTTCCGCCAGGGCGCCGGTATGCGAGAACACATAGGGGTTCATCTGCTGGGTTTCCGTCTTTTCCCCCGCGGCGGCCATCGCGAAGGCACAGTTGGTGAAGGCTTTCCGCCCCTCCGCCACGCCGATCTCGCCCCTTGTCAGGCAGCCGCTGCAGTTGGAGTTCTGGTAGGCGGACAGCTCCCAGTTTACGCTGTTCGGATAGATCCTGTACCGGTCCTTGCAGGAGTAGGCAAAAAGCGTCTCCCCCTTCGGGAAGGATTCCATCCGCCTGTACAGGAAACGGTCGTCGGAAATAATTTTCCGGTCGTAAAAGAAACCCCGGCGGATTTTCCGCCCCGCCGTAATCGTATGGTTGGTATTGATCCCGCCGTCCTCCCTGCAGCCGTATACAAAGGGAATGTCCGTCCCTTCAAAGCTGTAGGCCAGTGGGAAATAAAAGCCGATCTCCGGACTGGCCGTGATTTTCCTGCCAAGCCCGTCGCTGAGGAAGGACACCGCCGGTTTCCCGTCCACTCCGAGGATGCGGGTTTCCCCCGCTTCCGTGATCTCGTGGGTATCGCCCACCACCTGGACGCCCGTGGCGAACCCGGCGCAGCATTCCAGTTCCCCTCCGCTCAGTGCGGCGAGAATCATATCCTCCCGGGACCATCCGTTTTCGTCGAATACGAATCCGGATCCCCCGATGATATCGTTGGCGTCTGTAACGCCGCCGATCATCTGCACATCCGGCATTTTTTCATTGCTGATATTTACAAACCGCTCAATGTCCGGGTAGCTTTCCGGCGCAAAAACAAACAGCAGTTTCGTATCCTTCCGGACCACCTGCTCCGTCGCCAGCGCGCACGCCTTTTCAGCCGGAATCATTGCGCCTTCCTTCCGCAGCGGAATCCTGCGGGTCCGAACGTTTCCCCCGTCCATCTGTGTGACGGAGATCAGGCACTGGTCGTGGTACAGTTTCCCTTCGCAGATAATTGCGGAGGTGCTGGTACCCAGGATCTGCGCGCCCGGAATCAGTCCCTTGATCATCGCGGCAAGTGCCACTGCGTCTTCCGCTGTATGGACCGCGGTATGAATCCGGATCAGGACGTTTCGGTCCCCTTCCTCGCTGATCATCAGCTGGTTCAGGGTGTCCGCCAGGCGCTTTTGGGATACGTACTGGATATTCCAAGTAAACATTCGCGTCTCTCCCGATACAAAGAGCTAATGGGTCCCAAAAAATGAGTATATCATATCCGGAAACCCTCTGCAATTTGTCGCGCTGTATTGTTTCTGCTCCGGATTGCGATAAAAAAACATAAAAAGTCACAGGATTTCTGTGCTATAATACGGTCACAGGATTGTAAAAAAGCAAAGGAGAACAGCGCTATGCAGTACAGGCAGTTTGGAAATACGTATATGGTCCGGATCGATCTGGGCGAGGAGATCCTCGGAAGCCTGAAAAAGCTTTGTGAGGAGGAACTGATCCGCCTGGCCCGTGTGGAAGCCATCGGCGCGACGGATTCCGCCGTGATCGGCGTCTATGACCTGGAGAGGAAGGAGTATTATCCGGAGAAGATCAGCGGTTTCTGTGAAATCCTGAGCCTGAACGGCAGCGTCACCTCCATGGACGGGAAGCCGTATATCCATCTTCACGCGGCCCTGGCGGATCAGGATCATACGGTCCACGGCGGCCATGTGCTGGAGATGAAGGTCGGAGCAACCTGTGAGATGTTCGTCACCGTCCTGGAGGGAACCGTGAAGCGGCAGAAGGACGAGTCCCTCGGAATCAATCTCTGGTCCTTCTGATGGCATAACCGGCCTGCGAAAAATACAGGTATTTTATATTTTTTAAAGAAAAAAATGTATATTTTTGTAATTTCTGTTTGAATTTAGTCCTGAAAACTGTTATTATCTTTATGTCTGGAAGCCAAATGTTTCAATATATAAAAAATTACAGGGGTTTTCTTATATGTACTGTATCAAAGTTACAGAAGGCCGGGAGCGTATCGAAATCAGGAAGTACAGCAGTGCTTTCCTGCCCTCCTGCGTTTCCGCCGGGTCTCAGTCCGGGGCCCGCAATATACGTATGTCCATTGTGCCCGGCTATATTTTCACCATCCGGAAGGAGAGCAAAGCAATTCCTGTGCCGGCGGATGAATGGCAGGTCATTGAAGCCCTGTCCGATTCACATCCCTCCTATATTGATGAAAACGGCGCCATCATCTCCGGTCCCCTCGCCGCTCTGAACGCTCTGGTCACCTCCGTGAAGGAAGACCGGGTAAAGATCCAGGCCTCCCTCCTGGGCGAAAAGCGGACCTACTGGATCCCGGTTCGCAGCACGGCGGAGGAGCCCGCGCCCGTCCCCGATCCGCAGGCCGGAATCCGGGAAGAAAACAAAGAAGAGAACAAAGGAGAAAATAAAAAGATGGAATATACGCAGGAGCAGGTCAGTAAAATCCTCGCCGAGGCCTCCGTCTCCGGCGTGCACGCCGCGGCGAAATCCTCCGGCGTTCCGTGGCAGACAGTCCTCCGCTGGGCCAGGGAGGCCGGAACGCAGCTTCCTTCCAGGCCGGCATCATCCAAAGCCGGAAAGAAGGCAAAAACCGGCGCCAAAAAGCCGGCCGCAAATCAGGATCTCAGCCCGCTGGAAGCTGAGAACGCGGCCCTGCGGGAGCGCGTCGCCCTGCTGGAGGAAAAAGTCCGCAAACTCCGCCAGGCCATCGAACAGCTGATGTAGGGACCATGGGGACGGTTCCTGTGGTCCATGGGCCACAGGGACGGTGCGCCAGAGGGGATTCGCGCGCCCGGAAAACAAGCCAGTGGCTTGTTTTCAGCAAGAATCGGGCGGCAGCCCCGGACCGAGTTCCTCTGGCCCATTCGGAAAAAGAATCAACGAAGGAGCGAACAGCAGTATGAAGAAAAACTGGATCATTCTGATCAATGTGTTCATTATCATTGCCATGCTGTCTTTCGTGGTTCTTTATTCCACTTTTGAGACCAGGGATACGATGAAACGGCAGACCGAGCATTTTGAAAACACGACCATTACCATGGAGCATGTCACCCAGAATTACCTGGAGGGCGAACAGCGCATCTGCGATGTCTGGGCCCACTATATCAACAGTGAGAATATGACCATCGAGGATGCCGCTGCCTTCATCCGCATTTCTCATGTGCTGCCCAACGCCTCCGCCCACATCGTGTACCTGGATACCCTGTCCGGCCTGTCCACCCGGGCGCGTCACGACATCCCGGATGATTATTCCGTTACCTACTCGCGGCTGGACCTGCTGGATAATATAAACTGGATTGACGATTTGGGGAAATCCATCAACATTTCCCGCGCCTATACCAACCCGGTCAACGGGGAGCAGTCCATCGCCTTCTGCAACAAAATTACGCTGCATGATCCGGAGTACGGCGGTCTCCGGGACGCCATCCTGCTGCGTGTGCTTCCCCTTGCGGAGCTGGTGGAGAAATGGGTTTTCCCGCAGGAAGAGTTTGAAACTGCCGAATATTCCATCATCGATACCGACGGCGACTATATCATCAAAGGCCATTCCTTCAAGAATTCCAGCTTCTTTGAGTTCTACCGCTCTTACAACACGGTTGATTCTGCTGCCTCGAAGGAGCTGTTCGGGAAAATCACCTCCCAGACCGGCTCCGTCACCATGCTCAATTCCCGCGGCGAGGAATGCATCCTTGCCTTCACACCGGTGGCGGATACAGGCGGATGGACGCTCCTCAGCTTTATGCCTGTGAAGGACCTGCACGCGAATACCGAAAACTGGCTGCTGATCGGCGTAATTTCAGCAGGTCTCCTGATCCTGTTTATCTTTGACCTGGTCGTCATGCTTTCCTTCAACAAAAAGCTGCATGAAGCGGCCCGGGAGGCAGCGGCGGCGAACAGGGCGAAGACCGATTTCCTCTCCACCATGTCCCATGATATCCGTACCCCGATGAATGCGATCATCGGCCTCACGACGATTGCGGAGAACAATCCCGGCGATGAGGAGTCCACGGGAGAATGCCTGCGGAAGATCAAAATGGCCAGCAATCACCTGCTCACCCTGATCAACGACATCCTGGATATTTCCAAGGTGGAAAGCGGCAAGCTGAGCCTCAGCCCGCTGACCTTCTCCATCGTGGAATCTGTGGAAAATCTCGTGAACCTTTCCCAGCCGATGATCCGGGAGAAGAAAATCGAGTTCAATTTCCGCATCAGCAAGATGGAAATCGAGTATCTCTACGCCGATCAGCTCCGGCTGAACCAGGTGTTTATCAATATCCTTTCCAACGCCATCAAGTATACGGAGCCCGGCGGCAGCGTCAGTGTGGATATGCGTGAGGAGGAAAGCGCACAGCCCGGCTGTGTGCGGCTCTTCTACCGGGTATCCGATACCGGCATCGGTATGACGCCGGAATTTATGGAGCAGATGTACCAGCCCTTCTCCCGCCAGACAGACAGCCGTGTGAACACCATCCAGGGCACCGGCCTGGGCCTGGCCATCACCAAGCAGATGGTCGACCTGATGGGCGGTTCCATCGACTGCCAGAGCGCGCCGGGCGAAGGAACGACCTTTACCGTCGTCCTGGATCTCCCCGTCGCCGATCGGCAGCGGGAAGATATGATGCTGGATCCGCTGGATGTCCTGATCGTCGATGACGACGAGGTCCTCCTGGAGACCGCGGTGGAAGCCTTGGAGTCCCTCGGTGCGACCGCCGAATGCGCCGGCAGCGGAACGGAAGCTCTCGGCATGGTTGAGCACAGGCACGAAGCGGGACGGGATTACAGCATCGTGATCGTCGACTGGCAGATGCCGGATCTCGACGGCGTCGAAACGATCCGCCGGATCCGCACGGAGGCCGGTTCGGATACGCCCATCCTGCTGGTTTCCGCCTATGACTGGTCGGATATTGAGGAAGCGGCGAAGCAGGCCGGGGCCAACGGCTTTATCAGCAAGCCGCTGTTCCGCTCCAGGCTGTACGATAAAATCAACACGCTCCTCGGGAAAGAGATTAAGTCTGTCGAGCCGGAAAATGACTATTCCGACCTGCAGGGACTGAACATCCTCATAGCGGAGGATAACGACGTCAACTGGGAGATCATTTCCGCCATGCTCAGCATGTTCGGCATCACGGCGGAGCGCGCCGAAAACGGCCGCGTCTGCGTGGAAAGGATGAAGCAGGCGGAGAAAGAAAGCTTTACCCTGATCTTTATGGATATCCAGATGCCGGAGATGAACGGCCTGGAGGCCACCCGGCAAATCCGTGCGCTGGAGGATCCCTGGGCGTCTTCCATCCCGATCATTGCCATGACGGCCGACGCCTTCTCGGAGAATATCACGGAGTGCATGAACGCCGGCATGAACGGACATATTGCAAAACCGATCGATATCAAACTCGTCATCAAAGAAATACGTAGGATCAAGGAGGAAAGGAAATCATGAAAAAACTGCTCTGTATCGTAATGGCCATCTGCCTGCTCGTGCTGCTGACAGCCTGCGGCTCCGGCAGCAAGCCCCAGGAAAAAGCCGATGAAGGCTTCAAGCCGGCGCTCGATACGAAAACCGAGTGCAAGATCACGGTCGCCGGAAGCTATGATAACTTCGAGGCGCTGGAGGCGGAGTTCGACCGTTTCAACACGTTCTATCCGAACGTGCAGCTGAAGTATGTGAAGCTGGATGACTACAGCAACATGCTCGCTACGGTGCTGGACAGCAATGACAAGCCCAACATCTTCTTCTCCAATGCCGGAATGATCGGAAACAAGAAGTATGATTCCGTCTTCGCGCAGATGGAAAATCTCGCCGACCCTGCCCTGAAGCTGAACCTGGACTGCATCCGTCCCGGCCTGGTCAACAAAGACGCGGAAAACCGTGTGCTTCTGGTCCCGGTTTTCTCCCGGACCTACGGCATGCTTGTGAACAACGATCTGTTCAAGAAGGAAGGCCTCAATGTCCCGACAACCTGGTCCGAACTGCTTTCCGTCTGTGAAGCCTTCCGCAGCAAGGGTTACGCCAGCCCCCTGATGGGCTACAGCCTCAAATCCTCCAGCTGCCTTATGAACACCATTGCCTATCCGATGGTCGTTGCCGCCCTGGCCGGAAATCCGGAAGCCCTGAAGCTTGCCAATAACATGGACCCGGCCGCAGGCGAATACATGCGTCCGGCGCTGGAAGCCGTGGAGCAGCTGATCCAGAAGGGCTACGTCGATCTCGCGGAGTGCGATAAGATCGAGGATAACTATACCAAGGTCATCCTTCGCTTCTTTGAAGGCGATGTGCCGATGATGATCTGCGCCGGGGATACCGTCTCCGGAACCAAAAAGCGCGAAAGCCAGTCCGAAGCCTTCACCAAATCGCCTTTCACCTACACCTTCGCGCCGATCCCCCTCACGGATAAGGGCGGTTATTTCATCGACAGTCCTTCCGTCCAGTTCTCCGTCAACAAGAACTGTGATAACCTGGATATGACCAACGAGTTCATGCGTTTCCTGATCAACGCCCAGGAGCTGAACCAGATGGCCTCCGTAAAGCGTCTCGTAACGCCTACTACGGACCTGTCTTTCGACGCGGTCTACGCGCCCTTCGGCCAGGTTCCCGCGGACCGCACCTTCTCCCCGGAAATCGTCGGCATCACGGATCCGCTCACCGTGCAGGTCCGGATCGCCGCCTTCAAAGTCGGCAAGGGTGAAATCACCATTGATGAGGCCGTCGCCAAGTACGGCAGCTTTGAATAAAAGAATCCGCATATTCAATATAGGGAGCAGCGTACTGCCGCTCCCCTTTTTGTTCATCGGAACATCTTTTTCACAGCCCTGCAGAAAGGGGCTGTGATTTTTCATCACAGTCCCCGGTTCAGGGAATGCCTATATCTTTTTTACTTCATGTAGCGGTCGTACGCAGCCTGGTACACGGCCAGCACATCCGCCAGGCCCATGCTGTTGATCTGGGCCACATAGTCGTCGAACTTGTCCAGCGGCTCAACGCCCATGATGAACTTGTCCACCATTTCGTTCATGTAGGTTTCAATCTCGGTATACTTCTCGTTGATGATACCCTGCTCGTCGCTGGTGAAGGCCAGGGTCGGGAACGCGTCGCCGATGTGTCCTTCCTGCTCGTAGATATCACGGATCCGGTTGACCTCGTCGCTGACGAAGGCGCGCTCATAGCGGGCGTCCTGCAGCAGGGTCAGCATGCTCTGGATACCGAAGGAACGCAGCGCATCCTGCGGGGACAGGCCGTCGGGGTTGTTCATGATCAGGTCGGAATACTTGTAGTCGCCGTCCACGATATTGAAGTGCGTGCCTTCTTCGCCGAAGTTCATCAGGATCATGCCCTCATCGCTGTAGACGTAGTCCAGCAGCTTCAGGGCAGCCTTCTTCTGCTCCTCGGTCGCGCCGATGTAGATGCCGGCGTTCCAGTCTTCGTCCACGGTGATGGGCTGCAGCTGGTCGCGGGTCTCGCTGATGCCGGTGGGGCCTTCCGGAGGCACGGCGCCGACGATGTTGATGCCTTCAACTTCCTTGCACTGGTTGGCTACATTGTCAATGTAGGCGCTCCAGTCATAGCTCATGAACACCTGGCCGTTCGCCCATGCGCTGTACCAGGAGGTCTTGTCGCGGGTCAGGTATTCCTGGTCCAGCAGGCCGTCCTTGTAGCAGCGGGCCAGCCACTCCAGGGCTTCCTTCATCCGGGGATCGGTGGCGCCGAACTTCACCTGGCCGTCTTCTGCGAAGAAGGTCTCGGCAATGCCCCAGTTGTGGATGAAGGGGATCACGTTGCCGCGGTTGTTGCTGCCGTTCTTGCGCACCGCGAAGGGGATCTCATCCGCCACGCCGTTTCCGTTCGGATCGCCTTCCTTGATCGCCTTGAATACGTTGTACAGGTCTTCGGTGGTCTTGGGGGTCTCGAGGCCCAGCTTGTCCAGCCAGTCCTGGCGCCAGAAGTAAAGCTTGCCGGCGGTGATGGCGGTACGCTGTCCGATGAAGCGCATCACGCCGTCCGCGTCGGATACCTTGCGGCGGATTTCCGCATCGCTGTAAACCTTCCACAGGTTCGGTGTGTCGGTTTCGTTGATCAGTTCGTTCAGCGGAGTCCAGGCGTCCTTGTACAGGAGCAGGTCCTTCGCCTTGTACTGCACGATGGTGGGCAGTTCGCCGCCGGCCATCAGCAGGCCGTATTTCTCAGCCAGGTTCTCGGTCGGGGCGGAAATGATGTCGATCTTGATGCCCAGCTTTTCCTGCAGCACGTCGATGGTCCACAGGCCGTTGCGGAAAGGCATGTTTTCACGGTCGGAACCCCAGATGGTGATCGTCACGGGTTCGTCCGCGGACGCGGCCGCCATAAACGTCAGCGGCAGCAGGGCGACTGCGAGGAGCAGCGCCAGGAGACGGGTAAAGTGCTTCATGTTCTTCTTCCTCCTTTTATTTTGGTAACCTATCACAACCCCATCCTCAGGGGGTCAGACCGAATGAATGTCACTCCTTCACGGAGCCGACCATAACGCCCTTCACGAAGTAGCGCTGCACGAAGGGATAGATGCACAGCATCGGCAGCATGGCCACAACGATCGTGGCGTATTTGATGCCTTCCGCCATCACTTCCTCGGTGCTGGTGGCGTTTTCGACAATTTCGTTCAGCAGCACCACCTGCCGCAGGATAATCTGCAGCGGATACAGCTCCGGCTTGCTCAGGTACAGCACCGCGGTAAAATAGCTGTTCCAGTGTGCCACCGCGTAGAACATACCGATGGTCATCAGGCTGGCCATACTCAGGGGAAGCACAATTCTGAACAGCACCCCGAAGTCCCTGCATCCGTCCAGTTCCGCCGCCTCCACCAGGCTCTGCGGAATCTGCATGAAGAAGGTCCGCATCAGGATCATGTTGTAGGTGCTGACCGCGCCGGGCAGCAGGATCGCCCAGATCGTGTTCAGCAGTTTCAGCTCCTTGATGACCAGGAATGTGGGGATCATGCCGCCGTTGAAGAACATGGTGAACGTGCACATCAGCGTGAAGAACCGCCGCCCCACCATCTTCTTCCGGCTCAGCGACCAGGCGCCGAACACCGTCAGCACCAGGTTGATGGCCGTACCGAGGAAGGTATACATGATGGTATTTCCGTAGCTCTTCCATAAAAGCGGATAGTTGAATACCTTCTGGTAGGCTTTCACGTGCGGATTCACGGGAATGAACACCACGTCCCCCCGCAGGATGGATGTCTCCGATGAGAAGGAAGCCGCTGTCACGTACAGCACGGGATATAGCATGGCAAAGCTGATTGTCACCAGGATGATCACATTGAACACCTGGAACACCCTGCGGCTCGGGGATACCCGGATGCCGCGGGAACGGCGTTTCGTCATTTCCATCGCTGCCCCTCCCCTCACCACAGGCTCGTTTCGCTGTATTTCCGGCTCAGCCAGTTGGCGCAGATGACCATGGCAAAGCCGATCACGCTCTGGAACATGCCCACCGCGGTGGCGTAGCTGTATTCCCCGCCCTTCAGGCCCCGGCGGTATACATACGTGCCGATCACGTCGCTGGTTTCCATATTGGCGTTGTTCTGCAGCAGCAGGATCGTTTCATATCCCGCGTCCATCACATGGCCCAGCCGCATGATCAGCAGCACCACAATCGTGCCGGCGATTCCGGGAAGGGTAATATGCCATACCCGGCGGAGGTAGCCGCCCCCGTCCACCATGCAGGCCTCGTACAGTTCCCCGTTGATCCCGCTGATGGCCGCCAGGAAGATGATGGAATTCCATCCGATATTCTTCCACAGGTTCATGGCGGTATAGATGATCCGGAAGGCTCCGGGCTGCGTCATGAAATACTGCCGTTCCCCGCCCGCCGCCGCGATCAGGTTGTTGACGATGCCGCTGGAAGGAGAAAGGAACTGCACCACCATACTGGCGATGACCACGCTGGATACGAAATACGGCAGGTAAGTAATCGTCTGGGTGATCTTCTTGAACCGCCGGTTCTGCACCTCGTTCAGCAGCAGTGCCAGGATAATGGCCGCCGGGAAATTGAACACCAGGTCGTAGAGATTGATCAGCAGGGTGTTCCGCACCAGTCGCCACAGGTAAATGGAATTGAAGAACTGCTCAAAATATTTGAATCCCACCCAGGGGCTTTTGTCGAATCCGAGAAACGCGTTGAAGTCCTTGAAGGCGATGGTCAGCCCCAGCATCGGACCGTAGCGGAAGATGACATAATATAGGAAGACAGGCAGAAACATCAGATACAGGTATCTTGCAGCCCATATCCGGTGCCGCAGGGCGGCGCCGCGCGACTTATGCATTTTGTTCCACCTCCATGCTCAGACCATAGCACGGAAGCCTCCCCTGCATCTATCCGCGATTCTGTGAAACTGGTTTCAGAACTGCTTAAAACGGGATCATCCATTCTGCGAATTCATCGTCGGATTTGATAATCTGTACTGTCCGGGCGTTACACCTTCGGCTTTTTTGAAGGTCCGGATCAATGTATTCTGGTTTTCGATGCCCACCTGCGCGCCGATCTCCTTCAGCGTCAGGTCCGTCGTCCGGAGCAGGCGCTTTGCCTCCTCCATCCGGATATCCGTCAGGTATTTCAGGAAACTGGTCTCCCCGACCTTCCGGAACACCAGCCCGATGTAGCTCGGCGACATTCCCAGCGCCTCCCCGGCGCTGTCCAGGGAAATATCGTGCATGTATTCTTTCCGGATATAGGCGGTCAGCCGGTTGTAGTGCTTCTCCTCCGTGCTTTCCTCTCCGCTCCGCAGGTCGATCATCGCGTCCACCAGCGACTCCGCGGCCTGTCCCCTTTCCCGGATCTTCCCCATCCCGATGGCGCAGGGGCAGTCCCCGAACACCTGTTCCCGGCAGGCCTGCAGGATCTGTTCCGCCTTTTCCGGCGCGGGATGCTGCGCGTCCATATTGAACAGGATCAGGATCCGGCCGTCCGTGCGCCGGGCGCACAGGACTTTCATCGGCCCGGTGTCTTCGGATGCGCCGAGGCTTTCCACCCGGTCCGCGATGTTTTCGCCGATCCGGGCCTCCAGGCGTTCCAGGTCCCGCGGAGCTGTTTCAACCACGGCGATCTGTACCCGGTCGTAGGGCATCTCCGCCCCGGCCTTGCTCAGGATCTCCGGCATATTGCCCTTCAGCCGTCCCTCCGTCCAGTCGCTGAGTACCCGGTTTTTCAGCATGCGGTTCACTTCCCGGTTGGAGAGGGTCAGCTCATGGTTTTCCGCCGTAATCACGTGGATGGCTTCATCCAGCATCTTGTATTCGTTTCTCCGCGCGTCCTCCGGCAGGGAGTGGCAGAGCTTCCGCACATTGCCGAGCAGCCGCTCCAGCGGCGCGTACATCCGTTTGCTTGCCAGCACGGCGGCCAGCAGCCCGATGGCCATACATCCGCCCATCACCAGCATCACCGCATTCCGCAGGCGCAGATTTGGCTTCAGCAGCTCGCTGTAGGGCATCACCGCCATGCAGTACAGTCCGTCCGCGGCGGTTTCAAGGCACAGCACGCCGTATTCGCCGGAGCTGTTTTTGATGGTTTTCTGCGGTTCCTTCATATACTGCCGGCTGACTGTGCCGTATCCTTCCGTCCCGGAAGGGAGTACCGGATCCCCTGTCCGGTCCGTCAGCAGCAGCGTTCCTCCCTCGCTCACCGGCAGGCCGCTGTACAGCTTGTCCGCGCTCAGGTGGAAGAACGCGTAGCTTTTCCCGGGCTGCGCGCTGATCGGCAGGCTGCTGACGAAGGTCAGCACCTGCTCCGTGCTCAGGATCCGGTGAAGGGTCCCGCTGCCGGCATACCGGCCCAGCGCGACTGTGCCGGGGGCGGAGCGTTCCTCCGTCATCCGCTGCTGCGTGATTCCCTCCACCCGGCCGAAATAATCGGCCGCGCCGTAGCTGCTCTCGCCGGTAATAATCATGTCCAGGCCTTCCGCGTAGATCCCGATATCCGCGATCGTATTGCTGAAGGCTTTCATCTGCTGCAGGTTCTCGACAATCTCCCGCTTTGTCAGGATATCCTTCGGCGTCTGTTCCGTCAGGTGCAGGTACCGCTGCACCCGGCTGTCGTTGCTCAGCTGCCAGGAAAAGGCTTTGATCTGTTCAATTTCCCGGTTCACGGTCATGCAGGCGCTTCGCAGCAGTGCTTCCTGCTGCTGCCATGTTGCGCCGATCACCTGCTCGGACGTCCTGCCGTAGATAATCCACCCGGTCACCAGCGTGGACAGGAGTGTAAAGAGCAGCAGCAATATAACCATCTGCAGCTGTACCCTGCGATAGCGCGCCTGTTTCTCCGCTCCCCGTCTCATCACTGTCTCCCCGGCTCTTCCTTTCTGCTGATTGCCCTCTTTAGAGTATACATCCCGGCACCGCTTTCAATCAACTGAAAAGCGCATGAAAAAAAGCTGCCGAAGCAGCTTTTTTCAGGAATTGGAATCCTTATTTGAGATAATCTGCATTCATGTCCAGGATGGTCACATCGATATCGTCGCCGTCTTTATCCAGCTCAACGATGATCAGGATGTTGTGCACAGTGTCCGTGTAAGACACCATGTTTGCTTCGAGGGTTCCATTGTCGTCAATCGCATAGATGCCGTTGCCGAGGATGCCGTAATCCAGTTCACCGAGCTCACCCTTCGCGGCCACCGCTTCCAGCACTTTTTCGTAGGCAATGCTCCGGACTTCGATGTCAAAGCAGATCGCAACCAGCTTGTCGTCAACGAACAGGTACTTCTTGTCGACCGCCGCACCGTCGAAAAGTGTGTCGGGGACGTTTTTGTACTCCAGTTCTGAGAAGACAACCGCACCCGCTGTGTGATCATAGTCCATATCGTGCGGAACGCCTTCGATGGCGATCACGTCATTCTGGTCCATGCCGAATTTGATTCCGTTTGCGAAAGCAACCGGTTCCTCAGCGGCAGGAGCCTCAGCCAGCGCCGCAACGGACGCGCAGAGCAGGCACAGGACAGCCAGGACAGCAATCAGTTTTTTCATGTTCATTTTCCTCCTGTTGTTTTTGTAATTGTATTGCTACAACAATTTATACGCAAAATTCCTCCTGAAGTCAATATTTTTTTATTATTATTTCTTCTGCAGCGCGCTTCTTCGTCAGATGATTCCTTTTTGAGCTCTGTGTTCCGGAGTATTACCCGCACTGGAAAGATTTCCCTTTTGATTTTTCCGTGAACAGTGTATAATGTATTTTATAGGTTATCCGTCAAAACAAGAATGAAAAAAAGTTAATCAGGAGATGCTTATGAAAGCAGAAAACAATATCGGAAACTGGCTCCGGGAGCATCTTTCCCGGACCTTCACCCTGAAGCAGCTGGACCTGGGCGCGGATGCCCGGCTGTCCAAAAAAGGATTCACCTTTGAGACGGAATCCTATGATGTTGTGGATCTTGGCCATCTCTGCATTATGCGGATGAAGGCCATGCTCGGGCTGATGCGCATGGAAACCGTGGTGTTGTCCGTCACGCATAAGGATGTTCCGCTGATCAACCTGGACTATGTGAAAGCCGCCGGGAAAGAAACCCAGATTGTGGAACTGTACGATACGCAGATTTCGTCTGATCCGGAAGAACTGCTGAATGCGTTCCAGCAGATCCGGGACCGGGATGCGGATCTGGCGGATTATACTTCCGGGAGCGCCCACTGGTATGACAATATCCTGTATCCCTGTTCCTATCATAAAACGGGAAAAGGCGTTTCCGATCGTCTGGCGGCAGCGGCCCGGGACTGTGCCGGGAAGTACATCTCCCTGCTGGCCTCTGCGCCGGACTGCGACCACGCGGAGAAGCAGGGAAAGACCCGGGCTTTCGCTGAACAGCTGTTCGCAAACGGCGGCCCTGCCGTCGATCAGGTGACGAAACTGTTCGGGCGCGACACAGCCGAAAGGCTGATCCTCCGTCACATGTACGGTGCCCGCTGATTCCGGAAACCTGATAAAGGAGGCTTTCAGCATGTTGTTTCCCCTGTATTTCTGGTTGCTGTTCGCGGCTGCGCTGCTCATCAGTTCCATTGGTTTTAAAAAATACGTCTGGTTTATCTCCCTCAGCTACGGTTTTTCCATCGCGGGAGAAGGGCTTCTGATGCTGCTCTTCTACGGCATCGGTCAGAAGCTTACCCTCGGCACGGTTCTCTGCTGTATTCTGTTCGCCGTATACGGCTGCCGGCTGGGCGGGTATCTGGCCTATCGGGAGATGAAGGTCAAGTCTTACAACAGGAATATGAATGGGGAAATCAAAAAGGATGTCCCCATGGGCGTGAAGGTGGCAATCTGGATCACCTGCGCCCTGCTGTATACGCTGCAGGTCCTGCCCGTGTTCTACCGGCTGGAGAACGGCAGCGGTTCCAACGCATGGACATATATCGGCGCAGTCATCATGCTCTGCGGCATCATCCTCGAATCCGCCGCGGATATTCAGAAGAGCAGGGCAAAGAAAACCAATCCGAAGCGTTTTGTGGACACAGGCCTCTATCGCCTGGTCCGCTGCCCGAACTATCTGGGCGAAATGCTGTTCTGGACCGGCGTGTTCCTGGCCGGTATCGGCTCCGTCCATGGCTGGCAGTGGCTGCTGTGCCTCCTCGGATATCTTGGCATTATTTTCGTCATGTTCAGCGGAGCGCGTCGCCTGGAAATCCGGCAAAATAAAAACTATGGCAATGATCCGGAGTACCGGGAATACGTAAAAACCGTTCCCATCATGATCCCGTTCATTCCGCTCTACAGCGTGGAAAAGTACAAGTGGCTGGTGGCGTAAAAAGGGAGTGTTATATTACATGAAGAAACTGATTTCCCTGTTGCTGTGCCTTTGCCTGACGGCGGGCGTTGTTCCGGCGTTGGCTTCTTCAGCTGATTCCGGTGAATACCCCGTCGAACAGATGACGGTGGTGACAGAGTTGCTGAAGGATATCCTGGAAGCCGCCGAAAAGGCAAATGAAAAAGAAGCCGGTGTCAATGGTGCCGGGAATATGAACATCATTGGCGGCGTATACGCCGTGCTGAAACGGGTAATGGCACAGGATATCGCTTCGCTGGGCACAGAAACACAGGAGCCGGAGCAGCGGCCCGGGGAAAAAGTTGTGGACAGGGATACACTGGCAGCCATGATCCTCGAGCTCCAGGAGCTTCCGGCCAATGAGAACACCACCCATGTGCAGCCCGGCAGTTCCTCAAGTCCGCTGAACAAAAGCAATTTCCTGATGACCGCTGTCTGTCAGACCATACAGGAAAGCAGCCTGCTGAAGGATGCCATCACGGATTCCGGTTCCAGGCTGATGGAAGTGCTTTCAGAAATCAGCAGCAGCTTCAAGGGTACCGTTACGGCAGGTGGACCGGAAAACCTGGCGTTCTCGGATGAAGTCTTCGCCTCCTTTGAAGAGGAGCTGCAGAAGGTATCGGATTATCTTACCTCCGTCGACTGGGCGGGAAAAGGAAAAGCCCTCGGCCTCCTGAACCTGCTCCGTGGCATGATGGAGGACCTGAAAACCGGGATGGACAGATACAGCAGCGGCGAGACCGTCGTCGGGGAAAGCAGCCAGACGATCGCCACTTTCCTTCTGAACGATATCGTGGAAGCTGCCCTGGTCGTCAGCGAAGCCGACATTGAAACCGCCTCCCCCGGGAAGATGAACATCGCCGGCGGCGTCTTCGATGTGGCAGGGAAAATCCTGGATGACATCAATTCCACCAGAACCCTGGCGTCGAAGGAAGAAATGGAAGCCCTGACCGTTCAGCTCAGTGAGTTCATTTCCGGCGGCAGGCCCGCTGACGCGGAGCAGCCCAGCGATGAAGGCGCTCTCCGGAAAGCATCCGCTCTGCTGGACTTCGCCATCCAGACGGTCCGGGAAAGCCAGGTGATCAGCGAGGCTTCGGAAGCGACCGGCGCCAACCTTCCCGATGCGCTGGAGAACATCGTCCTGGTCTTCGGGGATTATTTCGCGGGAACGGAAGTCTATTCCGAAGCGGACCGGGAAGTCGCCTTCACGGCGTATGAATCGGAAGCCGCCGTATTGACGGATTATATTCTGAATCATGATCAGCATGAAAAAGGCAAAGCCCTCGGCCTCCTGAACCTGGTCCATGAAATGGTTGAGGATATTCATAACACCTTCTGATACATACCTTTTCATTCCGTTAAAAACGGACGCAGAATCAAGCGAAAGATTTTGCGTCCGTTTTCGTATTCGTTTACCTTCTCTTACAAAAAGTTCACTTTGCCCGCTTGGTGATTTCTGAGTCGTTCACCAGGCTGTCCAGGGAGTAGACGTAGAGGATGGCCTTCGTGTCGTCGCTGCGGGCCAGGGCTTCGGAAAAGAATCCGCCGCCGTAGCGGGCGTCCACCGCGATAATCCGGCGGTAATGCCGGCTCAGCAGGGGCAGGAGGCAATTGGCGAAGGAGTCCTTGAAAACGACCAGCGTGCCTTCCGGTGCATCCGGGCGTTCAATGGTCAGGGTGCCGTGATTGCCGTGCAGGTATACAGCGTAGCCGTCGTAGGTGGCAGCGTCCTCCGGGAAAATCAGCCGGTCGGCCGCGGTCTCCCCGTCCCGGTCGTTCATGGTCAGGGTCACCGGGCTGTCCGGTTCGGCGCAGACCAGAGTATCTTTCCAGAAGGGCGGCAGGCCGGAGCGGGACAAGGTCGTACCCATGAATCCTTCGTATTCTGTGACGCGGAAATCCTCCAGCGGCAGGGGCTCGTAGCCCAGCCGTTCCCCCAGGGCCAGGTAGGCCTGATAAGCTCCCTGCAGGGTCCAGTGATGGTCCGTGCGGTAGTACATGGTATCGGGGTTGGCGTCAAAGGCCTCCGGCATACTCACGGTGTTCCCGCTCTTTTCCAGGATAGCGTACGCTTCAGCCTCAGTGTCATACTGGGCGGCCATACTCGGGATCATCCGGTCCCGGATCAGCCAGCCGTGGGTTTTCGGCGTCACCAGCGCCCAGGGAACGTCGCCCGCCAGCTTCTCGAAGCGGCGGAGTTTGGTCTCCAGGGACCGGGTATCCGCCGGCACGGGCGGTTCCACAATGGCGCCGCCCACGTACCAGGTATTGAGCCGGGATCCCCGGCCTGTCAGGAATTGCGCGGCGCTGTCCACTGCCACCAGGATCTGCCGCCCGGGAACGTGGTCCTTCAGGAACCCTTCCACCGCCTTGTCCGTCTTCCATTCTGTAAGATCCGGATCTGCGGGCCGGTCCGCCAGTTCCCGGCGCTCCCAGTCGCTGAATGTTCCTCCCGGGGAGAATACAGCAGCCAGCCCCAGCACCAGCAGGATCACCAGCCCGGCAATCACTGCCGCGCTGTCCGGGATCTTCCGTTTTTTGCTTTTCGGAGCATCGGTCACTGTACTCACCTCCCTGTCAGAACTGGAAGTATACAAAGGGCGCATAGCCCTGGGCTGCCAGTGCCGCCAGGCACAGCAGCATCAACACCGGCGCAGCAAAACGCCAGCTCCGGACCTTTGGCAGCCGGGGCGTGAAGGAGATCACCGCGCAGAAGAGCAGCAGCGGTGCGTGGGCAAGGCAGGCGGTCTGCGCCGCCGCGCCGCCCCAGCCGCTCTGGCCGGTCATTGCGCCCAAAAGGGAAGTCCCGAAGCCGGAAAATAAACCCCATCCTGCCATCACCAGCAGGAAAGAAACGCCCTGCCGGATCCAGGCCGGGATCCGCGCTGCCCAGGACTTTTCCAGCACAAAGCGCTTCTCCAGGATCAGCAGCACAGCGAAGTACAGCCCCCACAGTACGAAGTGCCACCCGGCCCCGTGCCAGAGCCCTGTCAGTGCCCATACGATCAGCACGTTCAGGTCCCTCCGCCAGGGTTTGCAGCGGTTCCCTCCCAGCGGGATGTACACGTATTCCCGGAACCAGGTGGTCAGGGACATGTGCCACCGCCGCCAGAATTCCGTCAGGCTGGCTGCCCGGTAGGGATGGTCGAAGTTCTCCGGCATGATGAACCCCAGGGCCTCCCCCAGCCCCAGCGCCATATCGGAGTATCCGGAGAAATCAAAGTAAATCTGGAAGGAGAAGGCAAGCAGCCCCAGCCAGGATCCCAATGCCCCGGCCGCGGCAAAATCCCCGTTCATCTGTCCCCAGAAGCGCCCCAGGGCATCCGCCAGCAGCACTTTCTTTCCCAGGCCGATGCAGAATCGGCACAGGCCCCGCCGCATCTGCTCCCAGGAAGGCCGCGGATGTGCCCTGAGCTGAGCCGCCAGGTCGGTATACCGCACGATGGGGCCCGCCACCAGCTGGGGAAACAGGGACAGGTATACGCCGAAAACCACCGGCGAGCGCTGCGGTTCAGCATCCCGCCGCCATACGTCAAGGATGTAGGAGATGGCCTGGAAGGTGAAGAAGGAGATGCCCGCCGGCAGGATGGGCGCCGCAAAGCGGATCTCCCATCCGAAGAGGCTGCTCACCGTGTCCCGGAAGAATCCCGCGTACTTGAACCAGAACAGCGGCGCCAGGTCCAGCACGATCATCAGGATCAGCAGCCATTTCCGTCGTTTTCCGCCCCGGGTCATCAGCAGCGTTCCGCCCCAGCTCACCAGCATGCACCAGCCGAGCAGCAGCAGCCACGCCGGGGATCCCCACCCATAAAAAAGCAGGGATGCCCCAAAAAGGAAGGGCATCCTTGCTTTCTCCGGCATAAGCCGGTAACCCAGCAGCACGCAGGGCATGAACAGCAGCAGAAAGGTCAAAGAACTGAATACCATGGTGCCGTTACTCCTCCTGCAGTAACAGACTGGCCTCCTCGGGGTTCGGGGCGGCAATGGACAGCACTGCCAGCAGTTCCTCCAGGCGGACCTCCGCCATGCTCAGGGCTTTGTAGGCGTCCGGCAGGTAATTGCGGGTCTCCCGCATGCGCTGCTCCAGGTAGTGGGACAGCATTGCCACCACCCGTTCCGCGGCCTCCTCGTCCACCGCCCGCACCACAATCAGCTCCCGCCCGGACAGGGCGTCATAGTCCGCCAGGTAGGCGAAGTCATCGTAGTCTTCCGGCGGCACGCCCACCAGGTCGTACAGGTCGTCCGCCGACATCACGGCCAGGTTCTCGTTATCCTCCGCGACCCGGTTCACTACCTCCAGGAGGGACTCCGGAGCTTCCGCGGACTCTGCGAAAACCGTCAGGGTAAGGCAGGCCAGCAGGAATGCCATAAGCAGCAATGCCGGTTTTTTCATGGTCAGGCTCCCTCCTCGGCAGGTTCCTCCGGGACCGCGAAGGGGTCCCAGAGGCCCAGTTCATATTGTTCCTGGGCGTAGTCCTTCAGGCACTCGATCCACACCTTGACGCCCTCGTCGCTCAGGTGGCATCGGTTGTCGCTGGAATAATCCAGTTTCAGGTATCCGTCCTCGTCCTTCATGGCCTCGGCAATTTCGATATAGTGGGCGCCCAGGGCTTCGCACTTCTCCTTCAGGCGCACGTTGTATTCGTTTAACTGTTCCGGGTAACTGGGCCGTTTCTTTTCCTTGCAGTAGTAAAGGGTCACCGGCGTATTCGAGAAGAAATAGAGTTCCATGTCCGGGCAGACCTCTCCCATGGTCCGGATGATGTCCTCCACCCAGCGGAGTCCCTTCTCGATCTTGATGCCGACCGGGTCGTTCAGCCCCAACAGGATGAAGGCTTTCTTTGCACCGATCTTTTTGGCGATGTCGTACATGGTGCCTTCGCGGCCGCGGTACTGGAAATGGTTTTCTCCCGTGATGATACTCCGGCTGCCGGAATACAGGCTGATGCTGTCCGCGTAGACGATATCCGTGGTGGGCATGAAGCTCTCATCCGTCTGCCGCACAGCGGTGCGGTACCGCCGGAATGCCTTCGTGATGGAATCCCCGAAAAACACGCTGTCGCCGTAGAAGCTCAGCAGGACATTGTCATCCAGCCGTTCCGCCGCGGCCATCGGAACCAGGCAGACCAGCAGGAGAACAAAGGCAATAAATCGTTTCATCCTGTTCCTCCTGTGCCGGGTCGTTTTCAACTGCCATATGCTGTTTTTATTCTAGCACAACGAACCCTTAATGTCCATACCGCCCGTCCGTTCTTCTTCCTGGTAAACCAGTTCGCCCAGCACCCGGATCAGCTGGCCCAAATCAATGGGTTTGCTCAGGTGCGCGTTCATCCCTGCCTGCAGGGAGCGCTGCACGTCCTCATCAAAGGCGTTCGCGGTCAGGGCGATGATCGGGATGTGCTTCGCGTCCTCCCGGCTCATCGCGCGGATCGCCGCCGTAGCCTCCAGGCCGTCCATTTCCGGCATGCGGACATCCATCAGGATCGCGGCGTAGGTACCCGGTACACTCTGTGCGAACCGTTCCACCGCGATTCTTCCGTTCTGGGCATGGTCCGTCAGGATGTTCTCCATTTCCAGGATATCCGTCATGATCTCGGCGTTGCTCTCCAGGTCCTCCGCCAGCAGGATCTTGCGTCCCGTCAGGTTCGCCCGCTTGCTTTCCCGCAGCAGCGGCCTGTCAGCCGACCGTGCAATCTGCCGGATCTGGTCAATGACATTCGAGGCGGACAGCGGTTTGGACAGGAAGTGGTCCACGCCGACCCGGTGCGCGTCGTCGCGGATATCGTCCCAGCTGTACGCCGTCAGCACGACAATGGCGCTTTCGTTCCCGAACTGCCGCCGGATCTCTTCCGACGTTTCCAGCCCGTCCATGCCCGGCATGTTCCAGTCCATGAGGATCAGGTTGTAGGGACGGTGTTTGATGTGCGCCCTTTCCATCAGTTCCAGGGCCTCATGGCCGCCGCCGCAGGTATCCGCCCGGATGCCCACCTCTTCCAGCACCGCTTTCGCGTGCTCCGTTTCAATCGGATCGTCGTCCACAATCAGGATGGACAGGTTCGACGGGTCAATCATGTCGCCCGCGGCCGCGTCCGCTGCATTGCCGTTCTTCAGCGTGATGGCGACGGTCACTTCCGTTCCCTTCCCCTTTTCGGATTCCACGCTGATTGAGCCGTTCATGATCTCCACGATCCGCTTGGTGATTGCCATGCCCAGTCCGGTGCCGCCGAACCGGTTCTTGTTGGTGCCGTCCTCCTGGGAGAAGGCGTCAAAGATATGCGGGATAAAGCTCTCGTCCATCCCGATACCCGTATCCTTCACCCGGAAGCGCAGCGTGGCCTGGTCTTCAAAGGAAGCGGTTTTTTCGACGGTCAGCGTCACGCTGCCGGGGGCCGCCGTGAATTTGACCGCGTTGGACAGGATATTGCCCAGCACTTCCCGGATCCGCGTTACGTCGCCCATATATACGTCGCCGGTATCGTTCAGCGCCCTGCATGTAAAGGTCAGGCCCTTTTCGTCACACTGTGCCTTTACCGGTCCGCTCACCTGCTCCAGCAGCGCCGCCAGGGAGAAGTTCTCCTTCCGCAGCGCGATATGGCCGGATTCGATGCGGCTCATGTCCAGGATATCGTTGATGACCGACAGCAGGTGGTGGGCGCTCCCGCCGATCTTCTCCAGGTAGCCGCGGGTATCCTCGTCCAGGTTCTCCTTCTTCAGCGCCAGGGTGTCCAGGCCGATGATCGCGTTCATGGGGGTGCGGATCTCATGGCTCATGCCGGAAAGGAAGGCGCTGCGGGCCTTGTTGGCCTCCTCCGCCGAGCTCAGGGCTTCCGCCAGCACCTCGCTCTTGGCCATCGCGTCCCGCATCTCCGCGTCCACGTTCGTAATACCGATGATGATGAAGTTCTCGTCGTGCTCCATCCGGGAAATCTTCATGTTGACGTATACCGGCCGGTCTCCGTTCATCTGCCGGTACGTCATGACAAAGGTATCCTTCACGCCCAGCGCTTTCATCAGGGTCCTGCGGTTCATCGCCCGACGGAAGTTCTCCCGGTCGTCCTTATATATATTGTCGCCCATCTCCGCGACGCAGTCGCTGAAGAAATGCCATCCCCGCCGCTTCTCGGAGAGGCCTCCCCCCTGCGCGTCCCGGCAGTATTGGACGTATTCCTCCGTCTCCGTGTTGACGGAGTACAAGTCGCTGTAGTCCCGCGCCAGTGTCTGGGCGATATGGGTGTACATCAGTCCGGAGCTGACGGCCGTTTCATACGCTTCCTTCGTCATGATGTTCTCATGCTCGATGCGCACCATATCCGTCACGTCCTGGCACAGGCCAAGCACACACGCCCTGCCCTTGGTATCCGTATACCGGAGCTTTGTGGTCTGCAGCTGCCGGTGTACGCCGGCTGCGTCCGGCACGTCCTCGAAAAAGACATAGGGTTTGCTGATGGACAGGGCGATCCGGTCGTCCTTCACGAAATGAGCCGCTGTCTCCGGATCGAAGATCTCCGCGTCGGTCAGCCCCACGACACCGTCCGGACTCTCCTTGTGAGCGTATTCCGCGAAAGCCTGGTTGCAGGCAAGGTACACGCCGGTCTCCGCGTCCTTGGTGAAGGTCAGTCCGGGCATGTTGTTCAGCAGGGAGAAAACCGTGTTCTTCAGTTCCGTGACTTTTTCATTTTCCTCATGCTCCCGCCGATATTCCTCCTGCTCCTCGTTCGTCACGAAAGAATGCAGCATACAGGTGGAAAGGATGTAGGCGATTGTGTACAGCGGCAGTTCCGGGAACCAGAACTGGATGCACAGGAACATCGCCATGATCATCCCGAAGGCCGACTGGATCCGGTAGCGCCGGCGCCGCTCGTCCTTCTCCCGCAGCCTGTACATGGAGTAAATGGCATACAGGGAAATCGTCACCAGCAGCAGAATCTGGCAGATCAGCATCACGTACCGGACCGGAAGCGCGGTATAGACG
>Ga0310690_10003555_pt1 | contig 23132 bp, 18 predicted proteins | sample AusTroGonzalo_MG_2_FD_207661 | JGI IMG/M metagenome (GOLD analysis project Ga0310690, IMG submission 207661) | Bovine rumen microbial communities from tropical cattle in Woodstock, Queensland, Australia - Gonzalo_04 (v2) (version 2) | ecosystem: Host-associated > Mammals > Digestive system >... | reverse complement strand
TGGCAGGAAAAGTGGGCCAAAGAGGGCACTTACAGAGTTAAGGAGGATGCCTCAAAGCCCAAGTATTACGTACTCAACATGTTCCCCTACCCGTCAGGAGCCGGTCTGCACGTAGGACACCCGCTGGGATACATTGCATCGGACATTTACGCACGCTACAAGCGTCAGTGCGGATTCAACGTCCTGAACCCTATGGGTTACGATGCATACGGCCTGCCCGCCGAGCAGTATGCCATCCAGACCGGCCAGCATCCGGCTATTACTACTGAAAAGAATATCAACCGCTACCGCGAGCAGCTGGACAAGATAGGATTCTCATTTGACTGGGATCGCGAGGTACGCACCTGCGAGCCCGGCTACTACCACTGGACCCAGTGGGCTTTCCAGAAGATGTTTGGTAGCTTCTACTGCAACAAGTGCCAGAGCGCTCAGCCCATTGAGAAGCTAATTGAGCATTTTGACCAGAAGGGCACCGAAGGTCTTGACGTAGCCCAGAGCGAGGAACTCAACTTCACCGCCGCCGAGTGGAAGGCCATGGACGAAAAGCAGAAGTCCGATGTCCTGATGAACTACCGCATAGCATACCTGGGCGAGACCATGGTAAACTGGTGCGCCGGACTGGGCACCGTACTGGCTAACGATGAGGTTGTTGAGGGCGTATCGGTACGCGGCGGATTCCCCGTAGAGCAGAAAAAGATGCGCCAGTGGTGCCTGCGTGTATCAGCCTACGCACAGCGCCTGCTTGACGGACTGGACAAGATTGACTGGTCCGATTCCATCAAGGAGACCCAGCGCAACTGGATAGGCCGCTCCGAGGGTACCGAGATGCAGTTCCACGTAAAGGACAGCGATATAGAATTCACAATATTCACCACCCGTGCCGATACAATATTCGGTGTAACATTCATGGTGCTTGCTCCTGAGAGCGAGCTTGTAGCACAGCTTACCACACCCGCACAGAAGAAGGAGGTTGATGCCTACGTGGCAGCCGTAAAGAAGCGCACCGAGCGCGAGCGCATAGCTGACCGTCGTGTAACCGGCGTATTCAGCGGCTCATACGCAATCAACCCGCTTACCGGCGAGGATGTACCCGTATGGATCAGTGACTATGTACTGGCCGGCTACGGAACAGGTGCCATCATGGCCGTTCCTGCACATGACAGCCGTGACTACGCATTTGCAAAGCACTTTGGCCTTGAGATTCGTCCGCTCATTGAGGGTTGCGACGTATCCGAGGAGAGCTTTGACGCCAAGGAGGGTGTGATGATGAATTCACCCCGTCCCGACCAGATCCGCGAGGGCGGACTCAATCTGAACGGACTCACAGTCAAGGAGGCCATAGCAGCCACCAAGAAATATGTACAGGAGAACAAACTGGGTAAGGTAAAGGTAAACTACCGTCTGCGTGACGCCATATTCAGCCGTCAGCGCTACTGGGGCGAGCCGTTCCCCGTTTACTATAAGAATGGTATTCCCACCATGGTACCTGAGCAGTGCCTGCCGCTGGAACTCCCCGAGATCAGTGAGTACAAGCCCACCGAGACAGGTGAACCTCCTCTGGGTCACGCTAAGGTATGGGCCTTTGACGAGAAGAACAACAAGGTGGTTGACAAGTCGCTCATAGATAACGTATCTGTATTCCCGCTGGAGCTCAACACCATGCCCGGATTTGCAGGCTCATCGGCCTACTATCTGCGTTACATGGATCCCCATAACGACAAGGCTCTGGTTAGCAAAGAGGCTGACAGTTACTGGAAATGCGTTGACCTCTATCTGGGAGGATCCGAGCACGCAACCGGTCACCTTATCTACTCACGTTTCTGGAACAAGTTCCTTAAGGACCTGGGTGTAAGCGAGGTTGAGGAGCCGTTCAGCAAGCTCATCAACCAGGGTATGATACAGGGCCGCAGTAACTTTGTATACCGCATCAAGGACACAAACACATTCGTATCATACGGCCTCAAGGACCAGTATGACACAACCCCCATACACGTTGACGTAAACATTGTAAGCGCCGATGTCCTGGACGTTGAGGCATTCAAAAACTGGAGACCTGAGTACAACAACGCCGAGTTCATTCTTGAGAACGGCAAGTACATCTGCGGCTGGGCAGTTGAGAAGATGAGTAAGTCAATGTTCAACGTGGTCAATCCCGATGACATCATTGAGAAATACGGTGCCGATACGCTGCGCATGTACGAGATGTTCTTGGGACCGCTTGAGCAGTCAAAGCCCTGGGATACCAACGGCATTGACGGCTGCCACAGGTTTATCCGCAAGATGTGGAATCTTTTCACAGACAAGGAAGGTAATCTCAATATCAGTGACGATGCACCCACAAAGGATGAGCTCAAGTCAATCCACAAGCTCATAAAGAAGGTGACCGAAGACATTGAGAACTTCTCATACAACACATCGGTAGCCGCATTCATGATATGCGTGAACGAGCTTTCAGGACTTAAGTGCAACAAGCGTCAGGTTCTCTCTGACCTTGTCAAACTGATTGCCCCGTTTGCTCCACATATTGCTGAGGAACTCTGGCAGACACTTGGTAACTCATCCACAGTTTGTGATGCACAGTGGCCCAAGTACGATGAGAGCTACCTCAAGGAGGACAGCATAACCTACTCTATCTCATTCAACGGCAAGACCCGCTTTACCCTTGACTTCCCGGCCGATGCCACACAGCAGGAGATTCAGGATGCAGTTCTGGCCAATGAGAAAGCCCAGAGCTACATTAACGGTCAGACCATACGCAAGGTGATTGTAGTACCGCGCAAGATTGTGAACATAGTTCTCTAACGGAAATGGAACTGGTATTTGCCACAAATAACGCCCACAAGCTGGAGGAGGTTCGCCAGATACTTGGTGACCGTTTCAAGGTTCTCTCTCTGAATGACATAAACTGCCACGAGGATATCCCCGAGACAGCCGATACATTTCAGGGAAACGCCCTCCAGAAGGCCCGCTACGTCAAGGAGCATTACGGTTATGACTGTTTTGCCGATGATACCGGACTTGAGGTGAAAGCCCTGAACGGAGCACCCGGAGTACACTCCGCACGCTACGCAGGAGACCACGATTCGGAGGCAAATATGACCAAGCTGCTGCATGAACTTGAAAAAAAATCGGACCGCAGCGCACAATTCCGCACAGTTATTGCGTTAATACTTAACGGACAGGAAGTTCTGTTTGAGGGAATTGTAACAGGAAAGATAGCTTTAGAGCGCCATTACGGAGACGGAGGGTTCGGTTATGACCCCATTTTTGTCCCCGACGGTTACTCCGAAACATTCTCTCAAATGTCTTCAGAAGGCAAGAACCTGATAAGTCATAGGGGACGCGCCGTAAGGAAACTGGCAGACTATTTAAAACAATTATGATAGGAAAGTTCACAAAAGGAGCCGTTGCTGCACTGATTGCGGTAACGCTCCTTTTGCCTTTTAATAAGGCCAAGGCAGGAATACCTGTAGGAACTTGGCGTTCACATCCCGCATACAATGACGCTACCCTGTCAGTAAAGGCATTCGGACATATTTTCGTTTTGAGTGACGGCGCCCTATATTTTTATGATCCAACGGATGACGCTATCTACACCATTGATAAGACCGGCGGTTTAAGCGATACCTATATTGCCTCAATGGTATATTGTGATTCAGAAAAAGCCCTTGTCCTGGCCTATTCAAACGGCAATATAGATATCCTTTATGACGATGAAACCATTTACAATTTCACTGACCTGAAAAACAACTCCATAGGTAGTGTATCGGTAAATGAAGTTAAGATCGTAGACGATGACAAAGCTTATATTGCAACGAATATCGGCCTGGTCATTTTTGATATAAAGAGACGTGAAATAAAGAGTACATACTCGTTTGACAAGCCGGTGCGCGCGTCAGTTATGGTTGGTGATTCACTCTTTTGCAGCACTGATGCCGGTGTCTATTTAGGATTGACCGATGATAATCTGCTTGACAGATCCAATTGGACCTTCTTCCTGGACTTGGTATTCAACAGTCTCTATTCTTTTGACGGCAATTTATGGGGTTTCTACATTGACAATTCCTGCTGGAAAGTAGAATACGATACTAAAGATTTTCACCTGGTACGGGACAGTGTATACGGTATGCTTACCCTATCTGATGAAAGACTCGCATTATTACAGGACAGCTGCGTCACTGTATATGAAAATGACTCTGTATACACCCGGCTGGATTTTTATGACCACGTCTTTCATTTAATGGATGACGGAAACGATTATTGGGTTTGTCAGGGTGTCAACGGTCTGGGCTTATATACTGTTTCTGATGATAAGATTGTTTGTAAGGGCAAAGGAATCAAACCCAACAGTCCCCGCAGAAACTTATTTCATTCCGTTTCATGGCCCGAAAGAGAAAGACTGCTTATAGTAAGCGGCTGCCAGAACTATCAGGGAATAGAATATCCCGGAACTGTCATGATTTATGAGAATGACAGATGGAGTTGTCTGGAAGAAGATCTGTCAGAAACAACAGGTTATGATTATATAAATCTTACTGAAGCTGCTCAGGATCCTGGTGACAACAAACATATATTTGTAGGATCTGCCGGACAAGGTCTTTATGAATTCTATGACGGCAAATTCAGTAAACTACATACTTGGAATAATAGTCTCCTTAGAAGTATCATTAACGAGACAGAGTATCACAAATATAATTTTGTAAGGATAAGTGCTCTTCAATATGATAAACAGGGAAACCTGTGGATGGCTAACAATGAAGTTGATACTGTCATCAAGGTATTACAGCCTGATGGAAACTGGTTTGGTCTTTACTATAGTGAGATAGCCGGTTTCCCTACCTTAAAGCAGATGAAATTTGACCATAACGGATATATTTGGTTGAATTCTTCAAGACACACTCCTGGCCTTATCTGTATTGATACTAAGAATACCATTAAGGATAACAGTGATGATATAATTCGTTTCTCCGGTTCCAATTTCAAAAACCAGGATGGTATCACTGAAGAGATATATGATATATATTTCTATGACTTTGATTTGAAAGGTGATATATGGATAGGAACAAACACCGGATTATTCATATTAAAAGATCCAGACCGTTTCATTAATGATACAGATCCGGTATTTGAAAGGATTAAGGTAAAGATGGATGAAAATCCTGATTATGCCTCTTATCTTTTCAATGGAGTAATGACTACTGCTATGTATATTGATCAGGGAAACAGGAAATGGATAGGTACTTTGAATGATGGAGTTTTTCTGTTAAGCGCTGACGGAACCAAGACTTTGGAGCATTTTACTACCAAAAACAGTCCTCTTCCTTCAAACAATATACTGAGCATAACAGAAAATGCTCTTAATGGCTCATTATTTTTCTGTACAAGCCAAGGAATTGTAGAATATGGAGGTACTGCCAGGGATCCTGAAGAAACTCTTTCAGAATCAAATATTCTGGTTTATCCTAATCCTGTAAAACCTGCATTTGATGGTTATGTGACCATTACTGGTTTGACTCAATGGAGTACCATAAGAATTTTGGGAAATTCAGGACGTCTTATTCATTACGGTACATCAAACGGAGGTTCATATAGCTGGAATCTTACAGACATGAACGGTAGACCTGTTCCATCCGGAGTGTATCATGCCGTTATAACTGATCAGCAGAATAACAAAAGCGAAAGCGTATCAATTACCGTAATCAGATAAACAACATACATCTGGTATTTAATATCAATATGTATGTTTTATTTTTATTTGAATTAAATAGTTGTTTTATATAGCCTGTTGATACTGTTGATATCTTTTTTATTATTCAGGTTGTAGCTACTTATAGCTTGATTTTACCTGTTAATTGCATGTTTGTAAAAACAGCAATAAAAAATGAGTTTCAACACGCTTTTTTCAAAAATAGTTTCATACCTGAATCAAATTTGAAAAAGCAATTTTTAAGTTCACTTTTTATGTTTTTCTTTTGAACACTTATTTACACTGTTTTCAACAGAAACAGTGACTTAAATGAACTAATTTTACACCGTCAAAACAGTGAAAGTGATGAGAAAGCTTAATGTAACGGAACTTGGCAGAATAGATGTTGAACAGTTTAAAAACAGCACCAAACTGCCTCTTACCATTATACTCGATGATGTAAGGAGCCTTTATAATGTAGGTTCAGTGTTCCGTACATCGGATGCGTTCAGAGTTGAACGCATAATACTTTGCGGAATAACCGCTACTCCTGATAACTGTCTGGTAGAGATACACAAAACAGCACTGGGTGCCGAGGAGAGTGTTGAATGGATTTACTCTCCTGATTGTGTCAGTATTGTCAAAGACCTTAATTCCAAAGGCTATATAACCGTAGCCGTAGAACAGGTTGAAGATAGCATAAAGCTGGATAACCTTGTTGTTGAAAAGGACAGAAGATATGCACTTGTTTTGGGTAATGAGGTTAAAGGTGTAAACCAGGATGTGGTTGATATCTGCAATTATTCGCTTGAGATACCTCAGTGGGGAACAAAACACTCACTGAACGTTTCAGTGAGTGCAGGTCTTGTTATCTGGGAGTTTGCCCGCCAGCTTAAAGATATGTTTTAATGGGCTTCCAGCCAGTTGTTTCCCCATCCGCAATCGGCAATGAGCGGCACTGACATGGGCCATGCCTTCTGCATCTCCTCAATTACGATCTTTTCCACTGTCTCTTCTTCCCCGGGAACTACATTGAAGTTGAGTTCATCATGTACCTGAAGTATCATGGTTGACTTGATGTTCTCCTTACGGAACCGGCGGTATATTGCAATCATGGCAATCTTTATAATATCGGCAGCACTTCCTTGAATAGGAGCGTTGATGGCGTTTCGCTCGGCAAACCCGCGTACGGTTGCATTGTGTGAGTTGATATCCGGCAGGTAGCGCTTACGTTTGAGTATAGTTTCAATGTAACCTTTGGCACGGGCTTCCTCAATGGAGTGGTCCATATAGTTCTTGATTCCGCTGTAGGTCTTGAAGTAGTTTTCAATCAGTTCCTTGGCCTCAGTACGGCTCACACCCATACGTTGTGCCAGACCAAAGGCCGATATGCCGTAAATGATTCCAAAGTTAGCTGTCTTGGCCTTGCTGCGCTCACTCTTTGTTACGTCATCAATCTTTTTGTGGAAAACCTTGGCGGCCGTTGCGGCATGTATATCGTGACCCAGTTTGAAATCCTCAATCATATTGCGGTCCTGACTCAGATGGGCCATGATGCGCAGTTCAATCTGTGAATAGTCAGCACTGAAGAACTTGCATCCGGGTTCCGGAATGAATGCCTTGCGCACCTCTTTACCGTCCTCATCCCTTACCGGTATGTTCTGCAGGTTGGGGTTGCTTGAACTGAGGCGGCCGGTAGCGGTCACAGTCTGGTTGTATGATGTATGTATCTTGCCTGTGGCAGGATTGACCAGCTGCGGAAGTGCATCCACATATGTTCCAAGTAGTTTCTTAAGACCGCGGTACTGAAGAATCAGATCCACAATCTTATGCTCTGTCCTTAAAGTTTCCAGCACATCCTCGGATGTTACGTACTGGCCGGTCTTGGTCTTCTTGGGTTTGTCCACAATCTTCATTCGGTCAAACAGTATATCACCTACCTGTTTTGGTGACAGAATGTTGAAGGGTGTTCCGCCGGCTTCCTCATAGATCTGCTTTTCAAGTACCTCCATGCGCTCTGTAAAGTGCCTTGATGTCTCAGCCAGAGCTGCAGGGTCAATCATGGCGCCGTTACGTTCCATGTAAGCCAGCACACTTACCAACGGCATCTCTACATCACGGAACAAAGGTGTGGTTCCGTCCTTGTCAAGCTCCTTCTCAAGGATGGTCTTTAACTGGAGAGTGATATCGGCATCCTCACAAGCATACTCATATACAGCCGATGGACTGAGATCGGCCATGTTGCGTTGGTTCTTGCCTTTCTCTCCTATAAGCTCTTCAATATGGATGGTCTTGTAACCAAGGTAGATTTCGGCCAGATAGTCCATATTGTGACGAAGCTCAGGCTGGATAAGGTAGTGGGCAATCATGGTGTCAAAGAGAGGGCCTTCCACCTTGATTCCGTAGTTACCCAGAATCAGTATGTCATATTTTATGTTCTGTCCGATCTTGAGGGTTGCCGGGTTTTCAAAAACTGAACGGAAAATCTCAAGCATCCTCTGTTTGCCTTCTCTTTCCGGCGGCATTGCCACATACCAGGCTTCATGCTCCTTGAGTGCTATGCTCAATCCTACTATTTGAGCCGAAATGGCATCTGTTCCGGTAGTTTCAGTGTCAAAACAGAAAAAATCCTGTGCTGCTATTTTATGGGCTAATGTTTCAGCATCTTTTTCAGTCTCAATGAGATAGTACTCATGTTGAACTGTTTTTATGTCCTTGAGATTTGAATTTTCCTGCACAGGCTGTATCTCGGGCTGGAATAAATCAAAGAGATCGCCATGAAAACCGTCTTTTTTGGCCTGTTTTGGCTGAGCGGTCTGTTCGGCCTGTCCGGCCTCGGGTGCTGTCTCCGGAAACAGAGTCGGAGCTGTTAGCTTCGATCTGACCTTTCCAATCAGAGTCCTGAACTCCAGGTCTTCAAAAATGGGAATGAGTTTCTGCTCATCAGGTCCCTCAAATTTCAGGGACTCCATGTCGAGCTCGATAGGAACATCGGTTCTTATTGTTGCAAGCAGCCGGCTGAATTTTATCTGCTCGACATTGCCCTCAACTTTTTCCTTGAGCGCTCCTTTCAGTTTGTCGGTATTTGCCAGCAGTCCGTCAATTCCTCCGAACTCGGTTATGAGCTTGACCGCTGTCTTTTCGCCTATACCCGGACAGCCGGGAATGTTGTCCGAGCTGTCACCCATAAGACCCAGCATATCGATAACCTGGTTTGTGCTGTCAAGTCCGTATTTCTGTTTTACCTCCTGGGGACCCATTATTTCATAGCCGTTGTTACCGTAGCGCGGACGGTAAATCAAGGCCTTTTCAGTAACCAGCTGGCAATAGTCCTTGTCCGGGGTCATCATATATGTGGTAATACCCTTGTCATCGGCCTTTTTGGACAGGGTACCTATCACGTCATCGGCCTCGAAACCGGCAACCTCAAGTATGGGTATGCGGTACGCCTCAAGAATCTTTTTGATGACGGGTACGGATTCACGTATCACCTCAGGGGTCTCCTCGCGCTGGGCTTTGTATTCCTTATAAAGTTCATGGCGGAATGTTCCTCCCTTGGGATCGAATGCAACACCTATGTGAGTGGGCTTCTCATTGGTGAGAATATCCTCAAGCGTATTGACAAAACCCAAAACAGCCGATGTGTTGAAGCCCTTTGAGTTTATCCTGGGTGCCTTGAGGAAGGCGTAGTAAGCCCTGTAAATAAGTGCGTATGCATCAAGAAGAAACAGTTTGTCCATAGCAAGAGTATTGATACGTAAAAATACAAATTTTTCCTTAAACGGACATTTATTGCTAATTTTGCGGCCGATATGGATTACAGAAAGCAGATATGTTCTCCCATAGAATTTGAGTTCCAGGAGTTCTCCAAGAGATATTCCGGGCTGTTTTCATCGGCCAATCCCGGTGTTGACCTGTTGCTCAAATTCCTCCTGGAACGCAAGGGAAAACTCATGCGTCCCATACTGGTTCTGCTTGTGGCCAAGTGCTACGGAAAGGTCAATGACAGCACCTATCATCTGGCGTCGGCTGTTGAACTTCTTCACCAGGGTAGTCTTATACATGATGATGTTGTAGATGAGAGTGACAAGCGTCGCGGAAAGAAATCGGCAAATGCGGTCTATGATAACAAAATGGCGGTCCTATTGGGAGATTATATCGTATCAATGGCGCTCAGAGAGATTACCGCAACGGCCAATGTCAAGAGTGTCGACGCCCTGTCAACCCTGATAGGAACCCTTTCAGAGGGTGAAATCACTCAGCTTAATGCCCTTGACCACACTACTCTTTCAGAGGATCTTTACTTTGATATAATTTCAAAGAAAACGGCTATACTGTTCTCATCCTGCACATCACTTTCTGCCCTTTTAAGCGGTGCATCGAATGCTGAGATTGAGGCTTTCCGCCAGTTTGGACATGTGGCTGGGTTATGTTTTCAGATAATGGATGATATCCTTGATTATCATGACAGCAGCGAGACCGGCAAGCCGTCTGGAAATGACCTTAAGGAGGGTAAGTTTACCCTGCCGGCGATATATGCATTGACTCACAGTGACCGTGACTGGTCCGGTCATATCAAGGCAATCCGTTCTCTTGAAGCTACTCCACAGATTATCCGTGAGGTAACCAATTATTCTGTTTCCAACGGCGGAATCGATTATGCACTTGCCAAGATGAATGAATTGAAAAAGCAGGCAATCGATGGACTGCCCGCTTTCATATCCTCTGAGCTCCGCAACTCTTTTGAGTGTTATCTGGAGCTCATCACCAACCGTTCCAATTAAAAGTGCTTGGTCTCCTGACCCGTAATTTCGGTCAGCAGGTTATTTGCCAGTCGGCTTGCACCTATCCTGAAGTATTTGTTGTTGAGCCAGTCTTTCCCAAGAACCAGTTTGGCAATAGTCCAATAGAGTAAAGCTTCATCGGGTGTGCTTATGCCGCCTGCAGCCTTGACGCCTACCTTCCTTCCGGTTTCATCGGCGTATTCCCTTATGGTCTTGCACATAACACAGAATGATTCAGGATCGGCGCCAGGAACCTCTTTTCCTGTGGATGTCTTTATGAAATCGGCACCTGAATACATGGCAATCAGGGATGCCTTCTTGACGTTGTCCAGCGACTCAAGGGCTCCTGTTTCCAGTATTACCTTAAGTGTCTTGTCGGCACAAAGAGACTTTAGTTCATCAGTCTCATCTGCCAGGGTGTCAAAGTCACCGTTAAGTATATGTCCGGCATTCTGTACTATATCTATCTCATCGGCTCCGTCATGGAGTGCAAGCGATGTCTCGGCAACCTTAACCTCAAAGAAGGTCTGGGCTGCGGGGAACCCTCCTGCCACACAGCATGTCTTGACGCTCTCGACTTCCAGTGAACGGCTCACGGTTGATGCGTAAAGGGGCCAGGTGCATATCGATGCTACTGACGGCAGGTCAGGATACTTGTCTTCAAAGGCGTTGACCTTCTCGACAAACGCCAATACCGTATCCTCATTGTCCGTAGGTTTCAGAGTGGTCAGATCTATACAGCTGAATATCTTCTTGAGGGTCTCTTTATCATGACCTGCAAGAACCTCTTTTTTTGCCTTTTCAATGATGGATTTAACCCATGCCGAATCAACTTTCATGTTGTACTTGCTGAAAGCTTCATTGAACTTGTCTGTAGTTGGCTCATTTACAGACTGTTGCTCCATTTCATCGTAGAATTCCATATTATTCCTTGTTTTTTGTATCCATTATTATCGTTACCGGTCCGTCATTCAGGAGCGACACCTTCATGTCGGCGCCGAAAATGCCTTTTTCAACCTTTTTTCCGGACTCTTTTTCCAGTGCCTGGCAGAACTTCTCATACATAGGTTCGGCATAGTCGCCCTTAGAGGCTCTGATATAAGAAGGCCTGTTTCCCTTCTTGGTGCTGGCCATCAGAGTGAACTGGCTGACTGCCAGAAGACCTCCACCTATATCCATAACAGAAAGGTTCATAACCCCGTTTTCATCGTCGAATATCCTAAGCCCAACAATCTTTTTCGTAAGCCACTCTATATCTTCCTGAGTATCAGCATCCTCTATCCCGACAAGTATAAGCAGACCCTTATCTATGGCGCCTGTAACATTACCGTCAACCTTGACGCTTGCCTCTTTTACCCTCTGTATTACAGCTCTCATTTGTGAAACCAGTTATATATAGTCTGTGCCTTTGCTTTTCCAACCTCGGCAGCGAGTTCTTCAATATTTGCCTCAGAGATTCTCTTTACGCTCTTGAACTTCTTGATCAGAAGGGTGGCTGTATTCTCTCCAATCCCCTTTATATCAGTGAGTTCTGATTGGGTTTGACGCTTGCTGCGTTTCTTCTTGTGGAAAGATATCGCAACGCGGTGTACCTCTTCCTGCATCTGCTCCAGCAGGCGGAACAGTTCGCTGTCAGGTTTAACTCCAACCTCCATCTGAGGAAATCCGTAAAGAAGGCCGGATGTCTTATGGTGAACGTTCTTTACAAGACCTGCAATATTTATGCTAATATTCAGATTATCAATAACGTCCTTTGCAATTGACATCTGTCCTTTACCGCCGTCCACAATCACAAGATCTGGAAGCGCGTTACCCTCATCAACCGCTCTCATCCACCGGCGCATCATGACTTCATACATTGAGCCGTAATCATCACCTCCTGCTCCGCTCTTAATGTTGTACAGACGGTAGTCCTTACGTGACGGTTTGCCGTTCTCATATACTACACATGCGGCTACGGCATCAGTTCCTGATATATGTGAATTATCAAAGCACTCTATCCTGAGCGGAGTCTTTTCCATTCCCAAAAGATTGCCCAACTCTTTCATGAGTCTTACATGTTTCTGCTCAGGATTGAGTTTATCGCTCCGTTTAAGCCTGTCGGCACGGTATTGCTTTACATTTAAGGCCGATAATTCCAGCAGTTTCTTCTTTTCTCCCTTTTGCGGAACGGTCCATGTAACTCCAGTTATCTCGGCCTCTGGCATGAACGGAACTATGATCTCACGCGCTGTGCTTTTATACCTTTCCCGCATCTCGACAATGGCAAGCATAAGCATTTCATCGAGAGATTCGTCCATCTTGCGTTTGTACTCGAAGGTGAACGCCTGATTAATGCACCCGCCTGATACATGCAGGTAGTTTACAAACACGACATCGTCATCATTGTCTATGTTATAGACATCGACATTGTCAAGTCCTGTGTCAACCACCCTACTCTTTTCACGGAATTCCATTATGGTGTCGTAGCGCATCTTTACCTCTTGGGCTTCTTCAAACCTCATCTCCGCCGAGAGCTTCTTCATCTCCTGCATCATGGATTTTGTCAGGTCCTGGCTACGCCCCTTCAGGATTTCCCTGATTTCAGCAATCTGTGCGTTGTACTCTGCGCGGGAGACATGTCCTATGCACGGTGCCGGGCAGTTCTTGATGTGGTATTCAAGGCACTCCTTGTACTTACCTGCCTTAATGGCCTCTTCTGTAAGCGGCAGGCGGCAAGTTCTAACTTTATAGGCCTGTGCAACTATCTGCAAAAGGCCGTTCAGGGTGCCTGTATGGCTGAATGGCCCGTAATACTCGCTCCCGTTGCGGATTATCTTTCGGGTTTTGAAAACCCTGGGAAAATCCTCACGCGTTATGCAGATTGAAGGATATGTCTTGTCATCCTTAAGGAGTATGTTATAGCGGGGCTTATACCGTTTTATCAGATTGTTTTCAAGCAGGAATGCATCCCATTCTGTTTCAACCACAATATACTTAAGGTCCGATATGCGGCTTACAAGCATTCGGGTCTTGTCAGTTTGGTTCTCCTTAATGAAGTATGAAGAAACCCTGCGCTTAAGATTTTTGGCCTTACCTACGTATATGACGGTTCCCTGCTCGTCCAGATACTGGTAGCAACCGGGTTTTTCCGGAAGGTTCTGGACAATCAGTTTAAGATGTTCCTCGTATGCTTCCCTGCCTTTCAATTACTGTACTCCGTCAAATTCGTCAATAGCTATAAAGCTGTCCACAGGGCAATCCTGCGGGAATTTCTCTTTTGCGTGGAAGTTGGTAAGTTCTATGATACAGTTTACCAGGACCTTCTTGGGCTTGAAGGTCTTGACAAGGTCACAAGCTGCAAGCAATGTGCCGCCTGTAGCCAGAAGATCATCGTGAATCAAAACTACATCATCTGTTGTAATGGAGTCCTTGTGCATCTCAATGCGGTCAAAACCATACTCCTTCTTGTATTCCAGACTAACTTTCTCATAAGGAAGTTTGCCTGGCTTTCGTATAAGGATAAATCCTGCACCCAGTCTGTATGCAAGAGCAGCTCCTATTATGAAACCTCTGGATTCTACGCCGCATACCTTTGTAATGCCCTTGTCCTTGTATATCTCATAGAGAGAATCTACGATTTCGGCCAGGTCATCGGGATTCATGAACCAGGATGTCACATCCTTGAACTGTACGCCCTCCATAGGATAGTCCGGAATGTTACGGAGGTGGCTGATAAGCGTCTGTTTACTCATATCTTTTAAATTGTTTCACGTGGAACATTTTTGCTTTTATCGGTTCAGAATCACCAGCAGAACGTTGATGTCGCTGGGTGAAACTCCCGGAATACGGCTTGCTTCGGCAAGTGTTTCGGGGTCATGCTTTATAAGCTTCTGGCGGCACTCGGTAGAGAGGGACTGCAGAGAGTTGTAGTCAAAGCGTCCTTTTATGCGGATATCTTCCAGACGTTTCATCTTGTTTGCAATAAGCCTTTCGCGGCTTATGTATCCGCTGTATTTCATCAGGATCTCAGCAGCTTCAATTATCTCATCCTTGCGCTGGGGCTCGGTCTTGTCAAGTTCGGCCCTTAGCGCTTTGATATGACCTGACAGATTATCAAGAGTCAGTTGCGGTCTCTCAATCAGGTCTGCCAGCTTACAGCCTTCACGCAATGGTGTTGTACCAAGACTTTCAAGAGCATCGTTAATCAAGGCGGGTTTTACAGAGAATCCCTTTGCAAAATCCACTATGCGGTTAATCTCAGCGCGTTTGGCGCACATCTTGTCGTAACGTTCTTTTGTTGCCAGACCTATGTTGTAAGCACGTTCGGTCAAACGGATATCGGCATCATCCTGGCGTAACAGAATACGGTACTCGGCCCTTGATGTAAACATACGATACGGCTCATCGACACCCTTGGTTATAAGGTCATCTACCAGAACTCCAATGTATGCCTCGTCACGAGCCAGTGTAAACGGTGCACCTCCGTGGCAGCTTATGTGTGCGTTGATGCCGGCCAGTATTCCTTGTCCGCCGGCTTCCTCATAACCGGTGGTTCCGTTAACCTGTCCGGCCATAAAGAGGCCTGATACCACCTTTGACTCGAGAGTATGCTTAAGCTGGGTGGGATCAAAATAGTCATATTCTATGGCATAGCCGGGACGGTATATCACCAGGTCACGGAATGCGGGAATCTCTTTCAACGCCTTTATCTGGATATCCATTGGCATTGACGATGAGAATCCGTTCAGGTACATCTCAGTTGTGTTTTCACCCTCGGGCTCCAGGAACAGCTGATGCTGGTCACGGTCCGGGAATGTAACCAGTTTGGTCTCAATGCTGGGACAATAGCGGGGACCTATGCTCTTGATCTGTCCGTTAAACAGCGGTGAGTCGGCAAGTCCCGACTTGAGAACCTCATGAACACGTTCATTGGTGTAGCAGGTCCAGCAGCACATCTGCTTGAGATGGCGCTCGCTGCCCATGAATGAGAAACGATGGAAATCATTCTCGCCGTCCTGGCGTTCCATCTCCTCAAAATGAACGCTACGGCTGTCAATACGTACTGGAGTTCCGGTCTTCATTCGGCCGGTACGGATGCCGTGTCTTGTAATGGACTCAGTAAGTAAGTATGACGCCGGTTCCGATATGCGTCCGCCGGGCATGGTTACGCGGCCTATGTGCATGAGTCCGTTAAGGAACGTACCTGCAGTCAGAACAACGCATTTGCAACTGAACTCAGCACCCTCAAGTGTCTTTAAACCAATAACTTGGCCGTCTTTCACCAGCAGTTCGGTAACAGTGTCCTGCCATATGTTGAGGTTGGGCTGGTTTTCCAGTACGCTCCTCCATGCCCATATGAATTTGGCCCTGTCACACTGTGCGCGGGGGCTCCACATGGCGGGACCTTTGGAGCGGTTAAGTATGCGGAACTGTATGGCGGTGCTGTCAGTAACCAGGCCCATGTGACCTCCAAGAGCATCTATCTCTCTGACAATCTGTCCTTTAGCTATACCGCCAACGGCAGGATTGCAACTCATCTGAGCAATCTTGTTCATGTCCATGGTTATCAGACAGGTCTTGGAACCCATCTGAGCGGCAGCAGCGGCGGCCTCACAGCCGGCGTGTCCTGCACCAATTACTATCACATCATACTTGAAATCCATACAAACTCCAAAGTTACTGCAAAAATCTTAACTTTGCGCTATGGAAATCAGAAGAGCATCTAACTCCGACTTAGCCACTATTCATGAGATGGCAGAAGTGGTGTTCCGCCAGACCTACAGGTCCATTCTATCACCAGATCAGATGGATTATATGATGGAATGGATGTATTCACTGCCCAACCTTGAGAAACAGGTTGCTCAGGGGCATACGTATTACATCGCGTGGAACGGTGTTGATCCTCAGGGATATCTATCGGTACGCAAAGACTCAACAGATCCGGATGGTACTGAGGTATGGCATTTGGAGAAAATCTATGTTATGCCATCAGCACAAGGTACAGGTCTTGGACATCAACTTCTGGAAACAGCCAAGCTGCATGTCCGTGACAACAAATCATCCCTCAAAGCTAGGATAGAGCTGAACGTAAACAGAAACAACCCTGCCGTAGGATTCTACAAACACCAGGGCTTGACTATCCTGCGGCAGGGTGATTTTCCTATAGGTAATGGTTTCTTTATGAACGATTACATCATGGGTTTGGATGTTTGAAGCTCTCGCTTTTCAGTTTTTTTCGGTCATAGACCTTCTTTGACTTAAATACAGCTGGTCGCATGGAGACTTGCTTTCCATGTATTAGGATTTCTTCATCTCGGCTTGCTTTCCTGTTGGCTTTCACATAGTCCGCAAGCGTTCCTATATGTTTCTTCCGCTTTTTCATAGTTGATCTTAAAAACTTATAGATAACAATTCCTTGCCTAAATGATGGAGTGCTGACTCTATCTTATTTACTTGCTCTCTTCTTGGTTTACGGCCTCCGGAGGCATAGTGCCATAGTTGTTTTTGATTAATACCAGTAAGCCTTTCCAGTCCCGATTTAGAAAATACATTCTTGTAAAAGTTCAGGAAAGACTCAACATCCATATGATAGTTCAGTTCATATGATCCTGACAATAGTTCCGGTATGGGAATATCAGATTCGTTACAGGCTGCAATAGTTTCTTCGATTGCTGATCCCAGATTTGTCTTGATTTCATCGATTGAATTACCGGAAACCATAATGTTGTCTAACCCATCAATCATTGCGCAGTAATTATTACCTGTATGCGCCACAGTTACATTAAGCGTTTTCATTTCTTTTTACTGATTTCCTCAAAATCTTTCATTGTAAGTCCGGCTTCCTTTAGAAGCCTTTTCAAAAAAGGATTGTAAATGTCATCGTTCCCTCTGCCCGGAACTGTAATACATCTCTTAGCTTTGGGGTTGACAAAAACATGATGATCTCCCTTGGTTCTGGAATAACTCCAGCCGTTTGCTTCAAGTAAGGCGATAAAGTCTTTTACTTTTTTGTTCATGGCAAAAATAACTAAAATTCTACTATTTTCAATTATTAGACACTATTTTTCTACTAATTCTCGTTCATGGCATAATTCTTAGGTTTAGAATCATGGTATTGCAAATATACATAATTACTGTTTGTCTGTTTTATGGATTGCTATAAACAAGACTATTTTGGATATAAAACAATTGATAGTTTTCTATTTTTGCAGAGATAATAGTCTGAATAATATGAATAAGTCTTTCTGTTTAGTCCTTTTGGCTGTATTGCCCGTTTTATCCGCTTGCAAAAGTAACAGTAGCGGTGGTGTGGAGAATAATGGTGCCGAAACCATATTCTACGATGAAAACAATGCGGAAACATTGCAATTGAAAGATGTGGTTGAACTGACCAAAGTGATAAGGCTGGAAGACAGCGATCCTAACAGCTTTGTCGCTTCCATAGATGAACTATTGTGTGTAAACGGTGTTTTTGTCGTTGTTGATAAGTATGGAACCCGTAGAATACAGACTTTTGACAGTAACGGCAGGTTCATAAGCAAGATATCTGCATTGGGTAATGGTCCTCATGAGTATATTTCCATAAGGGATGTTTGCATTACACCTCAGGGAAATATAGGCATAGTGGATACACAGAAAAGAAAGATACTGGAGTTTACTGTTGACGGCAAATATGTTAAAGACATTCCCATTTCCTGTATGCCTGCATATGTTGAATTCCTTAATAATGACACTCTGGTACTTAATGTTTCAGGCAATACTAACAACGAGGACCAATGCATAAATGAATCTGAGATAATAATTGCAGACCGTAGCATGAAAAGCATAGGATCTTTTGGTGAGGATATGCTTTACAAGACAGAAAGGAGTGATTACGGTATGATAATGCAACAGGTTTACAAATATGGCGGTACAGTCTATTGTACGTTGTTAGAGGATAATGTAATCTATCAGGTTGACGGTGCGACAATGAAACCCAAATATAATCTTAAGATGGCTCCTGATGATTTGATTCCGATGTGGGATGAAAAAGCACATAATCGTGATGATTTCATGTTTTGGTTTGCCAAACAGCCTCACTTTTATAGTTTCATGGAGTTTGAGGACTATACATTGTTGAGTTATAGCAGAGAGGGTGATCTTATACCTAAGTTGCTGTATGACCATAAGAAAAAACAAACTTTTGCACTGGAAGAGTCTGACGATGAGCCTTTGTTATCTTATTACTTCCGTTTGAATGCAGTAATGGACGATGGACAAAGCATAGTGACCTGGAATACGGCCAGTATGGTGAAATATTTTGAAGAACACGGTTCAGAGATAGATAATGATTTGTTAAAGGAGGCCTGCAAGGATCTGACCGAGGAATCTAATCCGTTGTTGTTCGTATTCACTTTGAAATAAAAAAGAGTGGTGAAATCAAGGAATTCCACCACTCAAATCAAATATCAGATACAAGGCTGATTATTTCTTTTTCTTCTTGCCTTTGGTGGGAGGATTCAGTTCGTCCTTGGCGGCTTGGAGGAGGTTCTGGAATTCCGGAATGGTGTGCAGGTGAGCCAGTGTGGCCGATGCCCACAAGCGGGCGGTCTGGACGTCACTGGGGTAGTTGTAACCGGCAATTACGCGGCTGCGTCCAAACTCAAAACCTCGACCCAGGATGTCATTAGCTGCTTCACGCGGACCTATCTCAACAAGCAGCAGGGCAAGTCCCCAACCAATCTCTGAATGTGTGGAAGGATAACTGGTCGTTGCTTTTAAGGTGTCCTCATCTTCGCTTATCAATGTCTTGTTCCTTCTGGGATTGAGTCTTACGTATGGGCGCTCGCGGAATGTGGTACTGCCCAATTCACCGGCGGTTTTGATAAGGTTCTCCCTTGTGTAATCCAGCAGGGCAGCAATGGCGGGATTGGACTCGCGGCTTATTTCAAATGCAGGAGTGCTGAAAGTCTTCATCATAGCCTCAACGCTGTTGTCGGCATCGGCCTTGGCTTGCTCGCCGCGTTCAGTCTCTCTTTCAGGAAGGGTCTCGTAGTACTTTATGACATCACCGTAGAAACGATGGCTCTCTTCTGTAACCGGACCGTCAAAAACCTTGGAGCCATCGGGAAATCCCTCTGTCTGGCTTACGTTCTTTATGCCTTTGATTTTGCAGTACTCCTTACGGGCTGCTTCAAGATCTTTCTGGAAATACGGGCTGGCATGCATGACGGCAACAGCTGTTGTGCCGCAAAGGAAACCTGCATCCACGTCACTCTGGTAGTGAGCACCCACTATGACGCGGCTCTCGCCATACTGGTATCCTGAACGCAGCAGGGTGTCCTGTAACTCCGGAACCATCTCGGCAAGGACAAGTGCGGTACTCCAACCAAGGGCTGTATGTCCCGATGGATATGATCCGTTGAAACGGAGTTCACGCTCATTGTCAAAACGGCCCCAGGTATGCTCGTTATACTGGGCAAACGGACGGGTACGCATATACTTTCGCTTGGCGTTATGTGTACTCAGGTTCTCCGTCCAGAGTACATTATAGAGCAACTTATAGATGGCAGGAGTCTTTTCCTTGCTTATCTCAAAGCCAAGTGTTCCCTGGTGCACTCTAATCATACCACCTATTCCCCATTGGGAGTCATCATTGGCCTGCTGGCCACGGTCGGTGGGGCGTACGGTCTTTCCCCACTGCCACTGTGCAAAGTCATCGGCATAGGTAGGACTGAGCATATCGGGTGGTGGCGGCAGGTAAATACCGGCATCAGGCATGTTCTCAAGGAATACGTAGACGGTATCTTTCTCTGTCTGGGCATAACTTATGCCCACAAACATCGCTACGGTTAGCGCAGCGCAGATTCTCTTGTAAATCATCATTATTTAGTCAATCTTTTGTTATTGCATATTTCTCAATCTCACATCAATGCCGGGTAACAGTGAAGGCAGTTCCTTTAAGTCTGTCTGACTGAAATGATAAGGTATCAGAACCTTGGGTTTGATCACTCCTGCGGCCTTGACGCATTGTTCAACAGTCATGGTGTATGGCTGGTTGACGGGAAGGAATGCCACGTCAATGTTCTTTATGTCAGCCATTTCAGGAACATCTTCTGTATCTCCTGCCACATATAACCTGAATCCACCGGGGAATGTGAGTATATAGCCGTTGCCATTGTTCTTGGGATGGAACTGCTCGCGACCCGGTGTGGTGTTGTATGCCGGCACTACATCAAGCTTGATTCCCTGGGGCAGATCTGCTTTCTCAAAATTGGCAATGCTTTTGCCCATACCTATCTGTCCCTGTGACTTTGCATTGAGCAGAAGTATGGTCTTGTCCGATGAAAGCGCGGTTATAGCATTCTTGTCCAGATGATCGCCGTGCTCGTGTGTAACCAGTACAGCGTCAGCCTTTGGGAACTCTGTAGCATAGTCTGTTGTCTTGCCGTATCCTCCTACTGGATCAAAGTGTATGTAGGCTCCTTTATAGAAAACAGCCAGAGTTCCGTGTTTAATCAGAGTGATGATTACCGGCTCTTTTCCGTCCATGAAACACTCAACCTCATAAGTGTTGACTGGCTTACCGGCCGATGTCCAACCCTGATAACCATCCTTGAGGTTGATTACCTTATAACCTGCGTCAGAAAGGGCCGATGCGGCCTCGGCACTGCGCCTACCGCTGCGGCAATAGAGGGCCAATGTCAGGTCCTTGTTGAACTTTTCGCTTATTTGATCGATAAATCCGTCTTTCTGCCAGTCAATGTTAATGGCGTTGAGCAAGTGTCCTTCTGCATATTCCTGTGCGGTCCGGACATCAATAAGGCAAGTTCCTGCAGAGTATGCGGAAGCTTGGAATTCATCGGCATTCAGGTCTGCCCAGTTGCTGCAGTTGCACGATGAAAAACTGAAGAATGACAAGAGTGACATTAAGCAGTAGAATTTGGCTTTCATAGGGGTTAAGGTTTAGTGTCACAAAGATAAGTATAGTTATAGGATAAATACACATTAATGAGTATATTTGCAGTCTATTTCACACGCGCACAAACTAAAACATTTATAATCAAAAAACTAAGCTTTTATGTGGTTAATCGATTCTTCAATCGGACGTAAGGTAGTGATGAGCGTTTCCGGTGGCGCTCTGATCCTGTTCCTGACATTCCACATGGCAATGAACTGCGTTGCTCTTATTTCGGGCGATGCCTACAATGCCGTGTGCGAGTTCCTGGGAGCAAACTGGTATGCACTGGTAGGTACAGTAGGACTCGCTTTCCTGGTCCTGGTACACTTTGTTTACGCTTTCATCCTGACTGTTCAGAACATGAAGGCCCGCGGCACACAGAAGTATGCCGTAACAAAGAGACCCAAGTCAGTTGAGTGGGCTTCACAGAACATGCTTGTTCTGGGTGTCATCGTTGCTCTGGGACTTGGCCTTCATCTGGCTAACTTCTGGTCAAAGATGCAGCTTCAGGAGATCCTGGGTTCACAGGCTTTGGTAAACGGTGTAGCCGTTTCACCTACTGACGGTGCCGCTCTCATTGAGTTCACCTTCTCACAGTGGTACTTTGTACTTGCTTACATCGTATGGCTTGCAGCTCTTTGGTTCCACCTGTCACACGGTTTCTGGAGCGCTCTCCAGACCCTGGGCTGGAACGGCAAGACCTGGCAGAACCGTTGGCAGGTAATCGGTAACATCTACGTTACCCTGGTTATCCTTGGTTTTGTGGCTGTCGTGCTCACATTCTACTTCAAGAGCCTTTGTTAAACTGTAAACGCACACAATTATGGCTACTACTAAGATAGATTCAAAAATTCCCGAAGGCCCGTTGGCAGAAAAATGGTCCAACTATAAGGCTCATCAGAAACTCGTCAATCCCGCAAATAAGCGTAAGCTTGACATTATAGTTGTAGGTTCAGGTCTGGCAGGCGCATCAGCAGCCGCTACACTCGGTGACCTTGGTTTCAAGGTAAAGTGTTTCTGCATCCAGGATTCACCCCGTCGTGCTCACTCAATCGCAGCTCAGGGTGGTATCAACGCCGCCAAGAACTACCAGAACGACGGTGACTCAGTATATCGTCTTTTCTATGATACCATCAAGGGCGGTGACTACCGTTCACGTGAGGCCAACGTTTACCGTCTGGCTGAGGTATCAAACAATATCATTGACCAGTGCGTAGCACAGGGCGTTCCTTTTGCACGTGAGTACGGCGGCACACTTGCCAACCGTTCTTTCGGTGGTGCTCAGGTATCGCGAACATTCTACGCCCGCGGTCAAACCGGTCAGCAGCTGCTTCTGGGTGCTTACTCAGCACTGAGCTATCAGGTACAGCAGGGCAACGTAGAGCTGTTTACCCGTTGCGAGATGCTTGATCTGGTTATGATCAAGGACGAGGAGGGTAAGGAGCGTGCCCGCGGTATTATCTACCGCGACTTGGTTACCGGTGAGATCAAGCGTTGCTCTGCTCACGCCGTTGTTATCGGCACTGGCGGTTACGGAAACACCTATTTCCTGTCAACCAACGCTATGGGCAGTAACGGATCGGCCGCTATGCAGTGCTACCGTAAGGGTGCATGGTTCGCCAACCCCGCTTTCGCTCAGATCCACCCCACCTGTATTCCTGTACACGGTGACAAGCAGTCCAAGCTGACACTGATGTCAGAGTCTCTGCGTAACGACGGACGTATCTGGGTTCCCAAGAAG
>Ga0310690_10003553_pt1 | contig 23141 bp, 24 predicted proteins | sample AusTroGonzalo_MG_2_FD_207661 | JGI IMG/M metagenome (GOLD analysis project Ga0310690, IMG submission 207661) | Bovine rumen microbial communities from tropical cattle in Woodstock, Queensland, Australia - Gonzalo_04 (v2) (version 2) | ecosystem: Host-associated > Mammals > Digestive system >... | reverse complement strand
GGCGATCCGGAAGCTGGCATCCGCCGGAACGCCGGTGTGCGGTATCTGCGGAGGATACCAGATGCTGGGGCGGCGCATCACCGACGATTGCGGCGCCGAGAGCGGCGGCAGTGTGGCGGGGATGGGTTTGCTTCCGGTGGTTACGGAGTTTTCCGGCGAAAAGCGGCGCACCCGAACGGGAGGGACGATCCTGACCTGCCGGGCACTATCGGAGCTTACCGGCGCGACGGTGGAGGGCTATGAGATCCACATGGGCAGGACGCGTCTCGCCCCCGGCGCCGTGCCGCTTCTCGCCCTGGACGGCGGAGGCGAGGACGGCTGTGTGGAAGGCGCGGTGTGGGGCAGTTATCTCCACGGCTTTTTCGACACGGAATCCTGCCGCACGGCGCTTTTGCGCCTTTTGTGCCGCCGCAAAGGGATCGACCCGTCGGCACTGACCGCCTTCGACTACACCGCCTATAAGCGCCAACAGTTCGACTTGCTGGCGGACGCGGTAGAACAGCATCTTGACATGGAACAGATCGACCGGATACTGGAGGAGGGAGTCAGATGAAGCACCGTTTTGAGAACGTCACGCCCAAGGAGATCGAGGCGAGGAGTTTCCAGATCATCGCCGGAGAGCTTCCCCATCCGCTGGAGGAGGAGCTGGCGCCGGTCATCATGCGGGTGATCCACACCACGGCGGATTTTGACTATGCCGACAATCTTTGCTTCTCGCCCGGGGCGGTGGGAAAGGGGCTGGACGCCATCCGGCGCGGCGCGTGTATCGTCACCGATACCAATATGGGCAAGGCGGGGATCAACAAGGCGGCGCTTCAGCGACACGGCGGCGAGGTGTTCTGCTTCATGGCGGACGAGGACGTGGCGCGTGCCGCCGCCGAGCGCGGCACCACCCGCGCCGCGGCGTCTATGGATAAGGCGGCGAAGATCGACCGACCGCTGATCTTCGCCATCGGCAACGCGCCTACGGCGCTGATCCGCCTGCGGGAGCTGATGGACGCCGGCGCGGTGCGACCGGAGCTGGTGATCGGTGTGCCGGTGGGGTTTGTCAACGTGGTACCCGCCAAGGAACTGGTGATGGAAGCCGACGTGCCGTATATCGTGGCACGGGGACGCAAGGGCGGCAGTAACGTAGCCGCCGCCATCTGCAACGCACTTTTATACCAATTAGGCCGCTAATAGACCCTTATTTCCCTGTAAAGGCGAAAAATCCCTTTTATTTTCCGACGCGGTGTGGTACAATAACGCGGCAGGAGGGAGCTTATGGGAAAAACTGGGAAAAAATCGACAGGATTCTGGGCGGCGGCGCGGCAAATGCTGGAGCGGTATTACATACACGACGTGGCGCGTATGACAGCGGCGCTGACCTACTACCTGCTCTTTGCCGTATTCCCTCTGCTGATCTTCATCAGCATGGTGCTGGGCGCACTGGCGCTGGACGTGGAGGGGATCGTGCGGATACTGGAAACGCTGGTGCCGCCGGCGGTGGTCAGCGTGATCCGCAGTTATCTGGAATACGTTTCCGGCAATACCAGCCGGCAGTTGATGTGGTTTTGTCTGGTGTTCTCCATCTGGTTCCCCATGCGCGCCACCGGATGCTTGATGCAGTCCATGCGCCGCGCCTACGGGTTCGACGAGCCGGAGAATATCCTCAAGGCGCAGGTGAGCACGCTGCTCTTTTCGGTGGGACTGATCGTGACCATCGTGGTCAGCGCGCTGTTGAGCGTGGCAGGCAGGCGTGCATTGAACTTTGTGTCCCAACTGGTGGCGCTGCCTGACGGATTTACCGCCGCGTGGGGATACCTCCGCTTCGCGCTGATGGCGCTCCTGGCGGCGCTGATGCTCTCGGCACTGCACATGCTGGCGCTGGGAAGGCGCATGACGCTGCGGCAGATCCTGCCCGGCGTGGGGATGTCGGTGGTGTCGTGGCTGCTGGTGAGCCTGGCGTTTTCCTACTATGTGGAACATTTCGCGCACTATACGGAGCTGTACGGCTCCATCGCCACCATCGTGGTGTCGCTGCTCTGGCTCTATATGAGCGGCACGGTGCTGATTCTGGGCGGCGAGCTGAACGGCACGCTGCTGCATATGTATCCCAAGCACTTTTCATGGACGTGGAACGGGAAAGGAACGTAAGATGAAGATTATCATTGTGGGCAACGGAAAAGTGGGTTATGCCATCGCGACCCAGATGGCGCAGGAGAACCACGATATCGTGATGGTGGACTCCGCCGCCGCCGCACTGCGGAAAGCGGACAGTACGCTGGACATCATGTGCGTGGAGGGGAACGGCGCCAGTATCAGTGTGTTGATCGAGGCGGGCGTACGGCAGGCGGATCTGGTGATCGCCGTGACGGATAAGGACGAGACGAATCTGGTGTGCTGCCTGATCGCCAAGAAACTGGGCGCGCGCCATACCATCGCGCGGGTGCGGAATCCGGAATACCGGCGCGACGCGGATACCCTCAAACGGGAGATCGGACTGGATATGGTCATCAACCCCGATCTGGGCGCCGCCAAGGAGATCGCCCGTATCTTAAGCTTCCCCACGGCGTTTTCCGTGGAGCCGTTTGCCCAGGGGCGCGTGGATATGATCGGCTTCCACGTGGAGAAGGGCGACGCGATCGCCGGCGTGACGCTGGGCGATTTTCGCCGCGCGCGGTTGGCAAACGTGCTGGTGTGCGCCGCCGAGCACGGCAGTGAGATCCTGATCCCCGACGGTAGTTTTGCCCCGCAGCCCGGGGACAAGCTCTATATGGTGGGCAGTAAGCCGGAGCTGCAAAAAATGCTCCGCGCCATCGGCAGGACGCAACAGAGGGTGAAGATCGTTTCCGTGCTGGGCGGCAGTCGCACGGCGGTGTATCTCGCCTGGGAGCTGGCGCGGGTGGGGATCAAGGTGCGCGTGGTGGAGATCAGCGGCGAAAAATGCGTGCGTCTTGCCTCTCAACTGCCGGACGCCATGATCATCGAGGGCGACGGAACGGACGCCGATCTTTTGCGCAGTGAGAATATTTTTGAGGCGGACGCCTTCGTGTCCTTGACGGGACGGGACGAGGAGAACCTGCTGATGGCGCTTAACGCACAGCGGTTCGGCGTTGGCAAGGTGATCGCCAAGATGACCCGACCCAACTATATCGAGCTGGTGCGCGATACCGGCGTGGACAGCATCATCTCACCCCGTGATATTACCGCCAACCAGATCACGCGCTATGTGCGCGCCCTTGCCAACAGCGAGGGCAGCGCGGTGGAGAGCCTTTACAAGATGCTCGACGGCACGGTGGAGGCGCTGGAATTTACCGCCACCGCCGCCAGCGCCGCCGTGTTGAACCGGCCGCTGAAGGATCTGCCTTTGCGGCGGGGACTGCTGCTGGCGGCGATCGCCAGAGGACAGGAGATCATCATTCCCGGCGGCACCGCCTCCTTGCAGGAGGGGGATCGGGTAGTGGTGGTCACCCGGGCGGCAGGCTTGAACGATCTGGTGGATATTTTGGCATAAGAAAGAAGATAACGCGCCGGAACAGAGTGAGAAGCTCCGTTCCGGCGCGTTTTTATGCGCCTGATAGCGGCAGACGCGGTCCCAATTCCTCATCGTAGGGGACGCGGAACACCGGCACGCCCTCTACGGCAGGGGCGATGGCGTACATCTGATAGTATAAGCACAGCGACTCTGGTGTCAGATAGATCCGCTCGGCGGAAAAATCGGCGTATAACCGACGCCGCCAATCGGGATGATAGAGGGAGACCCCGTCGGCAATCTGGCGGCGGATCTGGCGCGACACCTCGCGTAACAGAGCCCTACGCCAGTGGACGCCGGCAGGGAACAGCGCGCCGGCGGGCAGAGGCGCGTCGGCGGAGAGATCCCACGTGTCGGCGCGGCGCAAAACAGTGCGCTTGCCGTCCAGACACTCCGCCGTGTCGGTGTAGAGGCTCAATAGCGGAAACTGTTCCAGCGTTACGGTGGTATCCAGCGTGATCTGCCACGCGGGGATGGCACCGCCCTGCTCTGATGCCAGGGCATACGCCGCTTGTGCCATGGGCAACAGTACCTTGCGGCAGTATGTAAAAAACGCGCGGCGATAGGCGTCATAATAGCGGTTGAAGCGGCAGGCGCCTTCCAGACGGGGCAGGCGGCATTGCGCGCTCAAAAGCGGCAGATCCTCCGGCGGAAACTCTTGTTTTTCATCGGTAAAGGAAAGCGATCCCTGCAATGAAAGCACCCCTTTGCCCTTTTGTTCTGTACCAATCTATGTCAAAGACGCGCCGCGGGTGAAGCGGCGGCGGAGGAAAAATCCGCCTCTTTTTTGTTTTTTGCTTGACAAACGGTTGAACTTTGGTATAATAACCCATGTTGCGGATACAGTATACACAGGGTACGCCGCGGAAAATGCAGTGGTATCGAAGTGGTCATAACGAGCACGACTGGAAATCGTGTTGTCGTCAAAAGCGGCACGAGGGTTCGAATCCCTCCCACTGCGCCAAAAAAGGGTTGCTATTTTGACAATAGATAGCAGCCCTTAATTTTATATATCCAATCTGCTTGGGAGGATACATATGATCCCTAAAGAAGAATGCGAAGAATTACTCAATGCATTATTACCGTTCGCTGTAAACCAGCTTAAAAAGTACGGCGAGTTTTATCCTTTTGGTGCAGTAATGTATAATAATAATGAAATTAGCTTCACAGCAGTTGACAACGGAGAAAATTACCCCGACTCGACAGAGATGATCAATCGGTTGACCGAATTACATAACGAACAAGCGAAAAAAGGAGAAATCAAGGCAAGCGGTATCTGCTGGAATGCAACAGTTTCTCTTGAAAACGGAAAGCAATCAGATACTATTGTTATCAGTTTGGAGCATAGAGAAAACTATTCTGTTCTTGTAGGGCAGCCTTATCGAATTGGACTCTTTAAAAAGCTGAATTTGGATGCTATCTTTGCACAAAATGGAAAGCATGATGTTTTCTGATAAAAAACGGAAACGTTACGAAATTTAACGATAACCCCGATTTTGTTGAAATAGCAATCTTTAGCCAAAAAAAGCACCGCCCGAGAGGGCGGTGTTTTTTTGCGTGGTGGGCGAAGCGGGATTCGAAACGAACTCCGAACGCCGCGGCGCAAAGCGGCGAGGGAGGAGAAAATCAAGCGGAAAGTCTTGCATTTACGGCGCAAAGCGCCTATAATAATCCAGTTGATTTTAGCCCAAACTCATTTACCCGAAGAAAGGGGTCATTTCTTTGCAGAACGAGAAATTGCGTAACGTAGCCATTATCGCCCACGTGGACCACGGAAAGACCACGCTGGTGGATGAGATGCTTAAGCAGGGCGGCGTATACCGCGAGAATCAGGAGACGGTGGAGCGCGTGATGGACTCCGGCGACCTGGAACGGGAACGCGGCATCACCATTCTGGCAAAAAACACCGCCATCCGCTACGGCGACACCAAGATCAATATTGTGGACACGCCCGGCCACGCCGATTTCGGCGGCGAGGTGGAGCGCATCTTGAAGATGGTCAACGGCGTGATTTTGCTGGTGGACGCCGCCGAAGGTCCTATGCCCCAGACCCGCTTCGTGCTCAGCCGCGCGCTGGAGCTGGGACATCGGGTGATCGTGGTGGTCAACAAGATCGACCGTCCCGACCGGCGGATCCACGAGGTGGTGGACGAGGTGCTGGAGCTTCTGCTGGAGCTGGACGCCAACGACGAGCAGTTGGACAGCCCCATGCTCTTCTGCTCGGCGCGAAACGGCACCGCCTCCTATTCGCCCGACACCGCAGGGACGGACTTAAAACCCCTGTTTGACACCATCCTCGACTATATTCCGGCGCCGGACGCCAACGTGGACGAGCCGTTCCAGATGCTGGTATCTTCCATCGACTACAACGAATTCGTGGGGCGGATCGCTATTGGACGCATTGAGCGCGGCACACTGCGGCAGAATCAGGAGATCGCCGTTTGCAACTACCACGATCCGGACGCGCCGGCAAAACGCGCCAAGGCGGTAAGCCTGTATCAGTTTGAAGGGCTCAGCCGTATCGCAGTGCAGGAGGCGGACGCCGGCAACATCATCGCTTTGAGCGGCATCGGCGACGTGACCATCGGCGATACCATCTGCGCGCCCGAATGTGTGGAGCCGCTGCCCTTTGTGAAGATCAGCGCGCCTACGGTGGAGATGACCTTCTCCGTCAATGATTCCCCCTTTGCCGGCAGGGAGGGGAAATACGTCACCTCCCGCCAACTGCGTGACAGGCTCTGGCGCGAAACGCTCAAGGACGTGAGCCTGCGGGTCAGCGAGATCGAAGGCGCTATGGACGCGTTCAACGTGGCGGGTCGCGGCGAGATGAGCCTTTCCATCCTCATTGAGACCATGCGTCGGGAGGGATACGAATTCCAAGTGTCGCCGCCCCGTGTGCTGTACCGCACCATCGACGGCGTTCGCTGTGAGCCGGTGGAACGGCTGGTGGTGGACGTGCCTGCCGAGAGCGTGGGCGCTGTGATCGAGAAGCTGGGCAGCCGCAAGGGTGATCTGGTGGAGATGAATCCGGTGGGCAGCCGCATGAAGCTGGAGTTCCGCGTGCCGTCACGGGGACTGTTCGGTTATCGCAACGAGTTTTTGACCGATACCCGCGGCGAGGGGATCATGGCCAGCGTGTTTGATTCCTACGCGCCCTATAAGGGCGAACTGCAGCGCCGCAATACCGGCTCGCTGGTGTCCTTTGAGACAGGGGAGAGTGTGAGCTACGGCCTCTTTAACGCACAGGACCGCGGGGCGCTCTTCATCGGTCCGGGTGTGGCGGTATACGAAGGCATGGTGGTGGGCGTAAGCCCCAAGGCGGAGGACATCACCGTGAATGTGTGCCGCAAAAAGCAGATGACCAATATGCGCGCCGCCGGATCGGACGAGGCACTGCGGTTGACGCCGCCGCGCCGTTTGAGCCTGGAACAGTGTCTGGAATTTCTGGCGGACGACGAGCTGCTGGAGGTCACGCCGGAGAACCTGCGGATCCGCAAGACCATTCTCAATCATGAAAAACGCATGAAGGCGTCCCACGGCGGCAAGAAAAAATAAAAAACACGCCTGTTTTCCAAGGAAAACAGGCGTGTTTTTTTGAATATAAGCGGCATGGGGAGGGGGTCACGCCTCATGGACGGGATCCCCCGTCACATTGTGGATCCATTTTCCCGACCGGACGCGCCAGATACAAAACGGCGTTTTCACAAGACTTTCGGACTGGATCGCCAGCACCACCAGCCAGAAATTCCCCCGTACCACCAGTGCCAGAAACGCCGTCAGCGGCAGAGCCACCAGCCATTGAGGACCTACGTCCAGCACCGTGGACCAGTTCACGTCGGCGCCGGCGCGCAACACGCCGATGATGGTGCAGATACAGTAGGCGTGGAGCGGCGTGGTGACGAAAGTGCCCACCGCCAGCGCCGTGGCGATCTGCGCCGTTTCACCGTAGAGCTTGAAAAGGGGGAACAGTACCGGGTGGAACAGGAGCGGCAACAGAAGCGACGATACGGCGCCCAGTCCCGCACCTACCCACGTGGTGAAGCGCAGAAGGTCGATGCCAAGCGTCAAAATCTCCTGGCGGTCGGCGCCCTCGCCGATGGTCTTGCCCACCATTACGGCGGTGGCGGAGCCTAAACCGAAGCATACCACCAGAAAAAGCCGCCCTAAATTGCCAGTGACGGAATATGCCGCTAGCACGGACACGGAGTTTTCCATATAGCCCAGGATCACCGTCAGAAGCGAGTTGCCGAGACCCCAGAGGGATTCATTGCACATTACGGGGGTGGCGTAGCGCAAAAAACGGCGGAACATCGCCCAGCCGGGGCGCAGGAACGCCGAGGCGCACAGCGGCAGATGGCGACCGCGGATCGCCACCGCGGCGCAGATCAGAAATTCCGAGACCCGCGATAAAAGGGTGGCAAGCGCCGCGCCCTCGATGCCCATGGCGGGCGCGCCCAGATGACCGAAGATCAAGATATAATTGAGGCCTGTGTTCAAGATGGTGGAAAAGCCGAACACCAGCATACCGAACAGGGGACGCTCCACGCTCCGCTGGGCGCTGACGTAGATGCTTGAGAGCATGTTGAAGAGATAGGAAAAACCGATCAAGCGCAGATACGGCGCGCCCAATACGCTCAAGTGGTGGTTATTGCTCAAAAGGTCCATGATCGCTACGGGGAACAGGTAGAACAGCGCCGCCAGCAGAGCCGACAGGGATAGACCCACGAAGCACGCCACGCCCAGCGCCCGACTGATGCTCTCCAGATCGCGCTTGCCCCAGTACTGGCTCACTAAAATCGCCAGACCGCTCTGTACGCCGAATACCAGCGACAGCAGGAGAAAAACCGGCACGTTGGCGGTGGTGACCGCCGCCATGGCGTCGTTCCCCAGTTGGCTGACCATAAAGGTATCGATCAGTCCCAGGGAAAACGTGATGAGGTTTTGCAGCGCGATGGGCAACGTCAGGCGCCAGAGCCGACGGTAGAAGCCGCCGGGACGGCGGGAAGGGAACAAGGACATAATAATTTCCTCACAAAAAGAATTACAGCATAGGGAAACGGTTTTGCTGATGGGCCCGCAGAGCCTCGTACAGCGCTTCCACGTCCCGAAGCGTGCTCTCCGGACCGAAGCTTACGCGAAACGCGCCTGCCGCGTCACGGCGGGAAAGACCCATGGCGGCGATCACGTGGCTGGGTTTCCCCTTGTGGCAGGCGGAACCGGCGCTGATACACACGCCCTGCTGACCCAGCTCCGTGACGATGTTGCCGGCGGGGTAGCCGGAGAGCGTCATGGAGAGGATATGGGGCGATTCGCCCTGCCCGATCCGCGCCATGCCGGGAATGGTCAAAAGACGGCGCAGACATTCCTCTTTCAGAGCGGATATGTTGGCAAGATACCAGGCGCCGTTTTCACGCCACAGGGATACCGCCGCGGCAAAACCGGCGATCTGGGCAGTTGCCTCGGTGCCGGAGCGCAGACCGTTTTCCTGTCCGCCACCCCACAGAAGGGGGCGAAGCGTTTTCAAATGCGGCGCCACGTAGAGGGCGCCGATCCCTTTGGGACCGCCTAATTTATGGGCGGAGAAGCTGGCAAGATCCACGCCCCACGCCTGCATCGGGCAGGGGACTTTCATAAAGCCCTGCACCGCGTCGCAGTGGAGCAGGGCCGGGCTTTGGCGCGCTTTGAGAAGACGCGCCACATCCGCTACGGGAAAGACGGCGCCGGTCTCATTGTTCACCAGCATCATGCTCACCAGCACCGTGTCGGGGCGCAGGGCGCGCGCCACCTGCTGAGCGGATACGGCGCCGGACGCGTCCGGCATCAGGCGGGTGATCTCATAGCCCTCCTGCTCCATGGCACGCAGGACTTCCAGCACGGCGCTGTGCTCCACGGCGGTGGTGATGATATGCTTGCCTGTGTGCCGCCCGTGGTAGGCGGCGGCGCGAAGCGCCCAGTTGTTGCTCTCGGTGGCGCAGGAGGTGAACACCACGCTCCGCGCCTCACAGCCAAGCGCATCGGCAAGAACGGCGCGGTTTTCCTGCAGGGCGCGGCGCGTATTACCCGCCGCGTCATACTGGGCGGAGGGATTATAGGGGTCGCCGGTCATGGCGCGATACACCGCCTCAGCCACCGAAGCCGGCACAGGCGCGGTGGCGGCATAGTCCAGATAGTGCAAAAAAGTCACCTCAAAAGCCGTTGCTTTTCGCCGTTTACAGGGCTTGTCACGGGAAAAACAATACAGTATAATAGGATAAATTCCATTATACTGAATCGCGGGCGGAAGTGCAAGGAGAATTCCATGAAAGTCGCCATATATACGCTGGGTTGTAAAGTGAATCAATATGAGACGCAGGCGATGGAGCGGGAGTTACTGCGCCGGGGGCATGAGCTGGTGCCATTCGACAGCGCGGCGGACGCCTACATAGTGAACACCTGCTCAGTGACGGCGGTGAGCGACAAAAAATCCCGCCAGATGCTGCGCCGGTGCCGCAAGCTGAATCCGGCGGCGGTGGTGGCGGGGTGCGGCTGTTACGTGCAGACCCATCCCAAAGAGGCGCAGGCGCTGGGACTGGATCTTTTGGCAGGGACCGGCGGACGCATGGCGTTTGTGGAGCAGTTGGAGCGGACCGTTCGGGAACGGACGCCCCAAACGCTGCTGGACGATCCCCTGTGCCGCCGCGCGTTTGAGAGCCTGCCTGCCGGAGGGCTTACCGGCAGGACACGCGCCATGCTGAAGGTGGAGGATGGATGCACCAATTTCTGCGCCTACTGCATCATTCCCTTCGCACGCGGGCCTGTGCGGTCCCTGCCTGTTGAAGAGGCGGAGGCGGAAACGAGGCGTTTGGCGGCGGAGGGGTATCGGGAGCTGGTGCTCACCGGCATTGAGATCTCCTCCTACGGGCGGGATCTGCCCGATACGCCGACGCTGACGGATCTGGTGGAACGTATCTGCGCCGCCGCGGGGACCATGCGGGTACACTTGGGGTCACTGGAGCCCCGAACGGTCACAGAGGATTTTTGCCGGCGCATGGCGAAGCTACCCAATCTCTGCCCCCATTTCCATCTGTCACTGCAAAGCGGGTGCGACGCCACGCTCAAAAGAATGAATCGCAAGTACGATACGGAGCGGTTTTTCCAATCGGTATCGCTCCTGCGGCAGTATTTTGACGACCCCGCCGTCACCACCGACCTGATCACGGGTTTTCCGGGGGAAACGGAGGAGGAATTCGCCGCCACGCTGGCCTTTATCCGCCGCTGTGGGTTTGCCGATATGCACGTGTTCCCCTACTCGGCGCGGCCGGGGACGAAGGCGGCGGCGATGCCCCAGCTTACATCGGCGGTGAAGGAGCGGCGGGCGCAGTCCGCCGCCGCGGCGGCGGAGGAGATGCGCCGGGCGTATTGGCGACGCTGGAAAGGCAGGACGGTATCGGTGCTCTTTGAGCAGAACCGGCAGGGGTACAGCGTGGGACACGCGATGAACTACATGGAAGTATCCGTGCCGGAGGGGGACTATCATAACCGCGTATTGCCGGTGCGCATCACCGGAGAGGACGGAGAACGCGTCATAGGGGAGGTTTTGGACAGATGAACCATTTTTTTGCCTACATCGCGCGGATGCGCTTTATCAACCGCTGGGCGCTCATGCGCAACAGCGCCACGGAGAACGTGCAGGAGCACAGCCATCAGGTGGCGGTGCTTGCCCACGCGCTGGCGGTGATCCGAAACGAGCTGTTTTCAGGGCGGATCGACCCGGGGGCGGTGGCGGTGGCAGCACTGTATCACGACGCGCCGGAGATCCTTACCGGCGACCTGCCCACACCCATTAAGTATCAAAATCCGGCGATCCGGCAGGCATATCGGCAGATCGAGGAGACGGCGGCGGAAAAACTCCTTGCGATGCTGCCGGAGGAATTGCGCGAGACGTATGACAAGGCGCTCTGCCCTGTCGATCCGGACGTGGAAACGCTGGTAAAGGCGGCGGATAAGCTGTCGGCGCATATCAAGTGTCTGGAGGAGCTGAAGGCGGGGAACGCGGAGTTCCGCCGCGCCGCCGAGCAGACCGCCAAGGCGCTCGATCAGTTCAAACTGCCGGAGCTGGATTATTTCCGCGGTCATTTTATGGAGAGTTTCCGGCTGACGCTGGATGAATTGGAATAGGAGGCGTTATGATGAAAAGTATCAAGGCGATCGTTACCGTGGTGGGGAAAGACCAGGTAGGGATCATTGCCGGCGTGTGCAATCTGCTGGCAGGGGAGAAGATCAACGTGCTGGACATCAGCCAGACCATCATGGAGGGGTATTTTACCATGATGATGGTGGTGGACGTGGCGGAATGCACCACGCCGTTTTCCGCGTTGACCGCCCTGCTGCGCGCCTTCGGTGAGGAGCGGGGTCTGGTGATCCGTATTCAGCGGGAGGATATTTTCGACGCCATGCACAAGATTTGAGGTGAGGCAGATGGTCAGCACGAAACGAATTTTCCAAACCATCGAGATGATCGACAAACAGCATCTGGATATCCGCACCATCACGATGGGCATCTCGCTTCTCGATTGCGTCAGTGAGGACGCGAACCGCTGCCGCGCCCGGATCTACGATAAGATCTGCCGTCGGGCGGAGCATCTGGTGCAGGTGGGGGAGGATATCGAAAGCGAGTTCGGTATCCCCATCGTCAATAAGCGCATCTCCGTTACACCCGTGGCACTGGTGGCGGGCGGCTGTGACACGGAGGATCTGGCGCCCTTTGCCCGCACGTTGGACGAGGCGGCGAAAAACTGCGGCGTCAACTTCATCGGCGGCTTTTCCGCGCTGGTACAAAAAGGCTTTGCCAGAGGCGACGAGCTGCTGCTGCGCGCCATCCCCCAGGCGCTGGCGGAGACGGAGTTCGTCTGCTCCAGCGTCAACGTGGGGTCCACCCGCGCCGGAATCAATATGGACGCGGTGGCGCGGATGGGGCGTGTCATCAAGGAGACGGCCCGCCGCACGGCGGATCGGGACGGATTGGGATGCGCCAAGCTGGTGGTGTTTTGCAACGCGGTGGAGGATAACCCCTTCATGGCCGGCGCGTTCCACGGCGTGGGCGAGGCGGACAGCGTGATCAACGTGGGCGTCAGCGGTCCCGGCGTGGTGTATCACGCACTGCAAAAATGTAAGGGCGCACCTTTTGACGAAGTGGCGGAGACCATCAAAAAGACAGCGTTCCAGATCACCCGTATGGGGCAGATGGTGGCGGGCGAGGCGTCCCGACGGCTGGATACGCCCTTTGGCATCGTGGATCTGAGTCTGGCGCCGACACCGGCGCGGGGCGACAGTGTGGCGCGGATCCTGGAGGAAATGGGGCTGGAGGTGTGCGGTACACACGGCACCACGGCGGCGCTGGCACTGCTGAACGACGCGGTGAAAAAGGGCGGCGTGATGGCGTCCGGCCACGTGGGCGGATTGAGCGGCGCGTTTATCCCCGTCAGTGAGGACGAGGGCATGATCGCCGCGGCGCAAAGCGGTGTGCTGGAGCTTTCCAAGCTGGAGGCAATGACCTGCGTTTGCTCCGTGGGGTTGGATATGATCGCCGTTCCCGGCGACACGCCCGCGGAAACCATCTCCGCCATCATCGCCGACGAGGCGGCGATCGGTATGGTCAACAGCAAGACCACCGCCGTGCGGGTGATCCCGGTGGAGGGGAAAACCGTGGGCGACGTGGTGGAAATGGGCGGACTGTTGGGCAGCGCACCGGTGATGCCGGTACACGGCACGTCTTCCGCCGCCTTTGTTGCCCGGGGCGGACGAATTCCGGCACCGCTCCAGAGCTTGAAAAACTGACGGATCCTGTAAAGCGGGAATACTTTACAGGCAAGGTATAACAAGGGAGCGCCGACCAAACGGTCGGCGCTCCCTTACATGTATGACCGAAAACTAATCCAGCTTGCCCCGAGCGTGGAGTACGTCGTCGGGAGTAATGGTCATCAGATCGTCACGGGTGACGGTCTCGGCGGCGGCAAGGCGGTTATTCTGCTGAACGAGAATACTCTCGAAAATGTTGCGCACGCCGCGGGCGTTGCCGAACGTCTCCGGATTGCCGCTTTCCTCGGTGATATAATCCCGCACCAGCTCTTCGGTACCCTCCGCCAGTTGGTAACAGCCTTTTTTGCACTGCATGTGGAAGATCTTGAGCATCTCATCGGGCGTATAGTCGGCAAATTCCAGGAAGCGGTTGAAGCGGGACTCAAGACCGGGATTGGAATGAATGAACCGATCCATCAGGTCGGTATACCCTGCCACGATCACCACCAGATCGTCCCGATGATCTTCCATCGCCTTGAGCAGTGTGTCAATAGCCTCCTGCCCGAAATCGTTCTCGCTCTTGCCGTTAAGGGCGTACGCCTCATCCACGAACAGCACGCCGCCCATGGCTTTTTCAATGACCTTTTGGGTCTTCAGCGCCGTCTGCCCCACGTAGCCCGCCACCAGACCGCTGCGATCCACTTCTACCAGTTGACCCTTGGAGAGGATCTCCAGCGAACGGTAGATCCGCGCCATCATCCGCGCCATCATGGTCTTGCCGGTGCCGGGGTTGCCGGTAAAGACCATGTGGAGCGACATATCGGTAGTGGGCAGACCGTGTTCGCGCCGGAGTTTATAGACCTGCACCATATTGATAAGGTTATGGACCTCCTCCTTTACGGAGGCAAGACCGATATAGCTGTCCAGCTCGGAGAGAAGATCTTCCAGCTTCTCCGGCGGCGGCAGAGGTTCTTCCTGTTCCGCCGGCGCGCTCTGACCGCTGCTGTCCGCGGCGGGAGGCGTATGCTTTTGGGGCGCGGAGGGGGCAGCGCCGGCAGGGTGTTCGCCGCTTTTTGCCGCCGGACGGGGCGATACGGGGCGACCCCAGAAATCACTGCTCATGCTCCGCATATTGTTTTCCGTCAAGGTGCGGATCACTTCCAACTGCTGCATCAGGATTTCATCTTTTCTATCCATGGGAAACCTCCTTGGGTGTTATGAAAGGGGAAGGTAGACAGCGGCGCGGAGCAGACGGCTGACGATGAGACCTGTGAGGGAACCCGTCACCAGCGAAAGAAGGAGCAAAAAGGGGAGGTACCCTACCACCGCCGTATCGCCCAATACGATCATGGCGGCGGCGATCTGCCCCGCGTTATGCGCCGCCGCGCCGCAAAGAGACACGCCGAATACCGATAATCCGCCGCTCCGGCGCGCAAGGATCATCGCGCCCATGGCGCAAAAACCGCCCAGCAGGGAAAAGAGCAGGGCGGAGGCGTTGCCGGCAAATACGGCGCCCAGTACGCACCGCACCGTCAGGATCGCCAGCGCCGCCGGCGCGCCGGAGACGTAGAGGGCGAACAGCGTGACGATATTGGCAAGACCCAGTTTTACGCCCGGCAGGGGCAACAGAGCGGACAGGGGAAGTATGCCGTCCAGCGTACTCAAGCCCAGCGCCAGCGCCGCCAACAAGGCCCACAGGGTCAAGTGTTTTACAGAATATCTGCCCATTGCCTCACCCCACCGTCAGATCCGCGGCGCCGCCCGACAGACGGATCACGATCCGCGCCGGAAGACAGACAATGCTTTGCCCGGCTTTGGAGACGGCGCCGGTATGCACGCAGTCCCGTCCGGGACAGTTGGCGGAGACCACCTGCACCGTCGCGCCGTCACACGACACCGTCAGCGTGTAGCCGTTATGGGAATAGGTGTGAACGCCCGCGTAACGCGAAAGGGGCGCAAACTCCTCCACCCTGCCGTCAACGCTGACAGATACCTGAAGGGACGCCGTTTCGGCAGGGATGCAGTAAATGAGCGCGATCACCAGCGCCGCCAGCGCGATCAACAGTGCCGCCAGCGCGTCGCGGCGGTTGGGACGGCATTCAGGGGGAGATGACTTCAAGGACATAGGAGGTATCCTCCGACAGTGTCAGTTGTTCCGAAAGGTCCGGCGTACAGCGCACGCGCCCGTCGGCGGTGATGAGGACCAGAGAAAAGCCGCCTTGCGCGCGCCAGAAGGATTCCGCCTGCTGTTGACCCATCACGAAAAGCGCCGTGGAGTACGCGTCGGCAACGGAGCCGGAGGCGCCCAGCACCGTCACGGACAGCAGGTCGCTTTGCGCCGGCGCGCCGGTGGCAGGGTCAAGAATGTGGTGATAGACCGTGCCGTCCGGAGCGGTGAAGTTGCGCTGATAGGCGCCGGAGGTCACGGCAAAGGTGTCTTGCACAGAGAGAATACAGGCGTAGCCCTCGCCTTGGGGATCCTGCACCGCTACGCGCCAGGGCGTTCCGTCGGGACGGGTGCCGCACACATAGACGTTGCCGCCCAACGAAACGGCGCCGCTCCGGATACCGCGGGCGGCAAAGATCGCCGCCACCTGATCGGAGGCGTAGCCCTTGGCGATGCCGCCCAAATCTACGGCGCAGTCCGCGTCCAGCGATGCGTCGGTACCGTGAAGATGCAGATGCTCGACGCCTACCAGCGGCATCAGCGCGTCGATCTCCTCACGGGAGGGGACGCGGGGCGCGTCACCGGTAATGTCCCACAGCGTTACCAGCGGCGCAACCGTTATGTCAAAGGCGCCGCCGGTCGCTTCGGCGCAGGAGAGGGAGAGTGAAAGAAGCTCCGCCGTTTCCGGATGGAGCGAGGCGCTGCCCTGCCGGTTCAGACGGCTTACGTCACTGTCCTCACGGGTGCGGGAGAAGAGTTGTTCGAGCGTGTTGATACGCTGTGCCGCCTCTTCCAGCGCGTCCTTGGCGCCGTCGCCGCAGGCGGTAAGCGTCATATAGGTATCCATGGCGAAAAGCGTCAGTTCCTCCGGCGCGGCGGCACCGCAACCGGACAGGAGGAGCAGTACGCACGACAGGGCGATCGCCCAAAACCGGCGCATCACAGCTCCTGACGCCCGTGAAGAGCCCGCATCAGCGTGGCGTCATCGGCAAATTCCAGATGGCTGCCCACCGGAATACCGTACGCAAGGCGGGTCACCTTGACGCCGAAAGGCTTTAGAAGACGGGAGAGGTACAGAGCCGTCGCCTCCCCCTCGGTGTCGGGATTGGTCGCCATGATGACTTCCCGCACGCCGCCGGCACTGACCCGATCCAGCAGGGAGCGGATATGGAGATCGTCCGGCCCTACGTGGTTCATGGGGCTCAACACGCCATGGAGCACATGATAGCGGCCGTTGAACTCCCGGGAACGCTCAATGGCGATCACGTCACGCGTGTCCGCCACCACGCAGATCACACCGCCGTCCCGCTTTTCGGAGGCGCAGATGGGACACAGACCGCCCTCGGTGAGGTTCTGGCACACGGGGCACAGCGTAACACTGCGCCGCGCCGCCAGGATCGCATCGGCAAATTCCCGCGCCTGCTCTTCGGGCAGTTCCAGCACGTGAAACGCCAGACGCTGTGCGCTCTTGCCGCCGATGCCGGGCAGACGGGCAAATTGTTCTACCAGCTTTTCAAGGGGCGCGGGGAAGTACTCCATGCCCTTACCCCCTCAACGCACGGATCGTGGCGGTGAGATCCGCCGCGCCGTATACCGCACTGCCTGCCACCAGAACGTTGGCGCCGGCGGCAATACAGACCTTGGCGGTCTGGCAGTCCACGCCGCCGTCCACCTCCAGTTCGCAGGAGGGATTCATCGCGTCGATATATTGGCGGATCTGGGTCACCTTGGGCATCATATCCGCCATGAATTTCTGCCCGCCGAAACCGGGCTCCACCGTCATCACCAGAATAAGATCGCACCGGTCGATAAACGGCAGTACCGCCGAGGCGGGCGTTTTAGGCTTGACCACCACGCCGCAACGCTTGCCCTTGGCGTGGATAAGATCCAGCGCCCGAAGCGTATTGCCCTCCGTGTCCGCCTCCACGTGGCAGGTGACAATATCGGCGCCGGCATCACAAAACCGCTCCACGTAACGCACGGGGCGGTCGATCATCAGATGTACGTCCAGCACCTTCTGCGTCACCTTGCGGATGGACGACACCACCGGCATGCCGATGGACAGATTCGGTACAAACAGCCCGTCCATCACGTCCACATGGACGTAATCGGCCTCGGCAATGCGCTCGATATCACGCCCTAAATTGGCAAAATCGGCGGAGAGGATGGAGGGGGAAATCTTAATCATGAAAACAGATCCTTTCAAAGATAGAATCACCGCCCGACGCGGCACAACATAGGATACCATAAGCGGCGGCGGCGACACCGCATCTGCGCAGTGCCGATCCCGCCCCGGGTCATGCGCCCCGCCGCTTTTTGGAATAGGGAGCCGGCGGGCACGGTTCCGCCGGCTCCCGTCAGGGAAACGGCAAGACATATTATACCAATCTTTTTTCCCGATTGCAACGCGCAAGGAGCAATTCTTCCCCAAAACGTAACGATTCTGTGAATTCTGACTCGCCGCTCTTTACGGCGTCGGGAAAAACGGGTACAATGGCAATACCGAGCAGGGAAAGGCGGGGAGAAGGTATGCGCTGGAGAGAGCGGATCGGCAACACACTGGCGCGTTGGTTCTACGGACGAAACGGTGTGGATCAGTTGAATATCGCGCTGATCTATCTGATGGCGGCGGTCCATCTGGCGAGTTGGTTGGTACGGCCGCAGGCGGCGGTTTTGGCGCTGGACGCGATCGGTACGGTGCTGTTGATCGTGACGGTGTTCCGGCTCTTTTCCCGGAATCTGACACGCCGGCGGGCGGAAAACGCCGTGTTCGTGCGGTGTATCTGGCGTCCGGCGCGCAACCGCCTGCAACAACTGCGCGACCGCTCCCACCGGTACGTTACCTGCCCCGACTGCGGCGCCGTTTGCCGCGTGCCCCGTATCAAGGGGACCATTGAGATCACCTGCCCCAAATGCGGCGCCAAAAGGCGCGTTAAGGGCTGAGAGGATGAAAATGCCTCGCGCCGTTTCAAACGGCGCGAGGCGTCTTTTTTCGCCGGAAAACGGAAAACCTGTTTTTGGCAACCGCTGTTTTGCGGCGAAAGGGCGGATTTTACCGCGAAAAAAGAGAAAAACAGTATTATGTAAATAAAAACAAAAATTGACAAGTAGTTGAAATATCGGTTTGCGGCTTTGACATTTTTCAGCAAAGATTTGAAAACCGTTCTTATATAAGGCGCGAAGCACATGTGGAAAACTCGGTGGAAACTGTGGATAACGTTTCGTAAAAGGTTATGGAGCAAATAATTATGTAAATTGGAAAACGCTGTCGAGCGCGAAAGTAAGCAACCGAAAAAGTGCGTGTTTTCATTGTTTTGGGGAAAAAATATCGACTTATTTCCGTAAGTGCCGAAACAAGAAAAAGAGACGCCGCACCGCCGGAGAGGGGCGATGCGGCGTGTTTTTTCCCGAAGAAACAAAAGTGATTACGTTATGTATTATTTTCCTTTTCCACGGTGGGGGAAAGGTCTTGCAGGAGGAGCGTCATCGTGCCGCCGCAGACCATGCCCTCGTCGGCGGCAACGTCATTGTTCATATCCACGGTCAGGAGCTGAGAACGCCCCGTGCCGATCAGCCGGCGCGCTTTCAGCGCCGCCTCCGCCTCGCCGCATCCGCCGCCCACAGTGCCGTATATGCGGCCCATGGCGTTTACCGCCAGCAACGAGCCGCTTTTTACCGGCGTGGAGCCGCGGGAGGAGAGCACCAGCGCCAGCGCCTTCTCCTCCGGCGACTGCGCCAGATAGGAAAGGAGCGCCGGATCGGCGTTGGTCTGCGCCAGCTCGTTCTCGCAGGGCGCGGAGGGGAGTGCCCGACGGCACTGCACCAGCTCGGCGCAGATGGATACGGCGATCTCCTCCACCGTCACCGCGCCGATGGAAAGCCCGATGGGCGTGTGTACACGGCGCAGACGGTCCCGATCAAAACCCTCCTGCGCCAGAAGCTCCAGCATGGCGGCGGTGCGGCGGCGCGAGCCGATCATACCCACGTAGGCGGGCTCTGTGCCTCCCAGGACGGCGCGCAGGCACACATCGTCCCACCGGTGCCCGCGGGTGATGATGCACACATAGTCGCCGGAGCGGAGGGAGAGCTGCTCCAGCGCCTCCGCAAAGCCCCGACAGATCACCTGCGAGGCGAGGGGAAACCTTGCCGTATCGGCAAAATCGGGGCGGTCGTCCACCACGGTAACGGCAAAGCCCAGCATCTGCCCGATGGCGCAAAGCGGCACGGCGATATGCCCCGCTCCCAGCAGAATGAGCCGCTCCCGGGCGGCAAAACGCCGCACGTAGTGCTGACCCTGCGCCTCTACCGCCCAAAGACCGTCCCGTCCCTCCGCCAGCGCGCGGCGGACGGCAACAAACGGATTGTCCATCAAATCCCGACCTTTCTATGATATGATGACAAGGATATATGCTTTACAGCGTTGGTATTTCAGCACCTAACGCCTGTTCTAACTGACGGGCGCTTTGCAAGGTGCTGTCCACCGCGGCGCGGAACTCGTCACTGCCGGTGCGGCGGAAAAGACCGATCACGCCGATGGCGTACTGTCTGCCGCTGCGGTCGCAGACCGGCGCGGCGGCGGCGCGCAGACCGATGCGATACTCCCCGTCCTCCACCGCGTAGCCGTTCGCGCGGATCTCATCCAGCGCAGGGAGGAGGTCCCGGGGATCGGTCAGCGTGTGGGGTGTATAGGCGCGCAGTGTGAGTCGGGGCAGAAGGCGGCGCACCGCGGCGTCGCCCATAAGGCTTAAAAACAGTTTTCCCTGCGCTGTGGCGTGGAGCGGCAGGCGACTGCCGGTCTCCGGCACCACCAGCAGTTCGCCGCCGGCGCACTGATCCAGCGTGATGGCGTTTTGCCCCTCCCAGACCGATAAAAACGCTCCGGCACCGGTTCGATCGGACAGGGATTCCAGATACGGACGCGCCAGACGCGTTACGTCCCACGCCGCCGACACGGCACAGCCCAGTTCAAAAAGCCGCACGCCCAAGGCGTACCGCCCGTCCTGCTCCTGACGGATCGCCTGATGGAGACGCAGCGTGTTTAAAAGCGCGTGTACGGTGCTTTTGGGATAGCCGCAATCGGCGGACAGTTCCTGCAGGGAAACGGGGCGCCGCTTCTGCATCAGCACTTCCATCAGGCGCATGGCTTTATCTACGGAATGAACGGTATGATCTGCTCGCGGCTCCACGGTCTGCGCCTCCTTCCCGCGTTTTTTATACACTGACTATACCATAAGAACTGCTTTGATACAAGAAAATTCTGTATAACAAGATGATCGTTCCGCAATGCAGAACAGAGGCGCTTGTCAAGCGGCGGCGCGTCCTGTACCATAGAGGCAACCTATTTCATAGAGGAAAGGATGATTTAACCATGAAACGGATTGTTTGTTTACTCGCGGCGCTGGGGCTGGTTTTGTGCCTGAATGCCTGCGGCAAGACGGCGCAGGAGACGCCGGAAGAGAAGACGGAGATCACGGTATTTGCCGCCGCTTCCATGACGGAGACGCTGCAGGAGATCAAAACACGCTATGAGGCGGAGCATCAGGACGTAGAGCTGGTGTTTACCTTTGACTCGTCCGGTACGCTGAAGACCCAGATCATGGAGGGCGCGGTGTGCGATCTGTTTATTTCGGCGGCGCCCAAGCAGATGAATGAGCTGGAGGAAGCGGGACTTCTGGCGCAGGATAGCCGCATCGACCTGCTGGAAAACAAGGTGGCGCTGTGTCTGGCGCCGGAGGGCGGCGCGGCGATCGCCTCCTTCGACGATCTGGCGCAGGCGCTGGCAGGGGGCGAGATCCTCTTTGCCATGGGCAACGCGGACGTGCCGGTGGGACAGTATACGCAGAAGATCTTTGCCTACTACGGGATCGACGAGGCGGCGGTCAGCGGCAGTATTACCTACGGGTCCAACGTCAAGGAGGTCGTTACGGCGATCGTGGAGGGCACGGCGGATTGCGGCGTAATCTACGCCACCGACGCCGCCGCCGCGAATCTTACGCCGGTGGATACCGCTACGGCGGAGATGTGCGGACAGGTGATCTATCCGGCGGCGGTGCTTGCCGCGGCACCGCAGGGCGCGGCGGCCCGGGCGTTTTTGGATTATCTCGCTACCGCGCCGGCGGCGGAGGTGTTCACGGCGGCGGGATTTACGGCGCTGGGATAAGACGCGGAGCGGAGCGGTCGGTTTTCCGTCTTGCTCCGCTTCTTTTCATCGTATATAATAAAAAAATAAGGAAAGGAGCGTTCTATGGACTGGTATCCGCTGCTGAACTCCCTGCGTGTGGCGGCGATCGCGTCGGTTGCGGTGTTTTTTACCGGCATTGCCGCGGCCCACTATATCGCCCGTCTGCCCCGCGCTGTCAAGGGCGTACTGGACGTGGCGCTGACACTGCCGCTGGTACTGCCGCCCACGGTGGTGGGCTTTTTGCTCTTGCGGCTGTTGGGACCGCGCCATCCGCTGAGTAGCTGGGTCTGGGACACCTTCGGTGTGCGATTGACCATGCAGTGGTGGTCGGCGGTGTTCGCGGTGGCGGTGGTGGTGTTTCCGCTGATGTACCGCACCGCACGGGGCGCTTTTGAGAGTTTTGACGAGCGGCTTGCCCAGGCGGCGCGGACGCTGGGACGCTCCAACACCTACGTTTTCTGGCGGATCCGTATGCCCTGCTGCCGGCAGGGGCTGATTGCCGGCGCGGTGCTGTCCTTTGCCCGCGCCATCGGGGAGTACGGCGCTACCAGCATGGTGGCAGGCTATACGCCGGGCAAAACCGCCACGGTTGCCACCGAGGTCTATCAGCTCTGGCGGATCGGTGATAATGAAACGGCGATCCGGTGGGTGGCGGTGAACATCGCCATTTCCGCGGTGGTTCTGTTGGCGGTGAATCTGCTGGAAAAGCGGGAGAGGAACAGATAGTATGCTGGAAGTCCGTATCCAAAAAAAACTGGATAGCTTTACGCTGGACGTGCAGTTTGCCGCGGACGGCGGCGTATTGGCGCTGCTGGGCGCCTCCGGCTGCGGCAAGAGCATGACGCTCAAGTGCATTGCCGGTGTGGAACGGCCGGACAGCGGACGCATCGTACTCAACGGGAGGGTACTCTTCGACAGTGACAAGGGGATCTGCCTGACGCCGCAACAGCGGCGCGTGGGGATGCTGTTTCAGGATTACGCCCTGTTTCCCCACATGACGGCGCTGGAAAACGTAGAGGCGGCGCTGGGGCATCTGCCGCGCCGCCGGCGTGAGGCGGAGGCGATGGCGCAGTTGGAGCGGTTTCAGTTGGCGGAGCTGTTCGCCCGTACGCCGGACAGGCTCTCCGGCGGTCAGCGCCAGCGTTTGGCGCTGGCGCGTATGCTGGCGGCACAGCCGGAGGTGCTGTTGCTGGACGAGCCGTTTTCCGCACTGGACAGCCATCTGCGCGATCAGATGGAGCGGGAGATGATCCGCCATTTACAGGGGTACGCGGGCGACGTGGTGCTGGTCAGCCACGATCGGGACGAGGTGTGCCGGATGTGCCGCCAGGTCTGCGTGCTGACCCGAGGGCGTTCCGAGCCGCGGCGCACGGTACAGGAGCTGATGGCGTCGCCGGATACGGTCAGCGCGGCGCGGCTGTCGGGCTGCAAGAACGTGTCCGCCGCCGTGAGGATCAGTGAGCATACCGTTTCCTGCCCCGACTGGGGTTTAACGCTGGAAA
>Ga0310690_10003552_pt1 | contig 23153 bp, 14 predicted proteins | sample AusTroGonzalo_MG_2_FD_207661 | JGI IMG/M metagenome (GOLD analysis project Ga0310690, IMG submission 207661) | Bovine rumen microbial communities from tropical cattle in Woodstock, Queensland, Australia - Gonzalo_04 (v2) (version 2) | ecosystem: Host-associated > Mammals > Digestive system >... | reverse complement strand
TCTCGGCGGAGTTGTAGCCCCCTCTTGGTTCTTGGTATGACACAACAGTTGAACCCATTCTGTTCCATACGAACCGGTTGTAGCCCCCTCTTGGTTCTTGGTATGACACAACTGGGGCGACGGGTCGTGAACGCCGACACCGGTTGTAGCCCCCTCTTGGTTCTTGGTATGACACAACGACATCCCGACAATGTTTCGTATGACATCAGTTGTAGCCCCCTCTTGGTTCTTGGTATGACACAACAGGGACAATTCCTCGGTAAAGTATGCCTGTGTTGTAGCCCCCTCTTGGTTCTTGGTATGACACAACCCTTTTTCCTGAACGCGGTGCAAGCCGAGTGTTGTAGCCCCCTCTTGGTTCTTGGTATGACACAACGCATCATCGACGATATAAGCAGTCCGCTTCGTTGTAGCCCCCTCTTGGTTCTTGGTATGACACAACTTCCAAATCACGCGATAAGCGCGGAACGGCGTTGTAGCCCCCTCTTGGTTCTTGGTATGACACAACCAGAGAGGCCAAAACCCCCTGTATTTCAATGAATACAGGGGGTTTTGTGCTTTCAAAAAATGGGAAAATGCAGATCAAAAAACCTTAATACACAACCATCGGCACATTTTTCAAAAAATGCTCAATTGCTCATCGGCGGGAGATGCTTCGCCCGACACGCGCTCGCCAATCAGAATGATCATGTTTTCATACTGCTTTTCTGTCAATATCAAAATGCGGGCAGAGCCACCCGGCGGACGATGTGCCTGCAGGCGTTTGACGTGCTTTTCAACTGCATCATTTCCGCAACAGACCCGGGCATAGACGGAGTACTGTACCATGTGATAGCCATCTTTCAAGAGATAGTTGCGGAATCCCGTGGCAATGCGGCGCTGCTCTTTTGTTTTAATCGGCAGATCGAAAAATACAAGCAATCTCATGAACTTATGCATATTCGTGTCTTGCGAGTTGATCGAAAGAGGGCAGCAACAGGCTTTTCGCATTTTGTCCGTTATCTAAACACCATTCCAAACTGTGAACGAGACGTTCAATGGCATAGGCCATGCTGTGTCGTTCGCTGCCCGAAATCACCTCATAGTTCAGAATATTGGTCAGTTCGTTTTTCAAAGCGGGAGAAAGATCTTTTTCTCCCTTTTCCTTTACATTCTGAAAAACGAATAGGTCAATTAGGGGGCGAAAAGACTCGATCAGATCGTCGGCCAGATTAAAATTGTTGACTCCGCTTACATGATGCAGACCGATGCACGGTTCAAACCCGTAGTCGGCTAACTGCCGACAAATGTAACCGCGTACGATGGCGTAGCCGTAATTAAGAGCCTTGTTGATGACATTTTCCTCCTGCGCTCTGGAAAACGTGCGGCCGAAAAGCGCGCGAAAATAGCGGGCGGCGGCCTGTCCTTCTATATTGTCGGGGTCGCCTGAACGTACTTTGTCGCCCAAAGCGCGCAAAACGGCACATTCGGCGGCGGCGCCATGACATAACTCTAGTGTTTTGGCCTGGTTGTCAATTTTGGCTGTCACGATGCTTTGCCACAGACGTTTAACAGCGGGTTTACTCATTGACAATTGCGCGAAAAGACGTTGCTTGCGGCGGGTATATTGCGCAAAAGGCTGCAAAAAAGCACACGGCAGGTGCTTTTCATCGCAAAAGAACACGCATACGCCAGCCTTTGAGAGTTCGGTCAATGCATAGGCGGTGATGACGGACGCCTGATTTTCGATCATTAACGTGCGGATATCTTCAATTGGTACACTATGTTCCTCATCGGCTTTGATGACGAGCTGTTCGTTTTTGACGGATAGCCGGCATCCGCCGGCTATGATAATACTTCGGTATCCCATACTATCGACGACAGGTCAATGCCCAAAGTCTTGCCGCTTTTCAGGCACGGCGATTTTGCGAATATTGCCCAAAACATCCACCTCGTATTTTTCGATAAGCGGCAGAGTTTTGCCCATGCCGCGTTTTTTATAGGTATTATCGTGGGTGATACCGGTAAATGTACCCGTTGAAATATCCAGACCGTCAAAATACAACCAAACGCCCTCACCGTCTTTGACGGTTTTGCTTTGCGGCAGAGAGGTGCCCTTGCTGACGGCGGTCAATTCCATATCGCCTTTCCCATAGACGCGAATAAGGGAATTTTTGAAAAGCGAAAAAACAAAGGTTTCGTTTTTCATTTCGACCCACTTTTTGCTCTTGTCCTTGTTAGCCGTTGGTGCGAGCATTGGCAATTGCGATTTGACGGTGTCAGCCACATAGACAGGCACAAAGTAGTAACCGTCGCCGGGTACCAAGAAGACGTCCACACGCACCATGCTGTCATTGGCCGCTATTGCCGCGCCGTTATAGATCTCGACGGCTAGCGAAGCGTTTTCTGCGATTTTGACCTTCTTCACAACGGGTCCCTCACTACCGTCGGCGCAGGGTTTGTGAAAAGGTGCGGCAAAAGCCGCTTTGGCGTCGCCGCCGAATTTTTGCAAACGCGCTTTTAGGGCTTCGTACAGCAGGCGGTCGCTAGACGGGTTATAATAACCCTCGATCTCGCCATCCTTGAGTTTCAGCTCCGTCAGGGGTCGTTTTGAAACAGTTTGTCCGTCGGTGGCATACCGGCGGGCGCTTTGCGCCGTTTCTTTGTGCGCCGGGCCGGTCACCTTCTGATTGCACATCCGAGAAACGAAGGCGGGTTTAACCGTATCAAGATCAACGTCACGGTAATTGACAGGATCACAGTCATTCAGCATTTGACGTACCGTTTGCGGATCGCCGTTGAGACGGATTTCCAACTCTTTTCTAAATCCTTCCCACGGTTCGGGGAACTGCGGGAATTGTGAAATAAGTTCGCCGGTCTCCTCGTCGATCACATAGCAATCTTCGGCATAGCGGCATTCGTTATATTTGGCATAGTTGGTAATTTGATGGATCATGCCCTGCGTGACGCAGGCGATTACGGCGGCATCCATGGCGTGATGCAGATCGCCGTCCTCGCGCAGTTTGGTCAGGCCCCACCGCTTGCGCATATAGGCGGTCACGGCGCCGTTGACGCAAGTGACGTGCCGTTGGCGACTTGTGGTGAAGGGTGCGAACTGCAAGTGTTGATCAATGTATTTGGCGAGAAATGCGCCGATGAATTGGGTGTCGGTCAGATTGCGCTGTTTCCATTCGGTTTCATTGCTGATATGCTCCATCAGTAAGCGCTGTTTTTTGGAGAATGGTATACCAGATTGGTTTTTCACCCAAACGATAAACCGATCGCGTTGCCTCCCTTGCATATATTCCAGCGGCAGGCGATTGCCCTTTTGTCGGTTTTCGGCCGTCATGACCAACACTTTGTTAGTCATGCGATCGTCAAAGCATTTGCTGTAAGGTACAATGTGATCGATGTCCACATAGCCAGGTTCCAATAAACGGTCGAGTTCAATGCGCTGCTGCGAGTAAGGACAAACGCCGTCTTGTTGTTGCCAAAGTTTATATTTGATCAGATCCTGGCCAGACGGAGCATGTCCTTCGCAGTATTCGCTTAACTGCTCTTTCAATGCGGCCATGGCGCGTTCGTTTTCGTCGGCGTTTTCCTGTTGCGCTTTGCGGATTTTGTCGCGGTCCTTAAAGTTCTTTGACATTTCCCGCGCCAGTTCAAGATTGATGTAGACAGGGCTGACGCCCTGCTCGCGCACAATGGCGTTGATGACTTTGATGGTGCGAGAAACGGCACGACGCACAACAGGGCTTGTGATTCCGTTGTCGTCTTGCGGCAGAGGCGGCAGGGTGAAACTAGTCTCTTTTTGATCATCTTTATAGTTATATCCGGCCGCCTCGCAGGCCTTGTCATACGTCAGGCCCTGCTCTAAAAAGGGAATGATTTTACGACAGGCAACCACCGAGAGATGGCCGAATTTGGGGAAGTTCGGCAAAGTCAGCAGGACCTCGACGGCGTCGTCGGGAATATCGGCTTTCTTCAATTCTGCCGTAATGTCCTCGTCCGATTGGTTTTTGGAGAGGGCCTCGCCGACAGCGTCCAACTGATTGGGAGTTAACTTTTCGACATACCGTTTTTCAACACCGTCCAGGGCCTTTCTGATTTTATGATAGGGCGACAGATCGCGAATTTTTGCCTTTTTCTCGGTTTCGGCCGGGTCGTTGACACGATAATTGAGACCAACGAAAACATCGGCTGGGTCAAGGTTCAGAGATTTGCGAACGTCGGCATAGCTCATTTCGTTTTTTTGATGTGCCAAGAGGAACAGTTCCTGCCGCTCGGTATCCGTCAGGTCCCGGACTTGTTCGCCGCGCCGGATGCGCAGATGATTGAGCCGTTGCCACAAACTGAAAATCTGAAACGTGTAGGACGCTTTGGCCGCGCGGGGTTCGCCTTTTTCCAACGTGCAGACGCCGCGCATCCGCTCGATTTGATTGCCACTGTAGGGGCCGCAGGCAGGGCCTTCTGCAAACGAACGCTGAGAGAGCAGAATGGAGAGGTATTTCTCCTCAAATTCGGATGATGCCACAGGGGAGCCGAACGACCGCTGCGCCGCGAACAGCGTTTTGACTTCGGCCTCGATGGCGTCGCGCGACACAGTGTTTTGATAGTTTTCGCCCTTGTTGCGCTTGTATTCGGCAAATTTTTCGTCTTTATACAGCATTTCGCCAACCGTGCGATAGTGTTTTTCGGCGCACAAGGCAAGGTTTTCTTTCACGGCGTTCAGCAGTTGGCCGGCTTCTTTGTCATTTTCGCCTGCACTTTTTCGATTGGACTTGAACCCGCGCCGCTGCGCCAGGTGGATCAAAATGCGCGCCCATTCGCGCGGTGTCACCGCCTGATCCAAAGCGCGCGTGCGCAATTCATACACATCCTGAGGGTCATTGTTATACAAATGCAGCAATTCTTCTTTGGTCAGCAGGCCGCTTGAAACCAACAGGCCGCGAATGCGCTCCATGCGATGGCGGCGGCGTCTCAATCTGCGCCGCATACTGCGTGCATCGCGGCGAGGTTTTGCCAACGATTCACCGTTTTTTGGGTTTTCGGCCACATCAAAAATGTGTGCACCGATCCGTTCAATACGGCGAGGCATATCGCTTGAATCCAATTCCAACACAGCATAGCCAACCGACGTGATACCTATATCTAAACCGATAGCGTACTTCATATTTTACCTCCGTATGACAAAGGCATTTACATTGATATTTTAATGATAACATAACATTCGCACTTTGTCAATGTATTTGCTCATGTCGCGCGGAGGCGATTTTTTCACAGAATGCAAACAAAGTCACTTGACATTTGCGCGCGGCATAGATTATAATAAATGCAAGTAAGAGTATGGGCGCTTTGAACGGGGGTTCGGCGCTTTGTTTGTTTTTGAAAGGTGGGTGCGTTATGAAGAATGTTCCGGAACTGTTCGGCTGTATGGTTTTCAACGAGGACGTGATGCGTCAGCGTTTGCCGAAACAGGTCTTTTTATCGTTGACCGAAACGGTGGCGGAGGGGCGCGAGATCGATCCCTCAATCGCCGACGCGGTGGCCAACGCCATGAAGGATTGGGCCATTGAAAAAGGCGCGACGCACTATACGCATTGGTTTCAACCTCTGACAGGCGTGACGGCTGAAAAGCACGACGCGTTTCTTTCGCCCATCGGCAAGTGCCACGTGGTGATGGAGTTTTCCGGCAAGGGGCTTATCAAAGGCGAGCCGGACGCCTCCTCGTTCCCGACGGGCGGCTTGCGCGCCACCTTTGAGGCGCGGGGCTACACCGCGTGGGATCCCGCCTCCTATGCCTTTGTCAAGGACGGCACGCTCTATATTCCGACGGCGTTCTGCTCCTATACGGGCGAGGCGCTTGACACCAAGACGCCCCTGCTGCGTTCGATGGACGCCATCTCGGGAGAGGGCATGCGCCTTTTGCACCTGTTCGGTATGACCGACGTCAAACGCCTGACGACCTCCGTCGGCGCGGAGCAGGAGTATTTTATCATCGACAAAGAGATGTACGACCGGCGCAAAGACCTCATTTACACCGGCCGCACGCTGTTCGGCGCGCCCGCGCCCAAAGGGCAGGAGCTGGAAGACCACTATTTCGGCCCGCTCAAAACGAGGATCGGCGCGTTCATGCGGGAACTGGACGAGGAACTGTGGAAACTGGGCATTCCCGCCAAGACCAAGCACAACGAGGCGGCGCCCGCGCAGCACGAACTGGCGCCCGTTTACAGCACGACCAACCTGGCGGTGGATCAAAACCTTATCGTTATGGAGTTTATGAAGCGCATCGCCGAAAAGCACGGCCTTGTGTGCCTCTTGCACGAAAAACCGTTTGCCGGCGTCAACGGCAGCGGCAAGCACAACAACTGGTCGCTGGATACCGACACGGGCAAAAATCTGTTGAAACCGGGTAAAACGCCCGCCGAAAACAAGCTGTTCTTGCTGATGCTGGCCGCCGTGATCAAGGCGGTGGACGACTATCAGGATCTGATGCGCGTCTCCACGGCTTATCCGGGCAACGATCACCGTCTTGGCGCGAACGAGGCGCCGCCCGCCATCGTCTCCATCTTTGTCGGCGACGAGCTGACGGCTCTGATCGACGCCATTGTCGAGGGGCGCGCCTTTGAGGGCGGCAAACGGGGCAAACTGGATCTCGGCGTGCCGACCGTGCCGACTTTCAACAAGGATACTTCCGACCGCAACCGCACCTCGCCCTTTGCCTTTACCGGCAATAAGTTCGAGTTCCGCATGGTCGGCTCTTCGCAGAATATCGCCATGCCCAACGTGGTGCTGAATACCGCGGTGGCAGAGTCTTTCCGTCAATTCGCGGACGTGCTCGAGGCCGCGCCCGACTTTGAAAAGGCGTTGAACGCCCTGATCAAAGAGACCTTTGCCGCGCACCGCCGCATTCTGTTCGGCGGCAACGGCTATGCCGACGCATGGCGCGGGGAAGCAAAAAAGCGCGGGCTTCTCAACCTGACCAACAGCGTGGACGCCTACGCGACTTTCACGGCCGAGAAAAACGTGGCGCTGTTCACCCGTCACGGGGTGATGAGCGAGACGGAAATGAGATCACGCAAGGAGATCTGGTTTGAAAACTACGCCAAGATCATCAACATCGAGGCGCAGACCATGATCGAGATGGCGGGACGGGAACTGATTCCCGCCGCGACCGCCTATGCCGCCGAGGTGGCGGGCGCCGCCGCCGCCAAAGAGGCGGTGGTCGAGGGCGTGGACGTGACGTTTGAGACCGAGACCGTCAAGGCGCTTTCGGCCAAGACCTCCGAGGCCTATGCCTGTCTTGTCGCCCTGCGCGAAGCGGACGCCGCGGCCGCCAAAGAGACGGACAACGAGGCGCGCGCCCGCGCCTTCCGCGACAGGGTCATTCCCGCCATGGCGGCGCTGCGCTCCGCTGTGGACGGCATGGAGGTATTGACGGCCGCCGCCTATTGGCCGCTGCCGAATTACGGCGATCTGATGTTTCGCATCTGACAGATGAATGTGCGATTTTTGAACCCCGTTGACGGGGATATTCTCTCTGACAAAGCCGGAGAGATCACCTCGGGCGGGGCGCTTATGGTGACGGTGACGGTGTCGGCGCCCGCGGGGCGCGCGGTCACGGTGGCGGGTATGCCCGCCTTTCCCTGCGGGGAGGGGACTTACCGCGCCGCAGTGCCGCTGAAGAGCGGACAGAACCGCCTTGCGGCGGAAGCGGACGGGGAACGGGACGAGATCGACGTGTATCGGCGGCCGAACGCCACGAGCCGCTATCGGCTGTCGCTTGACGATAACATCTGGTGGCTGCAGGATATCGCGCGGCGGCAGAACGAGTACAGATCGCTTTTTGACAACCCGTATCTGGGCTTTTTGCGCGAGGCGCACGAGCGATACGGGACGCGGGTGCATTGTAATCTCTACTATGAATGCCCCGAGTTCGGCGGATTTTGCCTGACCGATATGCCGGATCGGTACAAGTCGGAATGGCGCGCCAACGCCGACTGGCTGCACCTGTCGTTCCACGCCAAAGCCGACCTGCCCGACAGGCCCTATCTGACGGCCGATTATGAGACGGTCAGGGGCGACGCCGAGGCCGTGACGCGCGAGATCGTGCGGTTTGCGGGCGACGAGGTGCTGCCGTCGGAGACGACGCTGCATTGGGGCGCGGTCACGCGCGATGGCGTGCGCGCTTTGCATGACGCGGGCGCGCGGACGTTGGCGGGCTATCTTTGCCTTGACAAAAAAGGCGAGCCGCTGGTTTCCTACTACCTTTCGGCCGACGAGATACGGCATATCGACCGTTACGGTATGTGGTATGACAGACGCGAGGACGTGACTTTCTCCAAAATTGACGTCGTACTCAACGAGGGTACGCGCGAGGGCAACCTTGAGAAACTCGAGACCGCCTATGCGACCCACCCTGAAAAGGGATTTTGGGAATTTCTCATGCACGAGGAGTATTTTTACCCGTTCTATCGGGCATATCTGCCCGATTTTAAGGAGCGGGTGACGGCCGCGCTTGCATGGGCCGAACGCAAAGGGTTGACGCCGTCGTTTCTGACAGAAACGGAGGCGTAAACGAAAAAGGCCGTGCCGGAGATCCGGCACGGCCTTTTTTTATTTTACTTGCGGCAGAAGTATTTATCTTCGAAACCGGCGTTGGCGCGGACGGTCGCCTCGAGGCGTTCTTTGGCGCCCGGGGTGCCGGCGATGTACTCGTGCAAGAGGCGCCCCTCTTCAAAATAGAGTTCGTCGCGCAGCGGAAAATAGTTTTGCATCAGGAACAGGGTATAGAGTTCCAGCCGATAGCCGCCGCCGATGATCTGCGGGTTCTGATCGACGCATTTGAGCACCACGGTAGAGCGCAGTTCCTTGACCGCTTTGATGATGGCGTCGCGGCTGTTTTCTTCGGCAAAGACCACGGCGCGTTCCTCGGTGAAGTGAGCGGGTTTGCAGCGGCTGACCCACAGCACGCTGTGTTCGTCGCTGCCGGCGACCACGGGCACCTGCCGCCCCTTGGCGCGCCACTCGTTATAGAGGCTGATCTGGGTCAGGTTCTCGTTCCAACCCTGGCCGTTGATCAGTTCCAGCGCGTCGAACACGCCGTGCTGCCAGAAGTATTCGTTCATGGCGTCGGGCACGTTGTTGATCTTGAAATGCCAATGCGGGTGCGCGAGAATGGCGAGGCCGCCGCCCGCTTTGATGTGGCGCGCGGTGATGATGGAACGGGCCGTCTCCATGCGGTCGACGCCCTCTGGCAGGTCGTCGAGCGCGGCGGCCACCTGTTCGAGTTCCGCTTCCCATTCGGGCGAAGGGTCGGTGCTGCGCCAGCCCGCCTCGGTCTTATCCGCGAGGGCGTATTCGTTGACGCTGACGTCGCCGCCGAAATTGACGATGTGCACGTAGCTCTTGTGGGGGTGCACCTCCTCGCCCGGGTACATGCGGAAGGGGATGTCAAGTCCCTCGAGCGCGGCGATGGCGCGGCGGGACGGCGGCATGCGGCGGTGGTCGGTGATGGTGGCAAAATCAAACCCGTTCTGCCGGTAATGCGCCGCCACGAAGGCAGGCCCCTCGTTGCCGTCGGAGAAAAACGTGTGGGCGTGAAAGTCGCCGACGAGCGCTTTTCGCATCAGCAGATCGTTCTCGAGGGCGTACACCGAAAGGATGGCGCGGGGGCGTTTTGTACCCGTTTCCTCAAAGACGAGGTGGATCTGGTATTCCTGCTCGGATGGCAGGGTCAGCGTGAAGCGAAAACCCTGCTGCGGGGCTTCGAGCGGCGTGGTCTCAACATTCGGGAACAGCGGCACGTTCAGCGATTCGGTCGCGCCGTTGATGGCCAACACGTCGATGTGAGAGACCGTGCCGCGCAGAAGGTCCGGGTCCATCGCGCGCAGCGTAAAGGTCACGGGGCGACCCACCGGCACGACTTTAGGGTAAATATCATAGCGGCGCAGGGTATTTTCGGCATCTAACATACAAGCACTTCCTTTCGGGATTTTGATTTATAAAATAAAGTCGAACGACTTGTCTTCAACAGCCCGGCGAACGCGGCGGCAAAAGGCGGTCTTATGCGGATAGCCGCTGACACCGAACGGCCCGCGCGGGCCGACGTAGTCGCCGTTCTGCACGGCGGGGTCGGCGGCGGCCGCCAGAATGGAGAGCGCGGCTTTTTCGGGCGATTGGGTAAAGCGGTAGAGCAGGGCGTGCGACAGACGCGCCGAGAGCGGCACGGCCGCCTTTTCGCGCGCGAGCAGGGGCGTTTTGGTCACGCCGGGGTGCGCGGCCACAAAAAGCGGCTCTTTTTCGCCCCGTTCGGCGGCTTTTAGGCAAACGTAGCCCGAGAGCAGGAATTTACTGCGGCAGTAGGCGGCGTGCGCGTCGGCGTCGTCGGCGAGCGGCGACGTTTTGACTTTGCCGCGGCGATCCGTGAGGCTCGTGACGAACACGGCGCGGCCCTCGGGCGGCAGCAGCGGTAGCGTCGCCTCAGAGAGGCGAACGACCCCGAGCGCGTTGACCCCGACGGTCATGGGATAGCCGTCTGCGGTCGTTTTTTCGCGGGGATAGTAGACCCCCGCGCAGTGTATGAACAGATCGATTTTTTGATACCTTGCCCCGAGTTGGCCGGCAAAATCGGCCACGGACGACAGCGAGGCGAGGTCAAGAGGCAGCAGATCGACGGCGGCGTGCGGGAAGGCGCAAAGAAGACGCCGGCGCGCGGCCTCTCCCCGGCGCAGATCGCGGCAGGCCATCACCACGGCGGCGCCGCGTTCGATAAGTCCCTTGGCCGTCTCAAACCCGAGGCCGCTGTTGGCGCCGGTGACGACGGCGATCTTGCCCGCAAGGTCGGTCAGGTGCTGCGCTCGCCAAGCGGCGTATTTTGTCTCGTTTGCCATGTTATTTGTATCCTTCGGGCAACCGGTCGTACAGCTCGACAGGCAGCCAGAAGGAGCCGGGCAGCCGGTGCCACGCCGCGAACAGGTCGCCGTGCCAGCCGCCGGGGGTGCGCCAGAGGCGATAGGTGTCGTCCGGCGCGCAGTCGGAGAACACGACGGGCCGGTTGGCGTCGACGTAGTTTTGCACGATGATCGGATATTCGTCAGGCAGAGATCCCGAGATATCCGTAAAGTAGCAGGAGAAGTTCTCGCCGAGCAGGGCGTAAACGCCGTTGCCCGTGACGTTGATGATGTTGACGTCGGGGAAAAGCTGATGAAGCAGCGCCGCGTCGTCGAACACCTCGTTGTAATGCTGTACCTCGTCTGCCGACAGGTAGAGCCCGTCGAGATGGTGGTAGTTGGCGTTCTCAAAAGGCTCGCGCTCGGCGGCCAACGATATTTTATGCACTCCCGACACGACGCGCCCGACGATGCCCGGGCCGAGCAGGGCGGCCATGAGTACCACGACGAACACGCGGCGAAGGGTCTCTTTCCACTGTTTTTTGGCTGCGACGAGGCGCGAGAGGTCGATGATGAGCAGCAGCGCCGACAGGATCGAGGGGAAAGCGGACCAATACCAATGGCGCTGGCAGGAGACGGGGTAATACTGATGCCAGGAGGCGACGGCGAACAGGGCGAAGATCAGGCGCAGGGTGGCGAGGCGCTGTTTTTGCGCGTCTCCTGCCGCGACCGCTTTACGCAGCTGCAGCGCCGACAGAATAAACAGAGTGACGGAGAAAAACGGCAAAAACGCCCAGACGTAGCAAAGCCACAGGGGTTGGCCCTCCCACGGCGCGAGCAGCAGGCGGTAAAGCAGCATGCCGACCACGCCGCCGCTTTGCGAGAGCGAGCCGGCGAGCGAGAGATTGAAAACGAAGTTTTGCTTGTAAAATTCGGGGAAAGCGCCGAGGGCGATGATGGGGATCAAAAAGGCGAAAACGCCCACCCCCGCGCCGCCGCAGGCGGCGACGATCGAGAGCAGACGCTTTTTCTTTTGATGCGGGTCGGCGCGCTTTGTGAGAAACCACAGCACGAGCGGACATAGGACCGTGGCGAGCAGGCACACGAACCCCACGGGCTGGCGGCACCAGAAAGCCAGAGCCGACGAGAGGCCGGCCAGCGCGTAGAACAAGCAGGGGCGACGCTCTTCGGCGCGCCAGACGAGCAGGATGGTGAGCAGCAGGAAAAACAGCGCGTAGACCGACGACCAAGGGTGAAAGGCCCATTCGCGCAGCAGATAAGGCACCATAAACAACGTGGCCGCAGTGAGCAGAACGGCGGTCGTGCGATCCAAAAAACGGCGGGACAGTTTGAAGAACAGCAGGTAGTCAAGGCCGTAGAAAAACGCGGTGGAAAAAAGCACGGACGTCACGCGCGCGCCGAGCACGCGGATGGCGGCGGCCTGCAGGAAGGACGTGAGCGCCCCGTATTGGCTGAACGTGTCGCGGTAGATGACCTTGCCCTCGGCGAGGTCGAGCGCCGTTTTATACATCAGGCCCGTGTGGTGCGCGTCAAAGTCGATGACGGCAAAGCGATAGGCGAACAGCGTGGTGACGGCAAAGATCAGAACGGCCGTTATCATATCGAACAAGCCAAAACGCCGCCGCTGTTGATCGGCAGAGAGAGAAACAGACGCGCTCATCGGATCGCTTCCTTTCGCATGCCCGCGCGGGCACTCGCTTTCATTAACCCTTATTATAGCACAAGTGCGCGCGTAATGCAAGAATAAAAACGGGATTTCTTGACAGCGGGGAGCGGATAGACTATAATAAAATGGAAACCACGAAGTAAGGGGAAAGACCGTGACGGAACTGCTGTCGCCTGCGGGCAACTTTGAAAAACTGAAAGCCGCCCTGCGATACGGTGCGGACGCGGTCTATCTGGCCGGCAAACAGTTCGGCATGCGCTCGGCGGCGGACAACTTTGACGCGGACCAATTGGCGCTTGCCGTGGCATATACCCATGAACGGGGCAAGAAAATCTATGTGACGGTCAACACGCTGCCGCACGCGGACGAGTATCCCGCGCTGCGGGCGTACATCGGGCAGCTGAAGGGGATCGGGCCCGACGGGTTGATCGTGACCGACCTCGGCGTGCTGGCGACGGTCAAAGAAATATGGCCGGCGGCCGAGATACACATCTCGACGCAGGCCAGCATCGTCAGCCCCGCGGCAGCGCGCGCCTACGCCGCGCTCGGCGCAAAGCGGCTGGTATTGGCGCGGGAACTGACGCTCGAAGAAGTGCGGGCCATTCACGAGGCCGTGCCGGACGTGACGCTGGAGGCGTTCGTGCACGGGTCGATGTGCGTCTCTTACAGCGGGCGGTGCATGCTCTCGAGCGCCCTGACGGGGCGTGACGCCAACCGGGGCGCCTGCACGCAGCCCTGCCGCTGGAACTATACGCTGATCGAAGAGAAAAGGCCGAATGAGCCCATGACGGTATATGAAAACGAGCAGGGCACGTTCATTATGTCCTCTAAAGATATGTGTGCCATACGCCATCTGCCGGCGCTGATCGTGGCGGGCGTCGGGGCCTTTAAGATCGAGGGGCGCATGAAGAGCGCCTACTACGTGGCGGCGGTAACGAACGCCTACCGTATGGCGATGGACGCCTATGAAAAAGACCCCGAACATTTTGTATTCGACGAGACGTGGTACCGCGAGACGGAAAGCGTTTCGCACCGCGCGTACTGCACGGGCTTCTGGTTCGGCAAGCCCGCCGACGACCCGCAGCTGTGCGAGGAGCCGGGCTACATCCGCGAAAAAGCGTACCTGGCGACGGTGGCGGAGTCAGGGACGGTTTTGCCGGGCATTCAGACCGAGACAGAAGCGGGCGTGCTGTGCCGCATGACGCAGCGCAACAAGATGACGCGGGGCATGGCGGCGGAACTGCTGACGCCGGGGCGTACGGGCATACCGTTCACGGCGGACGAACTGTATGACGAGACGGGCGCGACGTTAGACAGCACGCCGCACCCGCTGATGACCTATTATATGCGGCTGCCGAAAGAGGCGTCGGAGGGTGACATTCTGCGCGCCGGAAATGCCGAATAAGGGGGAGAATGATATGAGAAACGAGCAATTGGCCGATATTCTGCGGCCGACGACGTTCGACGCCATCGTGGGGCAGGCGCACCTGTTCGGGCCCCGCGGCGTGGTGCGGCGCATGGTCGAGAGCGGCCGCGTGACCAACATGATCTTTTTCGGCCCTCCCGGTACGGGCAAGACGACAGCGGCCGCCGTGATCGCCAAAATGTCGGGCATGACGTTCTATCGGCTCAACTGCACAACGGCCTCGCTCTCGCAAGTCAAGGACGTTCTTTCAGAGACGAACAATCTGTTCGGCTCGGGCGGTGTGCTGCTGTATCTCGACGAGATCCAATACTTCAACCGCAAGCAGCAGCAAAGCCTGCTCGAATACATGGAGGACGGGCGGGTGACCTTGATCGCATCGACGACCGAAAACCCGCATTTCTATATTTATAACGCTATTCTTTCTCGCGCCTCGCTGTTTGAGTTCAAGCCCGTTTCAGCCGCGGATATGACGCCCGCATTGCGGCGCGCGCTCGATTATCTCAACGGCGAGCGTCAAACGGCCGTGACGGCGGACGACGAGGTGCTCGCCTATGTGGCGGGACTGGTGCGCGGCGACGTAAGACGCGGCATAACGCTGCTGGAAAACGCCTATTTTGCCGCTGGGCAGAAGGGCGAGGAGGACACGCGTATCACGGCGGACGAGGTGGACGGATTTTTCGTTAAGTCGGGCAATTTCAACGACGACGTGCACTATGATCTGCTCTCCTGCCTGCAAAAGTCGATTCGGGGCTCCGATCCGGACGCCACGGCCTTTTACGTGGCGAAGTTGGTGGCGGCGGGCGAGCTTTTATCGCTGTGCCGCCGACTGCAGGTGATCGCGAGCGAGGACGTGGGGCTGGCCTATCCGCAGGCGGCCGCCGTGGTGCGGGCCTGCTGTGAGTCGGCGGTGGAACTCGGATTGCCCGAGGCGCAGATCCCGCTGGCGCACGCGGCGCTGCTTTTAGCGACGGCGCCGAAATCGAACACGGCCTATATGGCGGTGGCCGCCGCGGCGGAGGACGTGGCCGCGGGCAAGGGCGCGAACGTGCCCGTGCATCTGCGTTCGCCCCTGTTCAAAGGGTATCTCTATCCGCACGATTATACCTGCGACTATGTGCCGCAGCAATATCTGCCCGACGATCTCAGGGGCAAAATTTACTACAAGCCGGGCGACAACAAGAACGAGCAGGCCGCCGCGGCCTGGGCCGCGCACGTGCGGGAGCACGGCGGAAAAAAGAAGCAATAATCGACACCTTGCCCCGCCCTGACGCATAAAAACAGACCCTGCCGCATAGGATGGGCGGGGGTGATGCGCGTGTATGCGGTATGGGCGGGATTGATTTACGGCATTCTCGAAGGACTGACGGAATGGCTGCCCGTTTCTTCGACGGGACACCTGATACTGCTGCGGCAGGTATTGCCGCCGGTGGACGGCGCTTTTTTCGCGCTGTTCGAGGTGATCGTTCAATGCGGCGCCATGTGCGCGGTGCCGGTGCTGTTTTCTGACGCGCTGTGGCCGTTTGGCCGCCGAACGGGAGAAAAAACAGGCCGGAACGGGACGAGATTCGGCGGGATCGCCGTGCAGCGCGGCGTGCTGCGTCTGTGGGGCAGGATCCTGTTGGCAACGCTGCCGGCGGCGGTGATCGGGTTTTTTCTGGATGATCTGATCGAGCGGCATCTGTTCTCTGTGCCGGTGGTGGCGGCCATGCTGATCTTTTACGGGGTGCTTTTTTTGCTGCCGACGGCAAAACGCGTGAGGACGGTGCGGGATACGGCCGATATTTCCGTGCGGCAGGCCGCGAGCGTGGGCGCGTTTGAAGTGCTTTCGCTGGCGCCGGGCACGTCCCGTTCCGGCGCGACGATACTCGGCGGACTGCTCTCGGGGCTTGACAGGCCGACCGCGGCGACGTTTTCCTTTTTTCTCGGCGTGCCCGTGATGGCGGGCGCCGGAGCGCTGCGCACGGCTCGTTATTTCGCGGGCGGCGGGCGTCTTTCGACGGAACAGGGGCTTTTGCTGGCGGTCGGTTCCGTGACCGCGTTCGTCGTGTCCCTGCTTGTGCTGCGCGCGCTGACGGGCTTTGTGCGGCGGCATTCCTTTGCCCCGTTCGGGGTGTATCGCATATTGCTCGGCGCGGCAGTGCTGGCGCTGTATTTTAAGCAAAGAACGTAAAAAAGTGGGTGACTGTGATGGAAAAACTGCATATCGCGTATCCCGTGATCGTGGAGGGAAAATATGACCGGCTGCGGCTTCTTTCCGTCATGGAGGGGCAGATTCTGACGACGGACGGGTTCGGTATTTTCAAAAAGCAGGAGAAGATGGCGTTGCTGCGCTGTCTCGCGGCCAAAACGCCGCTGATCGTGCTGACGGACCCCGACGGCGCGGGAACGCTGATCCGCGCGCATATCGGGTCGGCGGTGCCGAGAGAGCGTATCATCCCCCTGTATGCGCCGCGCATCAAGGGCAAGGAGAAACGCAAAAAAGAACCCTCTGCGGCGGGCGTGCTCGGCGTAGAAGGCCAGGAACGGGGCGTGTTATACGATCTGCTCGCGCCGTTTGCCTCCGATGCGGCGCCGCGCGCGGGCGCGGGCCTGACAAAGGCCGATCTCTATGCCGACGGCCTCTCGGGCGCGGCGGGATGCGCCGCGCGGCGGGATGCGCTGGCCGCGCTGTTCGGGTTGCCTGCGGACATGACGCCGAACGCTTTTTTGGCGGCTTTGAACGTGATCGCGACGCGGGAGGAGTATCGGGCGGCGGTCGGAAGATTGTGACGCTTTTTACCTTTAATATATAAAGCCGCCGTCGGCGGCTTTTTCTGTTCATCGCAATATCTTTCGTCAAACGGCGTTGCTCCTTGACTCGGACGGCTCGGAGTACGGGCGTACACTGTTGCCGCCACTCGTTCGGTGCGTCTTATTTGACGAAAGATATTATCAATGAGGGGGAGGATAGCGAAAACTCCTTCTGTCGCCTTCGGCGACACCTTTCCTCGGGTCGAGAGGAAAGGCCGGGGCGCGATGGGGCGGCTTTTTTGTGAAATGAAAAAAGCGGGGGGCAACAGCCCCCCGCTTTGAGTTTTGGGTTTGTTTTACGGTTCGATGCTGGGAGACGCGAAAGTAGCAAAGCCGTTCACGGCGGCGTCAACGACGGCCGTTCTGTACGCCCACATGGCGCGGGCCAGAGCCTTGCCGGCATCGTCGGTCGCGTGATCCTGATAGTAGTAAACAAACGCTTTGATGCTGTACGTGCAGGTCTGCCCGGTCGAGAGCGTGAAGCTGACGTTATCGTCGAAGTCGTCAAGCGAGATCGCGCCGGTGTAGAAGGCGTAACGGTTGCCGCCGAGATTGACCTTTTCGCAGGCGACGGCCGCGCCGCCGGCCACGGAGTAGGTGCAGGTCGCGGTGCCGGTAGTGTCGATGACGCGGACGTAGAGTTGAATGCCGCTGTTAAAGCGGACGCCACGAGCGGCCACGCCGTTCTCTTCGCTCTCGACGAAGTGCGCCGAGCCGGAGGCGGAACTGTAATGAGCCTTCGTTTGGGCAACGGACGAGAACGTGCCGGCGCCGGCCACGTCGGCGGCGTTGGCGTTGACCAGCGAGCCGGTGTTGGTGTCGGTGTAGAGCTGTGCCGCGGCGCCGTAATTGAGCAGAGCGCCCGTGACGGACAGGACCTTGGCGGTCGGGTAGGCGGTGCGCACACGGCGGCAATACTCAAGCACGGAGAAGGTGTTGCGGAAGGTGGTGACGCCATCCAGCTTGAACTCGAGGAAGAGCTCGTCGCCCATGCGCTGCGGGCCGAGGCCCTCGAAGAAGAAGCAGTAGAGCACGTGGCCGCTGCCGTCTTCAACGGGGTTGCCGTTCGGATAGTAGGCAGGCGTGGTGTATTCGGTCAGGGTCGCGACGGGTTCGTCGGCATAGGAGAGCACCAGGGACGGCGTGCCGCTATCCTGGGTCTCGTCGACGAGGACGTAGAAGTAAACGCCGAGGTCGGTGCCGATGCGCATCTGCGAGCCGACAAAGCCGCGCAGCGCGGAGCTGACGACGTGCTGATAGCCGCTGACGGTGTTGTTGACGCCAACGTAGCCGCTGCCGGGCACGAAGTCAAGGAACCCGCTGCCCTCTTTGAAGCTGCCGCCCGTGATGGTCAGAGTGTGACCGGCGGCGGAGACGGTGGATTCGATCTTGCCGTCAAAGGTGCCGCCCGTGATGGTGCAGTAGTTGGTGTGGGTCTGCGCGGTGTTGTACTTGAGAACGTAGGTGTTCGCGTTATCCACGAGGAACGTACCGCCCGAGATGGTCACGCTGCCCTCGTGCCAGTCGCTGGCAGCATCCGAGGCGGCGAGGTAAACGATGGTATCCGTGCCGGTGGCGCGGAAGGTGCCGCCTGAGATGGTGATGTCGGAGCACATATCGCCGTCGACCGAGGAGATCAAATTGTAGTAAGCGGTAAACGTGCCGCCGCTGATGTTGATGTCGGCACCCGAGGCGTTGAACATACGTTTGCTGGTGGTAGTGGTAAAGGTGCCGCCGGAGATGTTCATCTGACCGCCGTTGACAGACGGGTTGTTGATCCAGATGTAGCGGGTATCGCCATCGGCAGAAAGACCGCTGTTGAAGGAACCGCCGCTGATGTTGAAGATGCCGTTATCACGGTGTACGATCCAGGTACGGCCGCCGGTAAAGGAACCGCCCGAGATGTTGTAAGTTCCGTGCAGGGTGGGATTGGTCACGCCTTCTTCGGCGGAGAAGCGGGCTTTGCTGCCCGAAATGCCGTCGCGGATGAACGAGTCGATGGTGTTGGTCGAGGTGGTAAAGACACCGCCCGTGATGCGGATCGTGACATGATCGAGAGCGGTATTCAATTGGCCGTCGGGATAACTTGCCAACTCCACGGAGGCATAGCCGAGCACGTTGAAGTTGCAGAAGATGGCATCGCCGCCCCCTGCGTTGACGCGGAAGTTACCGCCCGAGATGATGGCGATGGTGTTGTCATCGTAGGCGTTCCAGTCTGCGTCACGGATCTGACCGATGCGGTCTTTGTCGCTCCACACACCATAGGTGTCGCTATCCTTATGATACTCGTAACTGATGATGCGCGCGCTGCTCTTGGTCACGGTAAAGTCACCGCCCGAGATGATAAGACCGGAAAGGGTATCGCGGTCAGGCAGCGTGATGATGCAGGCAGAGGCGGTCGAGAAAGTGCCGCCCGAAATGGTGATGGTGGCGCCCGCGCCCCAGATCATGGGATGCGTGTCGCTGGTGGTGTAGGAATAGGAGCCGCCGTAGATGTTGAGTTTGCCCGTTTTGTCTTTTTGGTAACCGGAGCTCTTCATCCAAAGGGCGATGAGTTCTTCCTTGGAAGAGGCGCCGGTGAACTGCGGATAGCCCGAGGTGGGATTTTCGGGATCGCCCAGATTGAAAATGGCATTGCTCTGTGCGGTGATCCAGTAGGCGTTCTGACCGTTGAAGGTGCCGCCGATGATATTGAACGTGGGCTGATGGGTGGTGTAAGCCGAAGAATAATCGGAATACAGCAGGCTGTTGCTCGTGCTGGTGCCGCCGTAGAAGGTGCCGTCCGTCACCGTGATGGTGCCGTTGCAGTTTTCGGTCATCAGCAGGCGCGACGTTCCGCTGGCGCCGCCGCTGAACGTACCGTCGGAGATCTTGATGTGAGCGGGATAGTTGTTGCTCACGCTGTAATCATAAATGACCTTACCGCCGGTGGCGGAGAACGTACCGCCCGAAATAATGAAGACGGGACGGCCGGAAGCACCCGCGCCGACACCGGTGCCCTGGTAATACGCGACGTTGGCCGTGATGTGGGTGTAAAGCGCGCGGGCGTTGTCGTTGCTGGTATAGAAGTTGCCGCCCGTGATCTTGACCACCACGTTGGGATCGGTATCGATGGACGTGTAGTGCTGCGCAAATCCCTTATCGACGTTACCGTCGGCATAATTGATGGCGTTGCCGCCGTTGCCGGTCACATAGAAGTTGCCGCCGTCAATGACAAGGGGCGAGATCCAGTCGCCGTCGCCCCCATAGAAGATGTTGGCGGTGGAAGTGTAAAAGTTGCCGCCCGTGACCCAGATCTTGGCGCCGCCGCCGTAAAACAGCGTAGATTTGTCAAGACCGCTTTTACGCGTCATACCGGCGTGGAACGTGCCGCCCTCGATCTTCAAAAGGCCGCCGGTGCGTGAGCCGTTGGTCATTTTCAGAATGTTGCTGTCAAACTCCTCGAACAAGGTGTCGTTGCCTCTGATGGTGATCGTGCCGGTCGAGGCGATCTCGCTGAACGCGGTGTCGCCGCCGTACACGTGCACGTTGTCAAACGTGACGTTGGCCGAGGTGCCGGACGGCAGATAAAAGTGATAACCGCCGGCGGCGATCTCACCGTCGCCGTCAATACTGTTCATGCGCCGGAAGGTGACGTTGGTGAACGTGACGTTGCCGGTCGTGACTTTAATGAGCCAGCTGCTCTTTTTGTGAATGTGGGTAAAGGTGTACCCCTGGCCGTCGAACGTGTAGGTCGCGTTTTTGGCCAGCGTGTACTCCTGGCCCGTGCCCGCACTGTCGGGGTTGCCCGTTTTGGTGACGTCATTGTTCATTTTGATGACGTAACCGGTGCTGTCGTTGGGTATCTGGCCGGCCAGATAGGTGAAACTGTCGTTGTCCAAAACCTTGTCGCCGTTGCCGTCGTACAGCGAAAAGTCCGTCGCCGAGACCGCCAGCACGGTCACGCCGAGCAACAGAACGAGCAAGGCCGCAAAGAGAATGATGCGCAATTGCTTCTTCATAGGCGTATACTCCTTTGGTAATAAATAATAAGAAAAATGCTCTTATTCTGAAACATTCTATCATATAAAAGTTCACAACATGAGTGTTTAACCTGTATCAGGTTGAGTTTGGCGGTTAGGGCGGCAAAACCGAAAGGGGTACCCTCATCCGTCACGCGTTCGCGTGACACCTTCCCCCTCGGGTCGAGGGGGAAGGCTAGGAGGCTGGGGGTGCGAGGCTCTGAAAATCGGCATTTGTAAATTCTGCGAATTTTGGTAAATCGAAGCGAAAAACATCTTGATAGGCGGCGGGAAGTGTGTTATACTGTAATTTGTTAAAATCGGCGGGCGCTTGGCGCCGGGGAGGAACTATGTTCAGGATCGGTTTCGATAACGACAAGTACATCAGCACGCAATCGACGCACATCAGAGAGCGCATCGCGCAGTTCGGCGGCAAACTCTATCTCGAGTTCGGCGGCAAACTGTTTGACGACCATCACGCCTCGCGGGTGTTGCCCGGATTTGAGCCGGACAGCAAGATCCGCATGCTGTCGCAGCTGAAGGACGAGGCGGAGATCGTGATCGCCATCAACGCGGGCGACATTGAGAAAAACAAGGTGCGCGGCGACCTCGGCATCACCTACGATCAGGACGTGCTGCGCCTCATTGACGCGTTCCGCGATTTCGGCCTGTACGTCGGCAGCGTGGTGCTGACCCGCTATGCCGAACAGTCGGCCGCCATCGCGTTTCAGCATCGCCTCGAGGGGCTCGGCGTGCGGGTGTTCCGCCATTATCCTATTCCGGGTTACCCCTCCGACGTGCAGAAGATCGTCAGCGACGAGGGCTACGGTATCAACGACTACATCGAGACAACCCGCTCGCTCGTGGTGGTGACGGCGCCCGGGCCCGGCTCCGGCAAGATGGCCACGTGCCTCTCGCAGCTCTATCACGACAACAAGCGCGGCATTCGCTCCGGTTACGCCAAGTTCGAGACCTTCCCCATCTGGAATCTGCCGCTGTCGCACCCCGTCAACCTCGCTTATGAGGCCGCCACGGCTGACCTCAACGACGTCAACATGATCGACCCGTTCCACCTCGAGGCCTACGGCAAGACGACCGTCAACTACAACCGCGACGTCGAGATCTTTCCCGTGGTGCGGGCGATGTTTGAAAAGATCTACGGCACCTGCCCTTACAAGTCCCCGACCGATATGGGCGTGAACATGGCGGGCTTTTGCATTTTCGACGACGAGGCCGTGCGCGAGGGCGCAAGGGACGAGATCCTGCGGCGCTACTACCGCGCGCTGTGCAACGCGAGAAAAGGCGAGAACACCGCCGCCGAAGCGGACAAGATCAAAATGCTGATGCAGACGGCGGGCATCGACGACAGTCAGCGCCCCGTGATCGAGGCGGCGCACCTCAAGGCCGAACAGGCCGGCACCCCCGCCGTGGCCCTGCAGCTGCTGGACGGGCGCCTGGTGACGGGCCGCACCTCCAAATTGCTCGGCTCGGTCTCGGCCATGCTCATCAACGCGCTGAAAACGCTGGCCGACATTCCCGACGAGATCCAGCTGATCTCGCCCGAGGTGTTGGAGCCTATCTCTCAACTCAAGATCGGACAGCTCGGCAATCACAACCCGCGCCTGCATCTCGACGAGGTGCTGGTGGCGCTGGCCGTGTGCGCCGCCCACGACGAAAAAGCCCGCCGGGCGCTGGATTGCCTCGGGCAACTCAGATGGTGCGAGGCGCACTCGACCGTCATTCTGTCGCCGACCGACGACGCGGTGCTGAAAAAATTGGGTATTCAGATGACCTGCGATCCGGTCTATCAAACCAAGAAACTGTATCACCGCTGACACGCGGCGGAGAAAGGGGCGCGTATGGCCCGAAAAAGAAGAATCGTCGTCAAGGTCGGCACTTCGACGCTGACGAACGAAAACGGATCGGTCGACCTGCGACTGATGGATAAACTGACGCAAGTGCTTTCCGAGATCGAGAACGGCGGCGACGAGGTCATTCTCGTCTCGTCCGGCGCCATTTCGGTCGGCGTCTCCAAAATGCGGCTGCCCGCGCGGCCGACGGAGATCCGTATGAAACAGGCGTGCGCCGCGGTCGGCCAATGCGAGCTGATGCACCTTTACGACAAGTTCTTTGCGGAATACGGCATTCTCACGGCGCAGATCTTGCTGACCGGCGAGGACGTGCTGACCGAGGAGAAAAAACAAAACCTGAAAAACACCTTTTTCGCGCTGCTTGAAAACAGAATCATCCCGATCGTCAACGAAAACGACTCGGTCAGCTACGCGCAGATCGAGACGGCGAAAAAGGTCTTCGGCGATAACGACACGCTCTCGGCGCTCGTCGCCGTCCTCTGCGAAGCCGATCAGCTCATCATCCTC
>Ga0310690_10003551_pt1 | contig 23156 bp, 8 predicted proteins | sample AusTroGonzalo_MG_2_FD_207661 | JGI IMG/M metagenome (GOLD analysis project Ga0310690, IMG submission 207661) | Bovine rumen microbial communities from tropical cattle in Woodstock, Queensland, Australia - Gonzalo_04 (v2) (version 2) | ecosystem: Host-associated > Mammals > Digestive system >... | reverse complement strand
TCAACTACACGGCGTTGGCTGATGTGGGCATGGCCCTCGACCGCGACATCAGCGAGAACCTGCGTTTCAGCCTGCCCAACAAGATCTTCGAGTACATCAAGGCGGGCACGCCGCAGGTGGTGTCCGATTTGGTGGAGCGGGCGGCCATCGTCCGGCACTACGGTGTGGGCGTGGTGGCCGAGTCACTGACCCCGGAGGCCATCGCCGCCGCCGTGAAGGAGCTGCAGCAGAACCCCGACATCTACGCCAACTGCAAGGCCAACTGCCGCACCGCCGCCCGCGAGCTGACGTGGGAGAACGAAGAGAAGGTGCTGGAGGAAATATACTTGCAATAGCATCGCACTTGCTTTTTTCCTATCTTTGCCGCTATGAACAGTGACTTTTTTTACCTGCTGCTGCTTTGTCTGGTCTCCGGCTTCACACAGGCCGTGTTGCTCGGTCTTAGCCTCTTCATGTTCCGTCATCACCGCACCTTTCAATATCAGCGTGTCTTCGCGGCGGTGCTGATTCTACATTCCATCGGGTTCTTCAACAACTTTCTGGTGGCGGCGTGTCAAAACCTGCCCTGTTCCGACTATATCAACACATTGCTTATTTTCTACGACTACATGATTGTGGGCGGCTACATGATATTCACCGTCGCGCTGGTTTTTCCCAACCGGTACCGTGCGTGGCAACTGCTGCTGCTGGAGATTCCCTTTGTGGCGGCTTTGATCCTTTTTGCTGTAACAGGCTGGGCCACAATATATCCGGTAGTGCAAATCTTTACCATGATTACCGCCTTCGTCCTGTTGGTTGTCTTAGAAATTGCCATACGAAGATACACCGTCATGCTGCATGACAACGTGTTGAACATTGAACATTTCGACCTGAGGTGGGGAGCTTGGCTGATCGCCATCCTTTTCGTGGTCCAGTTGTTCTGGGCTGTTGAAAGCTTGTCGCAGAAAACCTGGTTCACCGTGTCCGTCGCCAACCGCAACCTGCTTTTCGACACCCTTTGGTGTTTCATCGTCATGGCGGCCATTCTTTTTGTCATGCGGAGAATCATCCGGCAGGAGGTTTTCGTGGAGGAAACCGAGGAGACCGAAAAGAGCGACATTCCCGAAAACGCCACCGCCGACGATACGGTGAATCCATTTACTCATTCGCCTTACCTTGAAGACCTCATGGACAAAAACATCGAGGATTTCATCCACGAGAAAAAAATCTTTCTGGACAAAACCCTGACATTGCAGAAGTTGTCGGCGCAACTGGGGACCAACAGGCAATATTTGAGCAATTACATCAACCAGAAAAAAGGCAAGACCTTCTACGATTACATCAACGACTTCCGGCTTGAAGAAGCAAAGCGGTTGTTAGACACAAAAGGCACCCAGCAGCACCATTCCATCGAGGAAATTGCGGTGTTGTCGGGGTTCAACTCCTACTCCACGTTCTTGCGCTCGTTCGCCAAAAAGTACGGACAAACGCCCAGTCAATATATGAAGGGGAAGCAGAGGTGAAAAAGAATGAAATATAAGTGGATCTGAGTAGTACGGAAAACTTCTTCCTATCGGCACACTTGCCAGCGTAACCCTGCCTTCATAAAGAAACCTCGATCTAATTTGGCGTTTCCTGCAACCCATCCTTTGCTCTTCCAGCCCAATTCCATATAAGGATCCAAAAAACGACTGTGGTAGCTTACCCGCGCCTTGAGCAATCCTCCGAAGGACCCTTTCGATGTCTTGAACAACATATCTTTGGGCTGAACCCATCCCATCAATGTGCCGCCCAGTAACAAATGGTTGCTTAACAATGGAAAATCTATTAATCCAACTTCCAGTCCACCAAAATGATGGTTGTAGTTGTTGTAACTATGCAACGTAGTATATAAATTAGCCCAGGGTGCCTGAAGATACAAATCCAACGAAATATCATCTCCAAAAGAGGTCAGGTAGTGGCGGAAGGCGAAGTTACCGTAGTAGGGTCCCTGATCCGTGTTAGCCAGACGAAAACGTGAAAAACCGATCATCATGGGAGAAATGAAGTTGAACACATCAAGTCCTACCTGTCGGCGAAGATATTTGACGCACTCTTCTGGCAAGTCCCGAGTCAGGATGTAGCGGTTAATACCGTTACCACTCGGATGGGGCCCGCGCGCGGCGTAGGGTTTGTCGGGATTCCACAGAGCATCCACCCAAGCATTCATATCCATTCCAGTGAAATCCCGATCTTGAATATTGAATTCCACCTCGTTGCGCTTGATTGAACCTGTGTCTCCATTACCGGAAGCACAGGACGCAATGTAAATAAGATTCTGGAACGCCGTCATCCAATACAATACTTCATTATCCAGATTTTGGTGATGAAAAAACTCGTTGTGTTCCAAATTGCGGTTAAGATCCACTACCGCCTCGTGACCGGCACTCATCAGACGCACAAAGTCGGGATGATGGCTGTCGCAAAGCATTGCCAACTCTTCGTCTTTTTCACGGCTGACAGCAATCGACTTTGCCCTAAACTGGAACAAAAGCACCTCGTTGAAACTATTGATACCATGCTGGGTCATCACGCCACGATGATACTCTTCGTGTAACCAAGAAAAGGATAATGGTAATTTCATGGTAAGTACATCAAAGACACTGATGGACATCCGTTGCAAAAAAATCTGCCAAAATCCAACCTTTTTGAAATGAAAAGCTTTCTTCAGGCCAAAGTGAGCGGCGGTGTAGAAATCGGTGGAATAGGCAAGGCTGTTCTCCATACCCGGATTCATGTAAGAGCGGAAAAAACCACCAGTGGTCCGATAAGCGTCAATCTGCGCGGGAAGCGTCACCAAAGGCATATCAAGAAAAATCCGCCCGATGCTATCCTCATAGAATACAAGATTGTTGTCAAACGACCGCTGGGCAAAGATATGGGTGGAGAATGTTGCGGCAAGCAATACGATTGTAATCAGACAGAAGTGTTTCATAATGTGTATATAAATTTAACTTGTATAAATGTACTCCAAATATTTTTCGGGCAAAGTTACATTTTTTTTTCATTCGCGAAAAAAGCGTAATTTTGCCCTCGAATATCAAACCCTTTACAACAGATAAAAACAGGTACTATGAAATATGTCATCATCGGCGGTGTGGCTGGCGGAGCTTCCGCAGCCGCGCGCCTTAAACGCATCCAGGAAGATGCCGAAATCGTCATTCTTGAGAAGGGCGAGCACATCTCGTATGCCAACTGCGGCATGCCCTACTACATCGGCAACACCATCGAGGAACGCAAGAAGCTCTTCGTGCAGACGCCCGTCTCCTTCGGCAACCGTTACGACGCGGATGTGCGCACCCTCAACGAGGTGACGGCCATCCACCGCGACCGCAAGACCGTGACGGTGAGAAACCTGCGCAACGGCAAAGAATACGAAGAAGCCTACGACATCTTGCTGCTGTCGCCCGGCGCCGAGCCCATCATCCCACCCGTGCCCGGCACGGACCTGCCCGGCATCTTCACCCTGCGCAATGTCAGCGACTGCGACCACATCAAGGCCGCCGCCGCGCAATGCCTGTGTGACGGGGCGGAAGCCGTCATCATCGGCGGCGGCTTCATCGGCCTGGAGATGGCCGAGAACCTCCACAAGCTGGGCTACCGCGTCACCGTCGTGGAGAAGGCGGACCACATTCTCACCCCGCTCGACTGGCCCATGGCCGCCATCGTGCAGCAGCACCTGGCCGACAAGGGCGTGCGCGTCATCACTGGCAATGGGCTGGCCGCCTTCCAACAAGAGGATGACGCACTGTTAGTTACGCTGGACAACGGCACAACGCTGCCCTGCCGGCTGGCCATCCTCAGCATTGGCGTGCGCCCCAACACCCGCCTGGCAGAAGCGTGCGAACTGAAAATCGGTGAAGCCAAGGGCATCTGGGTTAACGAATTTTTGCAGACTTCCGACGAGTGCATCTTCGCTGTGGGCGACGCCATCGAGTTCCCGCATCCCGTCACAGGCAAGCCCTATTGTAACTTTTTGGCCGGACCCGCCAACTTGCAGGCCCGCATCGCAGCCATGAACATGGTGTATCCGCAGACGGTCCGCTACCAGGGCTCCGTCACCACGGCCATCGCCAAGATTTTCGACCTCACGGCGGCCAGCACGGGATTATCGGAAAACATGTTAAAAAAACATAATATCGAATACCAGACCGTCATCGTGCATCCGGCGGCCCACGCCACCTACTATCCCGGCGGTTCGCCCATCCATCTGAAGCTCAACTTCCACCCGCAAAACGGCATGATCTTAGGTGCGCAGGCTGTGGGCACACAGAACGTGGACAAACAGATTGATGCCATCTCCCTGATAATGAAGCACCAGGGCACCATCTTCGACTTGGTGAACAGCGAGCACGCCTACGCCCCGCCTTACGGGTCGGCCAAGAGCCCAGTGATGTTTGCCGGCATGGTGGCCGAGAACATCATGGCCCATCTGATGAACCCCATCCAGGCCGCCGAGCTGGACGAGCTTCTGGACCAAAAAGAGGATATCAACCTGCTGGATGTGCGCGAGATACAGGAATTCAAGACCGGCACTATCGAAGGGGCTGAAAACTATCCCGTGGACGAGCTGCGCGAGTTCTTGGACGATATCGACCCGGACAAGAAGACGGTGGTGTTCTGCGAGGTGGGCCTGCGCGGCTACGTGGCCTCGCGCATCCTGATGCAGTCGGGCTTCGATGAGGTCTATAACCTCGTCGGCGGCATGAAGACCTACCGGCTGGTGGGGAAGCATTTGACGAAGAAATAAAAAACAACTAATACCATCCCAATGAAATTAAAACACTTACTCCTAACATTTTGCGTGGCGGCTCTATGCCTCCCGATCAAGGCCCAGGAAACCGAACTCGTGGGCGCCAACTGCACCTCCATCATGGTGGGCTGCAAAGCCTCCACCGACGGCTCCGTCATCACCTCGCACACGTGCGACAGCAAGTACCGCACCTGGGTGACCATGGAACCCGCCGCCGACCACAAGCCCGGCACCATGCACAAGGTGTATAAGGGCACCATGCACACCAGCACGCCCAACGCCATGGAAAACGTGACGCTGGCCGGCGAGATTCCCGAGGCGGCGCACACCTACGCCTACATGAACACCGCCTACCCCTGCATGAACGAGAAGCAGCTCGCCATGGGCGAGAGCACCTTCTCCGGACCCGACACCCTGCAGAACGAAAAGGGCATGTTCCTCATTGAAGAGCTGCAGCGCATCGCCCTGCAACGCTGCGACAACGCCCGCGACGCCATCAAACTGATTGGGGAACTGATAGCCCAGTACGGCTATGGCGACGGCGGCGAGTGCATCACCATCGCCGACAAGAAAGAGGTGTGGCAGATGGAAATCCTCGGCGAGGGTCCCGACAATCTGGGCGGCATCTGGGCGGCGCAGCGCGTGCCCGACGACGAGGTGGCCGTGAGCTGCAATGTGGCCCGCATCGGCAAGCTCGACCGCAAGAACAAGGATTATTTCATGTGCTCTGACAATATTGAGAAGGTGGCTAAGAAATATGGCCTTTGGGACGGCAAAGGCGTTTTCATCTGGTGGAAAGCCTTCCCGTCGTCCTATTCCGGCAAAAAGAATTTCAAGGAGCGCGAGTGGTACATCTTCACCCAACTGGCTCCCTCAAAGCATTTTGCCTTGGATGCCGACGAGCTACCCTTCTCCATCAAACCGGACGAGAAAGTGTCGCCGCAACGGGTAATGGAACTCTTCCGCGCCAACTACGAGGGTTGCCCCGAACTGGACCAGACGCAGAACCTGCTCTATCCCAAGAAACGCAAAAACGAGGCTGGCGAAATCGTCTATGACACGGTGGTTTGCCCCAACGCCAATCCTTGGATGGACGGCAACGAGCGTGCCATGTACAACATGCTGAAGCCCGGTGCGGTGACCTTCTACCGCGGCGTGGCCATGTCATGGTGCTCCTACTCCACCATCATCCAATGCCGCAGCTGGCTGCCCGATGAGGTGGGTGGCCTCTGCTGGTTCTCGTTAGAGAATCCGGGCCAAAGTCCGCGCATCCCCATCTATGCGGGAAGCACCAAGATGCCCGCTGGATTCAACATCTGCGGCCATTTCGGCTATAACGACAACGCCGTGCTCTGGCACTACCGTAAGGCCAATAAACTGGCTCAGATCCGCTGGGGCGTCACCAAGAAAACCGTGTTGGACAACGTGGCCCGCTTCGAGACCAAAGCCTTCAACGAGCTGCCGGACCTGGAGAAAAAGGCTGTGGGTCTGATTCATGACGGCAAGACCAAAGAGGCCCAAACCGTTTTGAACCAATATTCCGCCGATTTTGCCGGTGCCACCCGACAGGTCTGGGAGGAGATGGAACACAAATTCTGGGAGATGTTCTGGACTGGTTTCTAAAACACAAATATACTACATTTTTATATTCAAAAAAAGTGTATATTTGCGCCCCTTATTAAAAACAACAAGAATTTATAAATCAAATAATTAAAATCCCCAATGAAAGTTTATCAGACGAAAGAAATCAGAAATGTTGCCATCATCGGTGGTAACCGTGTAGGTAAAACCACCTTGGCTGAAGCCATGGCCTTCCACGGAGGCGTTGTCAGCAGACGCGGAACGGTAGAAGATAAGAACACCATTTCAGACTATCGCGATGTGGAGTTGGAGAGACAGCAGTCCATCCAAAGCACCGTGATGTATGCCGAATATGAAGGCAAGAAGATCAACATGATTGACTGTCCGGGTTTTGATGACTTTATTGGTGAGACCATCGGCGCTCTCCGCGTCATGGATACTGCCCTCATGGTGATCAACTCCCAGAACGGCGTGGATGTGGGTGCCGAGATCCAGTGGCGCCGCACCAAAGAGATGCACGTTCCCGTCATGTTCGCCGTGAACCAGCTCGACCACGAGAAGGCCAACTTCGACGAGACGCTCCATCAGCTGAAGGAGTACTTCGGCGGCAGCGTGATGCCCTTCCAGTTCCCGGTGAACGCCGGCATCGGCTTCGACTCCGTCATCGACCTGCTTCAAATGAAGCTCCTCAAATTCCCCGCCAACGGTGGCAAGATGGTTGTGGAGGATATTCCCGCCAACCTCGCCGACAAGGCTGAGGAGATGCACAGCGCCCTCATCGAGGCCGCCGCTGAGAACGACGAAGCCCTCATGGACAAATTCTTCGAAGAGGGAACCCTTTCCGAAGAGGATATGGTGAAAGGTCTCAAACTCGGTATCGCCAACCGCGGCACCTTCCCGGTGATCTGCGTGGCCTCCAAGACCGACCAAGGTGTTGACCGCCTCATGGACCTCATCATCAAGAACTGCCCCACACCGGACGAGGCTCCCGCGATGAAGGCCACCAACGGCAACGAACACAAATGCAATGCCGCCAATCCGTTCACGGGCTTTGTTTTCAAGACCGCCATCGAACAACACCTCGGCGAAGTTGCTTTCATGAAGATCGCCGACGGCGAAGTGGTAAAGGCCGCCGATTTGACCAACAGCAACACCAACACCAAGGAGAGAGTTTCCCAGCTGTTAGTGTTTGCCGGCAAGAACAGAGTGGAGGTTGAGAAGGCTGTGGCTGGCGACATCGTGGCCACCATCAAGCTGAAAAACACCCCGACGGGCACTACCTTAGTGGCCAAGGGTGACGACATCATCGAACCCACCGTCTATCCGGATCCCAAGTTCCGTACCGCTGTCCGCGCCAAGAACAGCGCTGACGACGAGAAACTCGGCCAGGTACTGAACGAGATCCGCAAAACGGACCCGACCTTCCTGATGGAACAGTCCAAGGAGCTGAAGCAGATGATCATCTCCGGTCAGGGCGAGCAACACCTCAACATTGTGAAATGGATGATTGAGAAGCTCAACAAGATTGAAGTCGAGTATTACGCTCCGAAAATCCCGTATCGTGAGACCATCACGAAATCCGCAGAGGCCATGTACCGTCACAAAAAGCAGTCTGGTGGTTCCGGCCAGTTCGGTGAGGTGCACATGCTCATCGAGTCCTACTACGAGGGCATGCCCACCCAGACCAAATACCCGATCCGTGCCACGGAAACCTACGATCTGCCTTGGGGCGGCAAACTCATCTACAACAACTGTATCGTGGGTGGTGCCATCGACGCACGCTTCATGCCCGCCATCCTGAAGGGTATCATGGAGAAGATGGAAGAGGGCCCGCTTACCGGTTCCTATGCTCGCGACATCGTGGTCAACATCTACGACGGTAAAATGCACCCGGTTGACTCCAACGAGTTGGCATTCAAGTTGGCTGGCCGTAACGCCTTCAAAGAGGCCTTCAAGAACGCCGGTCCCAAGATTCTGGAACCCATCTACGATGTGGACATCTTCGTGCCCGCCGACCGTATGGGTGATGTGATGACCGACCTTCAGGGCCGTCGTGGTATCATGATGGGTATGGATGCCGAAGGCGCCTTCCAAATGATCCACGCCAAGATCCCGTTGGCTGAGATGAACAAATACTCCACCACGTTGAGTTCCATCACCTCCGGCCGTGCCTCCTACAGCATGAAATTCGCCGAATACCAGCAGGTTTCCGCCGATGTTCAGAGCGAAATCATCAAGAAATACGAAGAGGAACACAAAGACGAGGAATAATCCTATACATTTTATATATTATTGTAGAGACGGTGCGTGCGCCGTCTCTTTTTTTGGTAATGTTGCCAAGAATTGCTGGTGAAAGACTTGTGATATTTCCATATCGGCATTATAAACACAAAGAGAATCCATAAGGAATAATCCATCATATTACTACCCCGGCCTGCGGCCACCCCTTCTAAAATAGAAGGGGAGTTAGCTACGTGCGGCACCAATACCCCAAAAAAAAGAGCCGACACCTTACGGCATCGGCTCTTTGGGTTTTATAATCGTATTAAACGTTTGATTATTTCTTCACGAAATTCTTCGTCACCACGCCCTTCTCGGTATCGATGCGTACGAAGTACATGCCGGCAGAGAGCTCTCTCACATCAAGCTCCACGGTATTGGCATTTGCCTCAATCGTCTTCAACAATTTACCATACACATCGTAAATTTGTACCCTGTTCACTGTACCCTGTCCACTGGTCACAGTAAACTGTCCGTTGTTCGGGTTCGGGTAAAGCGTAGTGAACATGTCGTAATCGGTGATGCCGTCGCCGGCGGTGCGGAAGGTCACGGTGTTAGACGGAGCGCTGGTACCCTCGGTGCAGTTGGCTACCACATATGCCGTATAGTTAACCTGCTGCTCCAGTCCCGTAAGTGTAAACGGGTGGGAAGTGGCCGTCACGGTGGACAATTGGGAAACGCCATCGGCTTTGTAATTAATCGTCCAACTGACAACATTACTACCTGTCTGCGACCAATCCAACTTCACGCTGGTCTTCGTGATGTCCGTTGCCGTCAGGCCTGTGGCAGTTTCGCACGGATCAGGTGTAGGCGGTGTGGGAGGTGCCGCATTGCAATCCGTGGTGAAGGTGGTCAACAGGTTGTTGCTTATCATGCTCATATCCTGCTGGTTGTAGATTACATTGCCCACTCTGTCCAAAACGACCACACTGACCTCATCATCATAATTACCCTCAACCCAAGTCAGCGTAGTGGGCACGTTATTGCACAGCATCACGCGGACGGTATCCACACTGGAGGAAGCGCCGTGGTCGAGAGCCTCCACATTGGCCACTGTGGTACCGTTTTGTTTCACAATAATATAACCATTGTTCCAACCATCGCCATAACTGTCATAGCATACGAAACGGAACTCGCACTGGTCGCTGGCCTGGCACAAGCTTGTGGAGGCGGTCAGTGGTCCAACCCACACGCTGTTGCCGTCGGCACCGCAATCCGTCTGCACATAGAAGTCGTATTCGGTGGCGAGCGTGAGATTATTCACCGTGAATGTCTGCGTGGTGGCCTGTACGGTGGTTCCGCCCGAGCTGGGCGAATCCGGATTGAATCCATGCGGGCCATACGCCACATTCCAAGCCGTCTCGTTGTCAAGGGCATCCCATTGCAACGTCACGGAATTGTCGGTGGATGACACATGTGTGAAATTAACAGGATACAAACAGGCAGGTTTTACCTCTAATTTTAAATTATCCACATAACCGCTATTATACGTTACATTGGTAAACTGGGGTGCCATCAGCGCAATGCGTCCGCCAGCCATATTCGTATTCAGGAACAAGAGGTTGTAATGGTTATATGTGGTTTCCGTAATCACAAACGTATCCACTGGCACAAACGTTGAGGTCTCCGTCACATCCGTCATCACACCCACCACCAAGTTAAACGAGGCATACGAGGTGGAATACTTGCGGGCATCGAAAGAGAGCATCAGATTGTTAATAGGATACAATGTGGTGTCAAATTCCGGCATAATGGCATACTGGTCACCTATCGTGGAGGCCGTATAGGTGTAGAAACGGAGGTAGTTGGGGGAACTCTGCGCCAGCGAACTGCTGTTATAAACAATAGGATAAGCGCGATACGAACTGTTAGTGCCGGTACTCAAGTTGTTCCAGCAATCAGGCAGGTTGTTATAAGATGGTGTGGTGGTAGTGAAACCCGGGATGCTGTCGAAGTTCTGGACGTACGGCAACGTGTTGATCGGGTCGCAAAGCGTGGAGAAAGTAATCTTCACTGCATTGCTGTAATAGCCGTCATCGCAGGAAGCGAACAAATACACGTCATACGCAGTGTTGGACAGCAGGCCTTGTAGGTCAAGCTGGTTGGTGTAGATGTCAACAGGCGTTTCCGTGGTGAGGTCCACCGAGTCGGCCAAGCCATAAATGTATGCCCATGCCTGCTCGCTTTCACCCGCTTGCCAGGTGATAGTCGCCTCCGAATTCGTGATTCCAGTGGCGGCAATATTGCGCACGTGTGCGCAATGCGGCAGATAGTCGATACGGATATCATCCAAATACACGTAATCGGAAACCCATTGCGGAACCCGGAAAGCAAGGTAACGAGCTGTACCCGTATAGTTCTCTGTGGTGAACTCCATCATTTCCCAATTCGAGACATCTGACGGGGAGAATCGTCCGATAGGCTCAAACGTGGAGATATCGTTCGGATCGCTCATCATACCATACTCAATAAAGTAATTGGCAGAAGTTTTGTAAGCATAGAATTGGATGAAAAGGCTATCCAAAGGAATATTGTCGGCCAATCTTGGGGCGGCGGCATAAGAATAAATAGCCGAAGTGGCATAGAAATAGAGGGAATACGGAGCCGAGTGGCTATAGGAACTACTTGGATAAGGATAGGCCGTACTGGTGTTCGTGCCTTTCGACCAGCAAGGAATTGTATGCGTGGAGCCGGAGCCGGTGGCATGGTCAAAATTCTCCTCATACGGGAGAGAAGTGATCATGCAAATGGTGTGTGCCATGACCGTGGCCCAGCTGCTGGTATCGGTGCCGGAACAGAGCGAACGCATGCGGATGTAATACGCCATATCCGAAGTGAGTCCCGTCAATGTGATAGGCGACGCGGTCACCTGTCCCATAGAGGTCCATGCCGTATCGTTTCCCGACCTGTACTCAAACTCCCACGTGTCTTCCGTTGAGCCGGGCACCCAAGCCACCGTGGCAGCCACATCGCTAATGTCATACACATACATATTCGGTGCGATACAAGTGACTATACTGTCACAATTGCCACCGAAAATGACATTGTTCCTGTTTGTAGTGCTTGTGGGAGAATACGTTGTGGCCGTCTGCGGATTGTAATTTGTTGCATCGCTATAAACATAATAACTGTTGCCGCTCGGCGAAGCGTGCGTAAAATAAGTGTTACCCGACACGTATGAACCCGTGTTATCATCCACTATCAGAATCAGGTTGGAAGTGCCGTCATAGGCATATAGGCTGTCAAACGGAATGATGAACCAGCCTGTGTTGATATTCACCGTACCCTGAAAGACCTTCTTGGCAGTGGCATCCAGATTCACAAATCCCGTGAGTGAGGTGGCCGTGGTAGGCATCAGGTAAATGGTCCATTCTCTGGTTTGTGCGGTGACAGTGTTACACTGGAAGGAGATGGAGCGGAACGTGTTCGCACCGCCAAGGTCACTGGTCGTGAAAAGCTGTTCGGTCAGAGCATAATTATAGAAATTGTAAGCAGGCAGATACGAGGAGGTCGTAGTGCCGTTGCCCACTTGGAGATCGCCGCCAGCCAGACAGCCGGTTGTGAACGTTTCTACCAGTGTGTCGGAACCACCATCCACGCAATTGGAGTAGATATGCACCGTATAATTGGTTGCCGGGGTCAGTCCCGTGAGCATCGTTTGCGTGCCCGTGATTATGCTGTACTGCCAGTTGTCCGTACCGGTCTCCTCGTATTCCAACACATAGTCGGTCACACCATACGGGGCGGCGTTCCAACTCAACATAGCCGAAGCTCCGGCAACGGAGGACACTGTCAGTGCGGAGGGACTGGAGCAGCCCACCATCTCGCTCACCCGCACATCATCTATGTACAGATAGGAGGTGCTTCCGCCCGTGGGCACCATAAAGGCCAGATAGAGCGGATTGGCCGTCACATTCGCCAACGGGATCATGAAAGAGTACCAGTCAGACACATTCACATAGTCGCTCGGATATATTGATTTCAGAATGGTGAAGGTGTTCACGTCATTGGGATTCGTCATGTAGCCCACATCCACTCGACCGTAACTGGCGGAAGTCTTCTTAGCCTTGAATGTCAGCGCTACCGGGTTGGCGGCCAACGACAGATCCAAAGGAGGCATTACTGCCGTATTGAATGTGGCGGAGGTGGTGTAGAAATAAAGGGCGTGGGTGGAATCCGGTGTCATGTTTATATACGGGTAGGCTCCATTGCTGGAGATCTTGCTCCAACATTCGGGGAAGGCCGTCGTGCCGGTACCGGCATTTTCAAAATTCTCCTCGTAAGGCAGCACATCAGAGGTAAGACACGGCGTGGTGAACGAGCGCTGCACCCAGGAACTGTAGCCGTCGGTGCCACAGTTGGCCCGCAGATAGACCTTATAATTCGTTTTCTCTGTCAAATTGGTGAACGTATAGAACGTATCCATCACCGTTATCGGAGTTGCACTGGTGAAATCATCGGAATCGGACACTATCACCAATTCATAATCATTGCCCGGGGCATGGGGAGTCCAACTGACCGTGGCCGTACCGCTGGTGATGTTGGAGAAAACAAAGTGAGTGGGCATGAAGCAGGTTATCGGGTCCCCAATCATAAAGCGGATGTTGGGACGGTTGCTTCCCATCGTACCCGAAGGCAGGACCGTCGTCAAATCGTACGGAGTGGTGCGGTACGAGTACAGGGTCTTCGACGACATGCTGTGCGTGTAGAAATAAGCGGTACTCGAGTTCAACGTGCCGGTCTCATCCTGAATGGCCACCACAATATTGCTGGTTCCATCCCATTCAAACGGCGTGGTCAGCGGAATGTTCGCCCAGTTGCTGGGATTCTGGTTGGTGAAATACACAGCCCCGTCATACACCAGCACCAAATCATCCAATCCGATCCAGTCGGAAGAGGATGAAAACGAACTCTTGTCGGTATTGCCCATATAGACCTTCAAATTCCGGGTAACTGGGTTGGCATTTATATATTGGAACGAGATACAGGGAATATAGCCGTTGACGGCACTGACCTCGGAAGCCGTATAGATCTGCTGGGCATAGGAATAATAGTAATAGGGGTTAAATGGGACATAGTAGGTGCCCGTGGTGCCGGTTCCCACAATAAGGCTGTCGGTGCAGTTCTCGCAGGGATTGTCCTCCATCGTCACGGTCTTGGTGATGGGAGACGTCTCGCAGCCGTTCGCGTAAAGGGCCGTCACATCATATGTGTAAGTGCCGTTGGCCAATGTATCCAAATAGGTAGTGGCATGCAGCGGCGTAGGGGTCTGCAAAGCCTGGTTGCGATAGAGGCGGTAACCGGCCAACATCTGGTTGGGATCTTTCAGCAATCCCTCAATCAGCCAGTTGTATCCGGGAACACCCACATTGCCCAACCGGCCATATCCCCATTGTCCGTTCGAGTTCCGCATAGCGATAATATCCGCCTTGAACGGAACCACGTCATTGTTACTGGCTCCTAACGGGTGGCCTGTTGTCGTGTTGCAACGGACGGCTATCCACAATTCCTGCGTAGGATCAATGGGAATCAAGGAGTCCAACATCACCGTGTTTATGGTATTGGTGGTCAGGGGGACTGTCACCTGCTGGTTATGGACAAGAGTGCCGAGATTGAGGCTTGTGTCCGAAGGATTAAAGGTTATGGAACCTCCTTTGTAAACCTCAATATAATATGTACAAACAGTCTGCAGCTCGCCGGGCACAAAGCTGACCGCCGCCAAGCCACGGCCTCCTATACCTGTCAGGTCCGACACTTCGAAGCGGGCAAAGCCCTTGAAATCCATTGCCACATTATCACCACCGCCGATTCGGGTGGCATACGTGGTGGACCATTTGATAATCTGTTCCGTGGTGTCCTCGGGGGCAAGCCAGTTCAATTGCACATTGCGCCACTGCGGCACATGCGGGGTGGCAACCAGATTCGTTGGCGGCGTGCAGGGTGTTTGCGACCACAACAACGTGGGTACCAACAATATAAAAGCAAAAACAAAGAATAAAACTTTTTTCATATTGATGAGATTTTAGAATTTTCCCGAAAATCGTCAGCAAAAATACAATAATTATTATTATTTATCAACAAAAAAATACAGGTGCAAAAAAAAGGCTGACCTGTAAACATTCCCCTTTTCTGACAGGAGGCTCCCACCTCCTTCGCACGCTCGTGCCATTGCGCGGCATGCACGTTCACGTCATCTTCGCACACGCATCTCGTGCCGCGCCCATATACGCACGCGCATTCTTCCGGGGATTCTCATCCCCGGCTACAGATATGCATCCCCTGACGGGGATTTGGAACACACATTGTAACGTCCGTCCCTATCGAGCTTTTGTCCCTGCGGAACATAGATCCGCATTTTCATGTGGAAGAAAAAATAATGGAGATTGGAAAAAATCAGGTCCCTGCTTCCCAAAGGACTAATCACTGACTACTGACCCCTGACTACTGTTCACTGATCACTAATCACTGTCCCCTGCTCACTTCTTCACAAAGCTCTTCGTCACCACGCCCTTCTCGGTATGGATGCGCACGAAGTACATGCCGGAAGCAAGTTCTCTAACATCGAGTTCTGCCGTATTGGCATTCACCTCCACCGTCTTCAACAACTTGCCATACACATCGTAAACCTGCACCCTGTCCACTGTACCCTGAACCCTGTTCACTGTAAACCGTCCACCGTTCGGGTTTGGGTAAATCACCACATCATCCGCACCCGCGCCGGAGGCGGCATTGCCCAACATCAGGACCTTCGGTGAGTCCTGGGGCGCATTGTCTCCCGTGCTGTCCCCTTCCGTCTTGATGGGATCGGGAGGCACTATGGGAAGTATCGTGTCCCAGGAGAAAAAGCAGCCGCTGACCGGCGCGCCGGTGTGCTGTGTCACGCTCCCGTAGATGAGCGAGGGGTCTATATTGGACGAACCGTTGTAATAGTGCATAACCTGCGGACCGCCGTTGTAGATGCCGTAACCCATGGTGCCCGTGAAGGTGTTGCCCGCCGCATACCCACGGTATTTCTGGGTCATGGCCACCGTCGAGGACGGGAGTATGTAAACACCATAGTTGTCGCCCTGGAACTCGTTGCACGCAAACTGAAGGCCGCCGGTGCTGTCGCCGTTATTCCCATTGGTGTAAATTCCAAAGTTCAAGTTCTCAAAGAGGTTGTGATAGACAATGACATCCCCCATACTGTTATTTGTGGCGTAAATCCCCTTGCTTGACGGGCTTGAAGAGTAGGAGGCGCGTGTGAAGGTATCCGCCTCAAACTCAGCCCAGTAGCCGTTGGAAAGATAAACACCCGTGATGGTGGGACGGAGGGAAAAGTAGGGCAAACTGTCAAGATGGAAAACGCACCGCTTGACGGCCAGCGGAAGGCACCCGTGGAGATAGGCCCCGTAGGTGTTGTTCCGGAACACCGTGTTGTAGAACCCCGGCCCCATTCCCCAAGACGTGCTGGTGGCATACACCCCGTAAAAGAAGCCGGACAGCAGGGAGCGGTGTATGCTGCTGTCGGGAACGGAGGGATACTGCGGGTCTCTGTCGTCCGACAGGCTGAAGGAGGCGCCCAAGGCCCTGAAGCCGCAGTTGCCGCTGCTGCCGATATAGCCCACGTTGCATAGGGTGCAGGCTGCAAACTTGACCGACAGCACATCCTGCAGGAGGACATGTTCGTTGAACGTGACATTGCTTTGTGCGAAGCGGTTGCCGCTGTCCACCACAAACGTGCAGCGGGTGCAGGCGGAGGTGTTGGCACGGCAGCATGACATGCTGCCGAAGGAGTCGGCGTAGGGGCGGAAGTGGATGGCGCGGGCGCAGTTGAGGAAGGAGGCGTCCGTGGCGGTGAGGATGCCGCCAGTGTGCTGCGTGTCGTCCTCGTCCGCGCCGAGGGTGACACCACACAAGGCGTGCTCGATGACGGCCCCGTTGCGCAGCTCCACCTTGCCCTGGTACTGCGCCCATTGCCGCTTGTCCGGATGCCCCAGCACGGTGATACCGGGCCACATCTCCGCATCACAGGCCGCCGTGAGCGTGCCGCCGTCCACCACCAGCTTCCCGCCCGGACGAACGATGATGCGGGCGGAGGAACCGAAGAGAACACTGTCACGAAGGATAACGTAACCCAAAGAGTCCACTACAATAGCGGAACTGTCCAGTATGCGGAGATCTGCCCCCCGGCTTACGGAAAGCGTGCATCCTGCATTTACGGACAGTTGCGCCCCGCCGGTCATCTCGTACCGGCTGCTTGAGTCTAACACAAGGGAACTGCTTTCCGTCAACGAGACACAACTGCCCGCTTCCTGACGGAACAGGGACCCCTCCGTACACGTCATTGTTGTCCTTTCCGCGAACAAACCCGTTTCTGGATGGCGGGTGGCCTGCGCCACGGTCCTGTTCTGCGCCAAAGTGATGGTGTGACCGTTAGTGAGTATGGCGGTGTCGCGCAGGATGATGCTGCCAGTCCAGCGTGGGTTGTCGGTGATGTCGTAATCGTCCCAACGTATGCGCACCAGCATGTCTCCCGCGTTCCCGACAGGCGCCATCTCTATACCCAGTCCTGTCAGGTATGTGTTCCGTACATTCTTCTCCGGGCAACGGGCAGCGATGATTGTATCAGGTTTATAGTTTGTGCTATGGAAGGTCCGCACATTGCATGTACTCGGATTGGTGCCCATATTGATATGGGTATAGGAGGAAAAAGCATCGTGATTATCACCGATGAACGGCAGGCTGTCATCGTTCTGCCCGTTCACCGACTTGCGCCACATCGCAAATTCGCGGTCTGTGTAAAGGATGGTGTCCTCTGCAGCGGGGAACAGGTGCCACTCCTGATCCTGGGCTCCGCAGAATGGATTCGCGCTCCCTCGGATGAGGGTGTAATCGCGGTTTTGCCCAGCCACACATGCAAGATAATAGCTGTCATCCACTTTTTCAAAGTCATAGAAACCATCCGCCGGTATGATTTTCAGATTGTCGCGGTGGCAAGTGTCCCATACAGCATTATTTGAACCCTCAAGAATATCCCGCCCCACCTGGTAATAAGCATAGATGCCGGCAGAACCCGCCGGTCGGCATGAATAATCATCCATGTTGGAGTATTGGAGAAAATCAAGTTTGCCGTTGGTCCCTATCCGATGGTTTTCCAGCCAGATGTACTGGTTGGAAGAGGTCTCGCTATCCTTGTAGGGCAGTTTTATGCGGACAGCGTCGCCGTGGGTGATGAAGTCGCGCAGCAGGAAAGTCCGATTCCCATCCTCGCGCATGACATCGGAAACCACGGATACGGTATTGCTGGAATCGCGGGCGGAAATGTAGTCCACCGACTGAGGGTGTTTCCAGTGCATGCGCCAGCGCTCGTACCCGTTGCAGCACACAAGCCCTGAATTGGCCGCCCCCATCAGGCCATAGCCACACTGAAGGTTAAGAAAAGGCATAGCACCTCCCGTCCCTCTATGATTCCCACCCGAAGTGTGGAAATTATTTAAACCAAACAAACCGTGCGATATTTCATGAGTAACAATATTTGTCGGATTGGAAAAAAAATTTCCGTCACCAACACATTGCATGGTGTTAAAGCCTCCTTGTCCACTCCCCGGATTTATATCCCCGTATGCTTTTGTCACATTGCGAATTAAAATGTTGTATTGATCTATTATTCCATCATGATTTTTGTCAAAATCCTCATAGGTATAATGTCCAAATAACGTTTCAAACGGATTGTTTTTGAGTATGTCCAAAACACATCTCAAAATGTAATAATCTTTAAAAGCACCATATTCTAAAACTGAGCTTTCCAGCATATTCACCACTACAAAATCCCCTGTAATCTGCAAGCTGTCGAATGAGGACTCCCCATACAGGCGAGTGCAGGACCCATGTAAACTGCCCGGCACATACACAGTGTCCATCCAATCCAGCAAATAGGTAGGTATAGCAGTATTGTTGATACCAGCCAATGTAGGGTCTGTCACTGAGGGCCAATATTGATTGTTTAGAAATATATTGTTTGTATCAGGATGAACGTCGTAGATGATATTTACAAAAATGTTCAAATAATGTATTTTGCTGTTGGATGCGAAAAAAAAACCTTCCCAACTGTAATGTTGAGCATTCAACAAAGTCGGCAACAGCAGAAACACCAAGTATATTTTCTTCATTATTTTACAATTTTTTTTGTTAAAGTATTTTGTTTTTTATTAAACAAGGTGATTAAATACACCCCTTTAGGCAGAACAGCCACTGGAATATGGACAATTTGTCCTGACACATTCTGCTGCCACCACACACGTCCCACAACATCTCGTATAATGACCTTGCCCGACAATTCCTCGCCCATATCCGATTCGATGGTGATGTATTGAGTGGCAGGGTTCAGGTAGATCCGTATTTGAGGGTTGCTTCGACTTTGAACATTTGCACAGGTTTGATCACAGCCTAAAGTTTCGTGTGTCATGTAACATAATGTATCATCCTTGTGCAGGCAGAGCAACGCCCCGAAATACGGTTCCGCACAAAACGGGATGACAAAAGGAGGACACACCCCATATATCGGTCCCACGCCTTCCATAAACCGCATGGTTATGTTGTATGAACTATTGTTATGATATAAACCTTCACTTCCTCCTGCGTTTATCCAAGAAAAATATATAACCTTTTTTCCCATAGGATAACGAACACTGTCCACGATAAAAATTTTGTCCCAGTTAAAATAATAATAATCGTGCAGGGCCCAATTGTAAAGAACGAAGGTGTCTCCCTCTGTCAGAGACATGTCGCAAATCAGGTATTCTTCATCTTCCTCATTTGAACTATAACGGGCATACAATCTGCCATTTACTGTATCCTCCCGTAAGAAAATTTGTGGGTGGTAATCTAAATGAAAAAAGTAGTATTGGTTGTTGCCAATATAAAAAGTATCACCACGGTTAAATTTAAAAGGGACAGTTTTTGTACAGGGACCTAATGCGTCAGGAATATAATCACTAGTATAACATGTGTAATAGTACACAACATTATACTCCCATGATTCATTCCCGAAGAAGGATTCATACTGTCCCCGCCCGGCAAGGGCCAGGGCAAGCAGCAACGCGAGGGTGAGGGCTTGTTTTTTCATAGGGCGTTGGATTTATTGTTGATTTGTTTATTTGTTGGACTAAAAAGTTAAGGAGTTAAGAAACTAAGGGGAGCAATGAACTTTGAACGATGACTATGAACTATGACTTTGAACAATTAGCAATTAATAATTAATAATTAATAGTGAATAATTAATAGTTTTCACTATTAACTATTCACTGATCACTGTCCCCTGATCACTTCTTCACAAAACTCTTCATCACAACGCCCTTTTCGGTGCTGATGCGTACGAAATACAGGCCAGCAGCGAGTTCATGGGCATCGATGACTGCCGTGTTGCTGTTCACCTCAACCGTCTTCAACAGTTTACCATACACATCGTAAATCTGTACCCTGTCCACTGGCCACTGTTCACTGGCCACTGTAAACTGGCCTGTGTTCGGGTTCGGGTAAAGGGTGGTGGCCAGCTCGTAATCGGCGATGCCATCGGGCAGCGTGTTGAAGGAAATCATGGCAAAGTCGCTGGTCAGCTCATCGCAAACGGCCTGCACGCGCACCTGATACGGCGTGTTGGGCGACAGGTTGTTGAACACATGGTCCGTATGCGTCTCCACAATCACCTCTGACCACTCATCGGTATTTGCCCTGATCTGGACATTCCATGTATTCTCATCGCCGCCCGGCGTCCAAACCACAGTAGCCCGATAGATGTCGGCAGCCACCGCCAGATTTGTAGGCGCATTGCACACGGGTGCCTGCAAGGTGGTGAAGGTAACACTGGCTGTCCAGTCGCTGGTGAGGTTGTTGTCGCACACCGCCTGAACCTGTACCTCGTAAGGCGTTTCGGCATCCAAAGCCGTCAAGGTATAATGATTGGTGTTTACAGCAATCGTGGTCCAGGAGGTGACAGCCGTCTTATAGCGGATATTCCACGACTGGGCATTGTTCTGGTCCCAGGACAAATCAACCGAGGAGTATGTGACATTCGCAACGGTCAAGGATGTGGGATCCAGACAGACATTCGCCTGCGGGGTGGTGAAGGTGAACGGGTCGCTCCATGGACCTGCGACGTTGTTGGTACAAATGGGTTGCGCCTGCAGTTCGTAGGTGGTCAGTTCCACCAAATTGGCAAGAGTGCAAGTAGGAGCATTCACCGTCATTGTGGCCCAAGAGGTGGTGTTGACAGGTCTGTAACGCACATTCCACTGCAAGGCATCATAGCCGTTCCAGCTGACGGAAGCCCCTTCCGCCGTGACGTTGGAGGCTACAAAATCCGTCGGGCGGTCGCAGACGATGGCCGGCATAACCTTAATGTCGTCAATACAGCAGCGGTACGTGATGAAGGCACCCGTATAGGTGTTTCTCCACTGGAACGCGATACGCGCTCCCGCCGGCACATTCGTCGTATACTGGAATGAAACAGTATCACGTGTCAGCGCAGTCTTCGGCTCTATATCAGAGACTGGCACAAACGTGCGCATGTCGTACGGATTTGTCACATAACCCACCATAAGCTGAACGCTACTGGTACTTGAAGTGGTCATACGACGGGTAAAAGCAATGCGCACATTCGTCATCGGCTCATCAAAGAGCGGCAGCACAGCCAACGCGGTATCGGTCAACGTGGCCTGCATCATCAGGCAGTTGGGAGGTGAACTCGGGTAAGAGTACATGGATGTGGTACTGGATATGATATGCGGCTGCATGGCCGGATAGATGTTCGTGTTGTATCCGTTCCAGCAACTGGGCAACACACCAGCCGTCTGGTACGTGGCCGTCGTGGCCACATTGTCGAAGTTCTCCTCGTAAGGCAACGACAAGGCTCCGTTGCAGATTGTCTGGCCAAACACCGGCCCGATGAATTGGCTGCTGTCATACACAGAGCATTGTGTGCCCACCTCGAACGCATACGTCGTACCCGGCTGCAAGCCCGTCACCACATACGGATGCGTGGTGACATTCCGGATATAGGTATAGCTGCCCGTACCCTGCTCCGCATAACGGATGGTATAGCTCATCGGCGACTGCGACAAACCATCGCTCCAATCCAACGTGACGGAATTGGTGGTTGCCGAGGTCGCCACCAAGTCTTCCGGCGCGAAACAAGTGGACCTTTGGGAAATCACCACATTATCCACATACACATAATTGTAAGCCGTCGTCCATGTCAGGAAGGCAATATAATGCCCTTGGCCTGTATAGTTGGTGAATAGAATCCTATACGGAATGTTCTGATCCACCAAGGTGGTGTAAATGGTGTCCATCGGCACAAACGTGCTGATGTCATACGGATCATCCATCACACCCACAAAGAGATTATACCCCATGGTGGCGGATCGGAAATCAAACTGCAGCTCCAGGTCGCTGACATTGAAATCCAACGGCGGCGTGGTCGCCAAGGAATACTTGTCAAGACCAGAAGAGAAATAGAGGGCGGAACCGGTGACATGCGGGTATTGCGTGGTGGTCGAGAAGTTGCTCATGCGTTCCCAGCAGGAGGGGAATACATCCGGCCCGACGCTCACCACATTATTGAAATCCTCTTCAAAAGGCAGGGTGGTAATCGGCACGCAATCGGTGCGGAACGAGCATTTCTGGCTCCATTCGCTCCTGACAAGGCTGTCGCATACCGAACGCACATACACATCGTAATAGGTGGCCGGCGTAAGACCTGTCAAAACGAGGGAATCCTCCGTTGTTATAATGGAAACGGCACCCGACGAAACAGACGGATTAAAGCCCATAGGACCGCAAATAAGCTCCCACCTGTTTTCCATATTACCCGGACGCCAGTCCAATGTCGCCGTGGTTGTCGTCAGCTCCTGAACCGTAAGGTTGGCCGGACGCACACAGCCAGGTGCGTACGTGACGGACAGATTGTCCATATAAATAGTGGTTCCTGTGGATACGGAATGCAAAGCGATAAACTTGCCCGTACCCTGGTAGGAGGTCAGCGGAATGTGGAACTCGTTCCACACGGTGGTACGCGCCTGAACCGTCTCCACATGCTCAAACGTGCTGGGATCGTACGGGTCGCTCATCACACCCACCTCCAACGAGTAGTTGAGATTGCTGAATTTTCCGAAGAAGTTCAACTGCAACTCATTGATGGTCGCTGCCAGTTCCGGCAGAACGGCGTACGCCTCCGCCGAGGAACCGGCAATCATATAGAGGGAATTGCCGCTATAGTTAACGGAACTGTTGTTGACATAGACGGTACCATCGCCTAATTTACGCCAGCAATCCGGCATGATAGAGGGACCGTTGTCGCCACTGTCGAAATTCTGAGAATAGGGAATCGTCATCGGCGCACAGCCAGTGGTGAAGGTGCAGGGCTCCGACCACGGGGAGAATCCTCCGTTGGGGCACACATTCCGGATATAGAACGTGTAGGTCGTGTTCGGCTCTAAATTACCCAACACAAACGAATGGTTCTGATTGCTTACCAAATACGTGG